>ENA-OZGC01000849-OZGC01000849.1-human-gut-metagenome-genome-assembly--contig:-NODE-849-length-20124-cov-5.300613_pt1 | contig 20124 bp, 19 predicted proteins | sample MGYA00245109_ERZ653643 | MGnify/ENA primary metagenome ERZ653643 (study PRJEB26926, sample SAMN06165107) | human gut metagenome | biome: ENVO:00009003; feature: ENVO:2100002; material: ENVO:00002003... | reverse complement strand
TGTCGTCGCTGAATAATGGCCGCTGGCTGCCTTCGGCGGGCGTTGGCTACCGCTTTGAATTCAAACCTCGCGTTAATGTTCGCCTCGACTACGGTATCGGCAATGGCAGCAGCGGCTTTTACTTCCAGGTCGGCGAAGCGTTTTAACGCCTCCTCCCCTTAATTTTCTCTCTTATCGCCTCTTGTCAGGGCCGCTGCGCTTTAATTTTCATGAATTGTTCTTTTTGTGATCCAAATTGTAGTACAACACAATAATGTTGTACTACATTACGCTCATGTTGATAACGTACAGCATCACGTTAGTAGTACAAACATGAGGCGAAATTCAGCAGCGACGGTAAAGTAGAGCAGTACACATAGAGCACAAGGACTCTCCATGACTCTCAATAAGACCGATCGCATTGTGATCTCGCTGGGCAAACAGATCGTCAGCGGTAAATACGTCCCGGGTTCGGCGCTTCCGGCCGAAGCGGAACTCTGTGAGGAGTTTGAAACCTCGCGCAACATCATCCGCGAAGTGTTTCGTTCCCTGATGGCGAAGCGGCTGATTGAAATGAAGCGCTATCGCGGCGCGTTTGTCGCTCCCAGAAACCAGTGGAACTACCTCGACACCGAGGTGCTGCAGTGGGTACTGGAAAATGACTATGACCCGCGTCTTATCAGCGCGATGAGTGAAGTGCGCAACCTGGTTGAACCCGCCATCGCGCGTTGGGCGGCGGAACGCGCCACCTCAAGCGATCTGGCGGAAATCGAGTCGGCGCTCAATGACATGATCGCCAACAACCAAAACCGGGATGCCTTTAACGAAGCGGATATTCGCTACCACGAGGCGGTGCTGCAGTCAGTACATAACCCGGTTTTGCAGCAGCTTAGCGTGGCGATCAGTTCGCTGCAGCGGGCGGTATTTGAACGGACCTGGATGGGCGATGAAGGCAACATGCCGAAAACCCTCCAGGAACATAAAGCGCTATTTGACGCCATTCGGCATCAGGATAGCGACGCGGCGGAGCAGGCGGCGTTGACGATGATCGCCAGCTCGACACGAAGGCTTAAGGAAATCACATGACGGCTCGCTACATCGCAATAGATTGGGGATCGACGAATTTACGCGCCTGGCTTTATCAGGGCGAAGAATGCCTGGAAAGCAGGCAATCTGAAGCAGGCGTAACGCGCCTGAATGGTCGCTCTCCCGCTGCGGTGTTAGCGGAAATCACACAGCACTGGCGCGATGGCGCCACACCGGTGGTGATGGCAGGGATGGTCGGCAGCAACGTGGGCTGGAAAATCGCCCCTTATTTGCCGCTTCCTGCCGCTTTCTCGGATATTGGCCAGCAGTTAACTGCCGTTGGCGACAATATCTGGATAATTCCCGGCCTTTGCGTTTCCCGTGACGATAACCATAACGTCATGCGTGGGGAAGAAACGCAGCTGCTGGGCGCTAGCGCCTTAGCCCCTTCGTCTGTCTACGTGATGCCGGGAACCCACTGCAAGTGGGTACTGGCCGATCGCCGGCAAATTCACGATTTTCGTACCGTTTTGACCGGTGAATTGCATCATCTGTTGCTTCAGCACTCGCTGGTGGGCGCCGGCTTACCGCCGCAGGAAACGTCCGCTGCCGCATTCGCGGCAGGTCTGCAGCGCGGTATCAACAACCCCGCCGTCCTGCCGCAGCTGTTTGAAGTTCGCGCTTCGCACGTGCTGGGCGCGCTGCCTCGCGAGCAGGTTAGCGAATTTCTTTCCGGCCTGCTGATTGGCGCTGAAGTTGCCACCCTCAGCGACACATTCGCCGGACAGCAGGCGATCAGTCTCGTCGCTGGGTCATCGTTAACATCCCGCTATCAGCAGGCATTCGCCGCCATTGGCCGCGAAGTCAGCGCGGTTGCGGGCGATACGGCATTTCAGACAGGAATAAGGAGCATCGCTTATGCAGTGGCAAACTAACCTTCCACTTATCGCTATCCTGCGCGGTATTACGCCAGACGAGGCGCTGGCTCACGTTGGCGCCGTTATCGACGCCGGTTTCGACGCGGTCGAAATCCCGCTGAACTCGCCGCAGTGGGAGAAAAGTATTCCGCAGGTCGTCGACGCTTACGGCGAGCAGGCGCTTATCGGCGCGGGCACGGTGCTGCAACCGGAGCAGGTCGACAGGCTGGCGGCCATGGGCTGTCGGCTGATTGTGACGCCAAACATTCAACCGGAAGTGATCCGGCGAGCGGTGGGTTACGGCATGACCGTGTGTCCAGGCTGCGCCACCGCCAGCGAAGCCTTTAGCGCGCTCGATGCCGGCGCGCAGGCTCTGAAAATCTTCCCGTCATCGGCTTTTGGCCCGGATTACATCAAAGCGTTGAAAGCCGTGCTTCCGCCCGAGGTTCCGGTCTTTGCCGTTGGCGGCGTGACGCCGGAAAACCTGGCGCAGTGGATTAATGCCGGCTGTGTTGGGGCAGGATTGGGTAGCGATCTCTATCGTGCCGGCCAGCCGGTTGAACGTACCGCGCAGCAGGCAGCCGCATTCGTAAAAGCGTATCGAGAGGCAGTGAAATGAAAATAACCAATATCACCACGTACCGTTTACCTCCGCGTTGGATGTTCCTGAAGATTGAAACCGATGAAGGCATTGTCGGCTGGGGCGAACCGGTGATTGAAGGGCGCGCCCGCACGGTGGAGGCGGCCGTTCATGAATTTGGCGACTACCTGATTGGCCAGGATCCGGCGCGGATTAACGACCTGTGGCAGGTAATGTACCGCGGCGGCTTTTATCGCGGCGGCCCGATTATGATGAGCGCCATCGCCGGTATTGACCAGGCGCTATGGGATATTAAAGGTAAGGTTCTGAATGCCCCGGTCTGGCAACTGATGGGCGGGCTGGTGCGTGACAAAATTAAAGCCTACAGCTGGGTGGGCGGCGACCGCCCCGCCGAAGTAATTGACGGGATTAAGAAGCTGCGCGGCATTGGTTTCGACACCTTTAAATTAAACGGCTGCGAAGAGATGGGTATCATTGATAATTCCCGCGCGGTTGATGCCGCGGTGAATACCGTGGCGCAAATCCGTGAAGCGTTTGGCAATGAAATTGAGTTTGGTCTCGATTTTCACGGCCGCGTTAGCGCGCCGATGGCTAAGGTATTAATTAAAGAGCTGGAGCCATATCGCCCATTATTTATTGAGGAGCCGGTATTAGCCGAGCAGGCGGAATATTATCCGCGGCTGGCGGCGCAAACCCATATTCCCATTGCCGCCGGCGAACGTATGTTTTCGCGCTTTGAATTTAAACGGGTCCTGGAAGCGGGCGGGGTGGCTATTTTACAACCCGATCTGTCGCACGCAGGCGGTATTACCGAATGCTATAAAATTGCCGGCATGGCGGAAGCCTATGACGTTGGGCTGGCGCCGCACTGTCCGCTGGGGCCGATCGCGCTGGCAGCCTGTCTGCACGTTGATTTCGTTTCGCATAACGCGGTCTTCCAGGAGCAGAGCATGGGTATCCATTACAACAAAGGCGCCGAACTGCTTGATTTTGTGAAAAACAAAGAAGATTTCAATATGGAAGGCGGCTTCTTTAAACCATTGATGAAGCCGGGGCTGGGCGTGGAAATTGATGAGGCCCGCGTGATTGAGTTAAGTAAAAACGCGCCGGACTGGCGAAATCCGTTGTGGCGGTATGAGGATGGATCTGTCGCCGAATGGTAAATGCGCGTCATACTTCGCACTGGTGATGCGTTGGCTGCATTTTCTTACCCTGGTCACATACTATTGTATGCTCCCAGGGATGCGAAAATTTGCCGCCTTTCCCCAGCACGAATTATTTAGCGCATCGCAACATAGTTATTAATAAAAAACAAAAACACCCTCTGTAAATTACCGGGCATGGTGAGCGGCTTCGCTATGCCCAAAATCTGGAGACAGATTGCGATGGATATTTCAGTTACCGCTGTAAAAACCGGGCGTCGCCGTTATCTGACGCTCATCATGATCTTTATTACCGTGGTTATTTGTTATGTAGACCGTGCCAACCTCGCCGTCGCCTCGGCGCATATTCAGGAGGAGTTTGGTATTAGCAAAGCGGAAATGGGCTACGTATTTTCCGCCTTTGCCTGGCTGTATACCCTCTGCCAGATCCCTGGCGGTTGGTTCCTTGACCGCGTGGGATCCAGGCTTACCTACTTTATCGCTATATTTGGCTGGTCGGTGGCGACGTTGCTACAAGGCTTCGCCACCGGTTTAATGTCGCTTATCGGTTTACGCGCCATTACCGGCATCTTCGAAGCGCCAGCCTTCCCGACCAACAACCGCATGGTGACCAGCTGGTTCCCGGAGCACGAGCGCGCTTCCGCCGTCGGGTTTTATACCTCGGGGCAATTTGTTGGCCTGGCTTTCCTCACGCCGCTGCTGATCTGGATCCAGGAGCTATTGAGCTGGCACTGGGTGTTTATCGTTACCGGCGGTATCGGCATTATCTGGTCGCTGATCTGGTTCAAGGTTTATCAACCGCCGCGCCTGACTAAAAGCATCAGTAAAGCCGAACTCGACTATATCCGCGACGGCGGCGGCCTGGTGGATGGCGATGCGCCGGTGAAGAAAGAGGCGCGTCAACCGTTATCGAAAGCGGACTGGAAGCTGGTTTTTCACCGCAAGCTGGTTGGCGTTTACCTTGGACAGTTCGCGGTAACCTCGACGCTGTGGTTCTTCCTGACCTGGTTTCCGAACTACTTAACCCAGGAAAAAGGCATCACCGCGCTGAAGGCCGGCTTTATGACCACGGTGCCCTTCCTCGCCGCGTTTTTTGGCGTCCTGCTGTCTGGTTGGCTGGCGGATAAGCTGGTGAAAAAAGGCTACTCGCTGGGCGTGGCGCGCAAAACGCCGATCATCTGTGGACTGTTGATCTCCACCTGCATCATGGGGGCAAACTACACCAACGACCCCATCTGGATCATGGCGCTGATGGCGCTGGCGTTCTTCGGTAACGGTTTTGCGTCTATCACCTGGTCGCTGGTCTCCTCCCTGGCGCCGATGCGCCTGATCGGCCTGACCGGCGGGGTGTTTAACTTTGTTGGCGGCCTGGGCGGCATCACCGTCCCGCTGGTGATTGGCTATCTGGCGCAGGATTACGGCTTTGGCCCGGCGCTGGTTTATATCTCCGTGGTGGCGTTGATAGGCGCGCTGTCTTATATCCTGCTGGTCGGCGATGTGAAACGTGTAGGCTAATTTTTTGCGATACGCTACCCTGATGCGTAAGTCTCGCATCAGGGTATCGTCATGAAACAAGTCACTTTTGCTCCCCGTCATCACCAGCTTACCAATATTAATACCTGGACTCCCGACAGCCAGTGGCTGGTATTCGACGTTCGTCCGTCCGGCGCATCGTTTACCGGCGAAACCATTGAGCGAGTGAACGTAAACAGCGGTACTGTGGAGACCATTTATCGTGCCACGCAGGGCGCGCACGTGGGCGTGGTAACCGTGCATCCAACCCAGGAGCGCTATGTGTTTATTCATGGCCCCGAGCGGCCGGATGCGCAGTGGCAGTATGATTTTCATCATCGCCGCGGAGTGGTGGCCTTTCAGGGGGCTGTCGAGAATCTGGACGCCATGGACATTACCCCCCCCTACACGCCCGGCGCGCTGCGCGGCGGCAGCCACGTCCATGTCTATAGCCCCAACGGTCAGTTTGTCAGTTTTACCTACAACGATCACGTGCTGCACGAGCGCGATCCGGCGCTGGATCTGCGCAACGTCGGCGTGGCGGCGCCCTATGGACCGGTGACGCCGCAGGGACAGCATCCGCGCGAATATGGCGGCAGCCACTGGTGCGTGCTGGTAAGCCGTACGACGCCGGCACCCGCGCCGGGCAGCGATGAGATTAATCGCGCCTATGAGGAGGGCTGGGTCGGGAACCATACTCTGGCGTTTATTGGCGATACGCTGGCGGAAAATGGCGATAAAGTGCCTGAGCTGTTTATTGTCGATCTGCCGCAGGATGAAGCCGGCTGGAAGCAGCCTGGCGGGGCGCCGCTGGCCGGTACCGCAACCACAATGCCGGCGCCGCCGGTGGGCGTCAGCCAGCGTCGTTTGACCTTCACCCACCATCGCCGCTACCCGGGACTGGTGAACGTCCCGCGCCACTGGGTGCGCGCCAATCCCCAGGCGACGGCGATAGCCTTTCTGATGCGCGACGACGCCGGCGTAGTGCAGCTGTGGCTTATTTCCCCGCAGGGGGGCGAGCCGCGGCAGCTGACGCATCACGCGTCGGGTATCCAGTCGGCGTTTAACTGGCATCCGTCGGGAGAGTGGCTGGGTTTTGCGCTGGAGGATCGGATTGCCTGCTGCCATGCCGGTACGGGAGATATCACCTTTTTAACCGATACGCATGCGCATGCGCCCTCGGCGGACGCGATCGTCTTTTCGCCAGACGGTAAACAGATTGCCTGGATGGAGGAGGTGGACGGTTATCGTCAGCTGTGGGTTACGCAGACCGGACGATAACTTACTGGGCAGGCATCGGCGCTGGCGGGATCACCGAGTTGGTCGCCAGCGTAGCCTTCTCGCTCTTTTCGACCCGAGATTTGATTGAGCTGTCGGTGCGGAACATATCCCACGGCAGCAGCAGGGTATCCATGACGGCGGTGAACGGCATGTCCAGCGCCACCAGCGATTTCACACCCCAGTTGGTATCGCTGTCCCCCAGCGTTTGCGCACTGGATCGCGTGCCCGGATAGGTTCCCTCTTTGCCACCGGTATGTGACATTACGCTGGAGCAACCGCTCAGGCTTATTATCCCGCTGAACAGGACCAGCTTTAACAGTCGTCTGCTTTTCATTGTTCTTCCATTGTCGTTTCGGGCGTTGAGATAACCTTTCAGCGGTTATATCGGGCCATCCCGTGAATGCATAGTGTTATTGCGCCGCACTGTGGCGGGCATCGCACTTTGCTTTTTGTGCTCCTCCACCCAGTCTAAGCAATCATCGATAAACTGCAAAAAAAATTGCCCTCAATCCCTTGAAAAGGACGGGGAGAAACCCATTTTATAGGTGTAACCCACTGAGAATACGCCTGAGGGGTATTCCGGATTACCGCGGCCTGTCCACGATGGAAGGTCATTTGATTCTCGCTGATTTTCAGGAGCTATTTACTATGCGTAACTTCGATCTTTCCCCGCTATATCGTTCAGCCATTGGTTTCGACCGCCTGTTCAACCTGCTGGAAAACAATCAAAGCCAGAGCAACGGCGGCTACCCTCCGTATAACGTCGAGCTGGTAGACGAAAACCACTATCGCATCGCTATCGCGGTGGCTGGCTTTGCTGAAAGCGAGCTGGAGATCACTGCCCAGGACAATCTGCTGATCGTCAAAGGCGCCCACGCCGCCGAGCAGAAAGAGCGGACCTACCTGTATCAGGGGATCGCCGAGCGCAACTTCGAGCGCAAATTCCAGCTGGCGGAAAACATTCACGTCCGCGGCGCCAATCTGGTGAACGGCCTGCTGTATATCGATCTGGAACGGGTGATCCCGGAAGCGAACAAGCCGCGCCGCATCGAAATCAACTAATTGTCCGTTTCAGGCCGCGTGGCGGCCTGATGTAACAACCTGCTCGCCGTCAGGGAGCAGATGCGAATTTACAGAATTCGCAGGTATTCACTCGCTTCTTAGAAGGAGAAAACAGTATGCGTAACTACGATTTATCCCCCCTGCTGCGTCAATGGATCGGTTTTGACAAACTGGCCAGCGCCCTGCAAACCGCCGGTGAAAGCCAAAGCTTCCCGCCCTATAACATCGAAAAAAGCGACGATAACCACTACCGCATTACCCTTGCGCTGGCCGGTTTCCGTCAGGAAGATCTGGATATTCAACTGGAAGGCACCCGTCTGGTGGTGAAAGGCACGCCGCAGCAGCCGGAAAAAGAGACCACATGGCTGCACCAGGGGTTGGTGAGCCAGGCCTTCAGCCTGAGCTTCACCCTCGCCGACAACATGGAGGTCTCTGGCGCGACCTTCACCAATGGCCTGCTGCATATCGATCTGACCCGCAATGAGCCTGAGCAGATCGCCCCGCAGCGTATCGCCATCAGCGAACGACCGGCATTAAATAGTTAATTAAGCGAATAACTTATAAGGCCCCGATTTTCGGGGCTTTTTTGTGTGCGAGAGCACAATAAACTTCCTTGCTGCAACGGGTGTTTCAGTTTAAAAAACAATCATACTTTGGGACTCACTCAAACAAGGATACGTTATGAACGAACAGCAGCCATTTGAAGCGATTAGAAAGAGCGATGAGGCGGGGCGGGAGTATTGGTCTGCCCGCAACCTTGGTCCCCTGCTTGACTATAAAGAGTGGCGGAATTTTTATAAGGTCATTGCAAAAGCGATAATTTCATGTGAGGCGAGTGGTCATCCCTCGGCAGACCATTTTGTTGAAACCAACAAAATGGTCGAATTAGGTTCTGGCGCCAGCAGGAATCTTGAAGATTTCCACCTCTCACGCTACGCCTGCTATCTGGTAGTGCAAAATGGCGATCCGTCGAAACCGGTGATTGCTGCGGGGCAAACGTACTTTGCCTTGCAAACCCGGCGCCAGGAATTGCAAGATGATCAAATATTTAAGTCTCTACGAGAGGATGAAAAGCGACTGTTCCTGCGCAATGAGCTCAAAGAGCATAATAAACATCTGGTTGAAACGGCCCAACGTGCTGGTGTTGAGACGACTCTTGATTTTGCTGTCTTTCAAAACCATGGTTATAAAGGTCTCTATGGTGGTCTTGACCAAAAAGCAATCCATGAGCGTAAGGGCCTAAAGAAAAGCCAAAAAATACTCGACTATATGGGATCGACTGAGCTCGCGGCCAACCTGTTTCGTGCTACCCAAACGGAAGAAAAACTACGTCGGGACGCGGTTGATTCGAAGCAACTCGCCAACAAAACGCATTATGACGTAGGGCAAAAAGTACGCCAGACTATTAAAGACCTGGGTGGCACTATGCCTGAAGCACTTCCTTCCCCGGAGAAAAGTATTCAGCAACTCACTATCGCAGCGAAAAATAAGAACGCGCCTGAATAGCGTATCTTACTCCATGATTATTGTGCGCCAGGCAGCATACAATCCGCCTGGCCGCGGTCATAATCCCTGTTAATAATAATGTTATTCACAGGGACGGTACCATGAGTGAGATAGCATTGACGGTCAGCGTGCTGGCGCTGGTGGCGGTGGTTGGGTTGTGGATCGGCAATGTCAAAATCCGCGGCGTTGGCTTTGGTATTGGCGGCGTGTTATTTGGCGGCATTATCGTCGGCCACTTTGTCGATCAGGCGGGCGTCGCCCTCAGCAGCCCGATGCTGCATTTTATTCAGGAATTCGGCTTGATCCTGTTCGTCTACACCATCGGTATTCAGGTGGGGCCGGGCTTTTTCGCCTCGCTGCGGGTCTCAGGCCTGCGGCTCAATCTGTTCGCTATCCTTATCGTTATCATCGGCGGCCTGGTGACCGCGGTGCTGCATAAGCTGTTCAATATTCCTCTCCCGGTGGTGCTCGGTATCTTCTCCGGTGCGGTGACCAACACGCCGGCGCTGGGGGCCGGGCAGCAAATTCTGCGCGATCTCGGCGTACCGTTCGAGGTGGTCGATCAAATGGGGATGAGCTACGCGATGGCGTATCCGTTCGGCATCTGCGGCATTCTGCTGACCATGTGGCTGGTGCGTCTGTTCTTTCGCATCAATATCGAGAAAGAGGCCCAGCGGTTTGAGGAGAGCAGCGGCAACGGCCACGCTCATTTGCACACCATTAACGTGCGGGTGGAGAACCCCAACCTCAACCAGATGGCGATTCAGGATGTGCCGATGCTCAATAGCGACAACATCGTCTGTTCGCGGCTGAAGCGTGGCGAGCTGTTGATGGTGCCTGCGCCGGGCACCCTTATCCAGGCTGGCGACCTGCTGCACCTGGTGGGGCGACCTGAGGATTTGCACAATGCGCAGCTGGTGATAGGCCAGGAGGTGGCGACCTCGCTGTCGACGCGCGGCACCGATCTGAAAGTGGAGCGGGTGGTGGTCACTAACGAAAAAGTGCTGGGGAAGAAAATACGCGATCTCCACGTCAAACAGCGCTATGACGTAGTGATCTCCAGGCTTAACCGGGCAGGCGTCGAGCTGGTAGCCAGCAGCAGCGCCAGCCTGCAGTTTGGTGACATCCTCAACCTGGTCGGCCGTCCGGAGGCAATTGACGCCGTGGCCGCCGAACTGGGTAACGCTCAGCAGAAGCTGCAGCAGGTCCAGATGCTGCCGGTGTTTATCGGCATCGGACTCGGGGTACTGCTGGGATCTATCCCGTTGTTTATTCCCGGCTTCCCTGCCGCATTGAAGCTGGGACTGGCCGGTGGGCCGCTGATTATGGCGCTGATCCTTGGGCGTATCGGCAGTATCGGCAAGCTGTACTGGTTTATGCCGCCGAGCGCCAACCTGGCGCTGCGCGAGCTGGGGATAGTGCTGTTTCTGGCGGTGGTCGGGCTAAAATCGGGGGGTGACTTTGTCGCCACCCTGACCCAGGGCGATGGTCTGAGCTGGATCGCTTACGGCATTTTCATCACCGCCATCCCGCTGCTGACGGTGGGCATCCTCGCGCGCATGCTGGCGAAAATGAACTATCTGACGCTGTGCGGCATGCTGGCCGGCTCCATGACTGACCCGCCGGCGCTGGCCTTCGCCAACAACCTGCACGCCACCAGCGGCGCAGCGGCGCTCTCTTACGCCACCGTCTATCCGCTGGTGATGTTCCTGCGCATTATCACCCCGCAGCTACTCGCCGTGCTGTTCTGGGGGCTAAGCTAGCGGGCTTTGCGCCTGGACGCGGCGCAGGTGATAGTCCACCTGATACTCGCTGGCGTTGCGGAACATGACCGAATAGTTAAGAAACTCGCCGCTGTCGCTGTAGGAAAGGGAGGTAATACGCAGCAGCGGCGTCTGCTCCGGGACGTTCATTGAGCGCGCCAACTGCTTGTCCGCCAGCACCGGCGTCAGCGTTTCATAGTTCCCGCTGATGATGATCCCGCACTCTTTCTCAATATAATCAAATTTCGACCCTTCCAGATGACTCAGCGACAGGTTGCGGAACAGCTTCACCGGCATATAGCTATCCTCCAGCATCAGCGGCTTGCCGTCGACGTAGCGCACCCGCCGTGAGAAGTAGATCCGTTCATCAATTTTAATCCGCAGCAGACTGGCGATGGCCGGCGGGGCGGGCATCACCTCGAAGGCCAGCACCTGACTCACCACCTCTTTACCCTGCTTGCGCAGCACTTCCGCCAGGCCGGTCAGATTGCTGGTTTCATGATGGACGTCTTTACGCGCCACGTAAGTTCCCGAGCCGTGGCGACGCACAACCAATCCCCAGTCCACCAGCAGATCGATGGCTTTGCGAATAGTCATGCGCGCCACCCCGAACTCCTCGGCCAGTTTTTTCTCTCCTGGTAGCGGGCTGCCGATGGCGAAGTCGGCGGAATTCAGCCGCAGCCGCAGGCGGTCAGCAATGGATTTATAGATCACCAGTAGTCCTCTTGTGCAGGAAAAGGGGATGTCGCTTTGTGCTCTTTTTTCTAAAAAAGTAGATTAATTACAATCAATTAAGACACATTCATTTAGTTAATTTCGCTGCCTGACTTATCGATGTCTAACTTTTGTTATCGAAGTAGACAACTTTGGCCAAATTAAAACCATGAATGGGATCACGAATCGCAACGGCGCGGCATGTTGTCGGACGGGCAAATTTTTATTCTCCAGTCAGGCCGGTAATCAAGAAAAAGAAGGCCACTCACCCTACGAGTTGTTACATGAGGATTTCCCAATGCTCAGTCAAATACAACGCTTTGGCGGCGCCATGTTTACCCCGGTTTTATTGTTCCCTTTTGCCGGGATTGTGGTTGGTATCGCCATCATGCTGCGCAACCCGATGTTCGTCGGCGAAGCGCTGACCGCACCCGACAGCCTGTTTGCCCAGATCGTTCACATCATTGAGGAGGGCGGCTGGACCGTCTTTCGTAATATGCCGCTGATTTTCGCCGTCGGTCTGCCGATCGGCCTGGCGAAACAGGCCCAGGGCCGGGCCTGTCTGGCGGTGCTGGTGAGCTTTCTCACCTGGAACTACTTTATCAACGCCATGGGGATGACCTGGGGCCACTTCTTCGGCGTCGATTTTTCCGCTGAACCCACGGCCGGCAGCGGCCTGACGATGATTGCCGGGATTAAAACCCTCGACACCAGCATTATCGGCGCCATCGTCATCTCCGGTCTGGTGACGGCCCTGCACAATCGCTATTTCGATAAACCCCTGCCGGTATTCCTCGGCATCTTTCAGGGTTCATCGTTTGTGGTCATTGTCGCCTTCCTCGCGATGATCCCTTGCGCCTGGCTGACCCTGCTCGGCTGGCCAAAGGTCCAGCTGGGTATTGAATCGCTGCAGGCCTTTCTGCGCTCAGCCGGGGCGCTTGGGGTGTGGGTTTACATCTTCCTTGAGCGCATCCTGATCCCCACCGGCCTGCACCACTTCGTCTATGGCCCGTTCATCTTTGGCCCGGCGGTGGTGGAGGGCGGACTGCAGGTCTACTGGGCAGAGCATCTGCAGGCGTTCAGTCAGAGTACGGAACCGCTGAAGACGCTGTTCCCGGAGGGCGGCTTTGCCCTGCACGGTAACTCGAAAGTGTTTGGTTCGGTGGGGATTGCGCTGGCGCTCTACTTCACTGCCGCGCCGGAAAACCGCGTCAAGGTCGCCGGCCTGCTGATCCCCGCCACCCTGACCGCGATGCTGGTCGGGATCACTGAGCCGCTGGAGTTCACCTTCCTCTTCATCTCGCCGCTGCTGTTCGCCGTTCACGCGGTGCTGGCGGCGACCATGGCGACGGTGATGTACATCTGCGGCGTGGTGGGCAACTTCGGCGGCGGCCTGCTCGATCAATTCTTGCCGCAAAACTGGATCCCAATGTTCCATCACCACGCTTCGATGATGTTCATTCAGATAGGCATCGGCCTCTGTTTCACCGCCCTCTACTTCGTAGTCTTCCGTACCCTGATCCTGCGTCTGAACCTGAAGACGCCTGGCCGGGAAGAGAGCGAAATCAAGCTCTACAGCAAGGCCGATTACCAGGCGGCACGAGGTAAAACCACGGCCGCCGCCGCGCCAGAGACCCGGCTGGGTCAGGCCGCTGGCTTCCTGCAGGCCCTCGGCGGCGCCGACAACATTGAAAGCATCAACAACTGCGCCACCCGACTGCGCATCGCGCTGGTCGATATGGCGAAAACGCAAAGTGACGACGTCTTTAAAGCGCTGGGCGCCCACGGGGTAGTACGCCGCGGCAACGGGATTCAGGTCATCGTCGGCCTGCACGTTCCCCAGGTGCGCGACCAGCTGGAAAACCTGATGAAAGATTCTCTTTCGACCGAACATACCACCATGACGGAGGCAGTATCATGAAAAAATTCTCAGTTGTTATCGCAGGCGGCGGCAGCACCTTCACCCCGGGCATTGTCCTGATGCTGCTGGCAAACCAGGATCGTTTTCCGCTGCGGTCGCTGAAATTTTATGACAACGACGGCGCGCGCCAGGAGACCATCGCCGAGGCGTGCAAAGTGATCCTCAAAGAGCAGGCGCCGGAGATTGAGTTCAGCTATACCACCGATCCGCAGGCGGCGTTTACCGATGTTGATTTTGTCATGGCGCATATCCGCGTCGGGAAATATCCGATGCGTGAACAAGATGAGAAAATCCCGCTACGCCACGGCGTGCTGGGCCAGGAGACCTGCGGACCGGGCGGGATCGCCTACGGTATGCGCTCTATCGGCGGCGTGCTGGAGCTGGTGGATTATATGGAAAAATATTCGCCGAACGCCTGGATGCTTAACTACTCCAACCCGGCGGCGATTGTGGCGGAAGCCACACGTCGTCTGCGGCCGAACGCCAAAATCCTCAACATCTGCGATATGCCGATCGGCATTGAAGGGCGGATGGCGCAGATTGTCGGCCTCAAAGACCGTAAACAGATGCGCGTGCGCTACTACGGCCTCAACCACTTCGGCTGGTGGACGTCGATTGAGGACCTCGACGGCAATGATTTGATGCCGAAACTGCGCGAATATGTGGCGAAATACGGCTATGTGCCGCCCTCGAACGATCCGCACACCGAGGCCAGCTGGAACGACACCTTTGCCAAAGCGAAAGATGTGCAGGCGCTGGATCCGCAGACCATGCCGAATACCTACCTGAAATATTATCTGTTCCCGGACTATGTGGTAGCCCACTCCAACCCGGAACGCACCCGCGCCAATGAGGTGATGGATCATCGGGAGAAAAACGTCTTCAGCGCCTGCCGGGCGATCATCGCCGCCGGGAAATCCACCGCCGGCGATCTGGAGATTGACGAGCATGCCTCCTATATCGTCGATCTGGCGACGGCTATCGCCTTTAACACGCAGGAAAGGATGCTGCTGATTGTGCCGAACAATGGCGCGATCCATAACTTTGACGCCGACGCGATGGTGGAGATCCCTTGTCTGGTAGGCCACAACGGACCGGAGCCGCTGACGGTCGGCGACATCCCGCATTTCCAGAAAGGGCTGATGAGCCAGCAGGTGGCAGTGGAAAAACTGGTGGTCGATGCCTGGGAACAGCGCTCTTACCACAAGCTGTGGCAGGCGATTACCCTGTCGAAAACCGTGCCGAGCGCCTCGGTGGCGAAAGCGATCCTCGACGACCTCATTGCCGCCAACAAAGATTACTGGCCTGAGCTGCATTAATCCCCGTTGTAATACCGGCGCCCTGCGGGGCGCCGGTTCTTCTCCCCGGTTCCTGATTTACGCTATGCTGAAGCCTGCAGCGCGATGAACAAGGAACTGTAATGAAAATCTCCCGCCTCGGCGAAGCGCCGGATTACCGCTTTTCGCTGGCTAACGAACGCACCTTTCTGGCATGGATCCGCACGGCGCTCGGTTTTCTCGCCGCCGGCGTCGGCCTTAACCAGTTAGCGCCGGACTTTGCCACGCCGCTGATCCGTGAAATTCTCGCCCTGCTGCTGTGTCTCTTTGCCGGCGGCATGGCCATCTATGGCTATCTGCGCTGGCTGAATAACGAGAAGGCGATGCGTCTCAAGCAGGACCTTCCCTATACCCGCACGCTGCTGGTGATTAGCATTCTGCTGCTGGCGGTGGTGGCCGCGGTGATGCTGCTGGTGGTGTATGGCGGATAAACGCCGGGCGCGGCGGGAAAGCGATCCCGGTCTTCAGCCAGAGCGCACCTCGCTGGCCTGGTTTCGCACCCTGTTGGGCTACGGCGCGCTGATGGCGCTGGCGATTAAGCACAGCTGGCACCGCGCCGGCCTGCCGTTCTGGCTGTCGATCGGCGTGCTGGCGATTGTGGCGGTGATCCTCTGGGGCTATACCCGCCGTCGTCATCTGATGGATGTCGACGATAGCGATTTTTTACAGCCGCGGGCGGTTCGTGACAAATTTTTGATCGCACTCGCAGTACTTTCTCTGGCATTCCTGTTTGCTGTTACTCACCTTCAACCGATCGTTTTATTCATTAGGGATATGTCATGACAGGATGTCCGGCGAATTTGCCTCTCACTCATGCCCCCGGCCAGCAACATGACACTCCCTTTCAGGCTGTTGTGGTGGAGGCGCATCATTGCCATCAACCGCAGGCGTTCTATGCACAGCTTCGTCAACAGGGGCTCACCGCTATCCATTTTATTCCGCAGCTGGCGGCCGGCGACGCCGCGCTTTGGGGAGAGTTTCTCTGCGCAGTCTTTCACCGCTGGGTGCGGGAAGATATTGGGCGCATCAATATTTTGCTGTTTAGCGAGACGCTGAGCGCCTGGTGCGGCGAGACGCTGACCCAGCCAGGCGCGCCGGCGGCCAACAGCGCCTGCTACGGCTGCCCGTGGCTGCGCCTGTGCCGCTGTGGCGAACAGAAAGACCCGCTGTGCGCGGGTTACCGGCAGTTCTACGATTTTAGCGGGCCTTATATGCGAGTGATGAGGGACCTGCGACGACAGCAGCGGCCGCCAGAGGCGCTGATGCCGCTGCTGCGCTAAAGATTAGCGCCCCTTCGCCAGGTACTGCGTCATCTCCTCTTCCGGCACCATGCCGCCGCCGGTGGCCCACACCAGGTGGGTGGCCTGCTGCAGCTGTTGCTCACTCAGCCCCTGCAGCTGATGGTACGCTTTGCTGGCGCAGACGCGCTGCGGTCCGGCCATCCCGGCCAGCGCGGAGGGTTCAAGGCGGATATTTTCCGCTGCCGCCAGCCAGCCCAGCATGTCATACATCGTCTGGTCGTCAAGGGTATAGAACCCGTCGAGCAGGCGCTCCATTGCCCGGCCAACGAACCCGGACGCCCTGCCGACCGCCAGACCGTCGGCCGCGGTCAGGTTATCAATGCCTAAATCCTGCACCTCTATCTGGTCGTGGAGCCCGGTATAGACGCCGAGCAGCATGCATGGCGAATGGGTCGGTTCGGCGAACAGGCAGTGAACGTGGTCGCCGAAGGCCAGCTTCAGGCCAAATGCCACGCCGCCGGGGCCGCCGCCGACGCCGCACGGCAGATAGACGAACAGCGGATGATCGGCATCGACCACGCGTCCTGCTTGCGCGAACTGCGCTTTCAGGCGCTCGCCGGCTACGGCATAGCCGAGGAACAGCGTGCGCGAGTTTTCATCATCGATAAAAAAGCAGTTCGGGTCGGATTCCGCTGCCTTGCGCCCCTGTTCGACCGCCACGCCATAGTCCTCTTCATACTCAACCACCGTTACGCCGTGGCTGCGCAGTTTGGCTTTTTTCCACGCCCTGGCATCGGCGGACATATGCACCGTGACTTGAAAACCAATGCACGCGCTCATGATGCCGATCGACATCCCAAGGTTGCCGGTGGAGCCGACGGCGATGCTGAACTGGCTAAAGAACTGTTTAAACTCCGGCGTCAGCAATTTGCGATAATCGTCTGTGGTCGTCAGCAGCCCGGCTTCCAGCGCCAGCTTTTCCGCATGGGTCAGCACTTCATAAATCCCACCGCGCGCTTTGATTGATCCGGAGATCGGCAGATGGCTGTCTTTTTTCAGCAGCAGTTCGCCGCTAATTGGCTGGCCGAATTTTTGCTCAAGGCTGCGTTTCATTGCCGGAATGGCAACCACTTCTGATTCGATAATCCCGCCGCTCGCGGCGGTTTCCGGGAAGGCTGCCGCCAGATAGGGCGCGAAGCGCTGAAGGCGGGCATGGGCGTCTTGCACATCGTCGGCGGTCAGACCGACGTAAGGCAACCCCTCCGCCAGGGTGGTGGTTGCCGGGTTAAACCAGGTGGTTTCTTTCAGGGCGATCAGATCCTGCACAAGCGGGAAGGTCGCGGTTAAGGTGGTCAGGTCAGCGTGTTTCATCATACGTCTCTTTGCGCTCAGATAATGAAAGAAAGCAGGAAGGTGGCGGCCAGTGCAAGTAGCGACGCGATAAATGTCGCTGTCGTGTAGTACTTGAACGTTTCACTGAGGCTGGCGCCGCAGTACTGTTTTACCAGCCAGAACAGGGAATCGGTGACGATCGTGCAGCCAATGGCGCCGGAACCGATGGCAATGGCGATGATCTCCGGGCTTACGCCGGGATAAAGCGGCAGCATCGGGGCAACGATGGCGGTAGCGCCCATCATCGCCACGGTGGCGGAGCCAACGGCGGCGTGCAGGATAAGCGCCACCAGCCAGGCCAGCAAAATCGGGTGCATATCAAGGTTCGACAGGATCACCGCGAGGCTATCGGCCAGGCCGCTGGATTTCAAAATCGCGTTGAATGCGCCGCCGGCGCCGATAATCAGCAGGATGTTGGCGATGGACCCAAAGCCGTTTTCGGTATGAGTCAGCAGAACGCCCATCCCCATTTGCCGACGGATGCCGAGCATGTAATAGGCGACAAAGACGGCGATAAACATCGCGGTGATGGGGTTGCCGATAAATTCCAGCACTGTATACAGCGTGCCGCCTTTCGCCATATTCAGTTCAGCGACGGTTTTCACCAGCATCAGGCCAATCGGTAACAGCACGGTAAACAGCGTGGCGCCGAGCGACGGCAGCGTCGATTCTTCGCGAACGTCGAGGTTGGAAAACTCGGCTGGCACTGGTTTAAACGGCAGGCGGTTGCCGAGCAGCCTGAGGAACAGCGGGCCGCCGACCAGCGAGGCGATCAGACCGACCAGCAGGCCATAGACGATAACCGTCCCGATATCAGCCCCCAGTTTATTCGCCACGAACAGCGCGGCCGGATGCGGCGGTACCACGCAGTGCACCGCCATCAGCGCGGTACACAGCGGAATAGCCAGCTTCAGCAGCGAAGTATTGGTTTTTTTGGCGATGGAGAATGCCAGCGGGATCAGCAGCACCACCCCGACTTCGACAAACAGGGTAATGCCGCAGATCAGGCCGACCAGCACCATAATCACGTCCGCCGACAGCCAGCGGCAGCGCTGGAGCGTCAGGCCGATGCGCTCCGCCGCGCCGGAGACCTCCATCATCTTGCCGAGAATGGTGCCGAGACCGATCACCGCCGCCAGGAAGCCCAGCGTACCGCCGATCCCGCTCTCAATGGCGTTGACCATCTCCAGCGGGCCCATTCCCATCATCGCCCCGACGAAAAAGCTCGCCAGCAGCAGCGCCAGAAACGGATGAAACTTCAGTTTGACGATGGTTAATACAATTAACACGATGCTAATCAGCAATGTGCTCACAACCCAAATTTGCGATTCCATACCCCACCTCGCCGTAAGTAACGTGTGGTTATTGAATAGAAACTCGGCATGGGCTGACAAACGATATAAATGACCTTTCAGATGAGCCAAATTGAATCAAAAAGGTGATTTAGCTCTAAAAGTGACCTCTAAATATGCTATGGGTCAAATTAACTCATCCTTTAGCGGAAGTTCCGGCATTATTTTTTTATCATCCAGACTCCCTATTATCGCCAGGAGCGCATAATGGATGTGCTAAAAACCTTAGGTACCCGGTTGCTGAACGGCTGGCAACTCTCCAGGCTGTCGACGTTTGAGGTGGCGGCGCGGCACGAGTCGTTCGCCCTTGCCGCCGACGAGCTGGCGCTCACCCCAAGCGCCGTCAGTCACCGGATTAATCAGTTGGAAGAGGAGCTGGGGATCCAGCTCTTTGTCCGCTCGCACCGCAAAGTGGAGCTGACGCGTGAAGGGAAGCGCGTTTACTGGGCGCTGAAGGCGTCGCTGGATGGTCTCAATCAGGAGATTCTGGACATCAAAAACCAGGAGCTCTCCGGCAGTCTGACGGTCTACTCGCGGCCCTCTATCGCCCAGTGCTGGCTGGTGCCGGCGCTGGGGGATTTCAGTCGCCGCTACCCGGCCATCTCGCTGACCGTGCTGACCGGCAACGATAACGTCAACCTGCAGCGGGCGGGTATCGATCTGGCAATCTATTTTGATGACGCGCCGTCGTCGCAGCTAAGCCACCATTTTCTGATGGATGAGGCGATCGTGCCGGTATGTACGCCGTATTACGCCCGCCAGCTGCAGTTAACGTCAAATCCTGCCAATCTGCGCCACTGTACGCTGCTTCACGATCGCCAGGCATGGAGCAATGATTCCGGCACCGATGAATGGTTCAGTTGGGCACAACAATTTGGGATTGAACTGCCGCAATCGTCGGGCATTGGCTTCGATCGTTCTGATTTAGCGGTGATTGCGGCGATGAATCATGTCGGGGTAGCGATGGGGCGTAAACGGCTGGTGCAGAAGCGGTTAGAGAGCGGCGAGCTTATCGCGCCGTTCGGCGATATGACGCTGAAATGCCATCAGCATTATTACGTGACCACCCTGCCGGGCCGCCAGTGGCCGAAAATCGACGCCTTTATCGAGTGGCTGCATAGCCTGACCTGAAAAAGAGCCGGGCTATCCCTCGGAGTTGTTAGGGAGGCCGGGTAGGGCGTGCGCCGCCACCCGGCAAAATGACGGCACTGCGCTTGCGCGGGCCGGCAGACGACCAGTCCGGTAGCCCGGATAAGGCGTCAGCCGCCATCCGGGGAACGGCCGCCGCGCTTATACCGGCTGCTGATGGTGGGTAAAGCGCGAGGCCAGCGGCAGCCAGCACAGCAGAATCAACAGG
>ENA-OZGC01000846-OZGC01000846.1-human-gut-metagenome-genome-assembly--contig:-NODE-846-length-20189-cov-7.935830_pt1 | contig 20189 bp, 18 predicted proteins | sample MGYA00245109_ERZ653643 | MGnify/ENA primary metagenome ERZ653643 (study PRJEB26926, sample SAMN06165107) | human gut metagenome | biome: ENVO:00009003; feature: ENVO:2100002; material: ENVO:00002003... | reverse complement strand
ACGCCGAGATGAAGGACTTCTCCGTGGAAATCGCCCAGTTTGCAAAAGACGATGTGAAGGTCAAGATCATGACGAAGATCCCGGTATCCGGCTGGTCGTACGATGATGGACCGCGCTGCCTGGTGGAAAACGACGATCCCACAGCGTTTGGTGCGGGCGCTATCCAGTTTGAGGTAAGGGAGACCGTTGAAAAATTTGATTCCTACAAGGACAAATTCGAAAACTATCAGGATATCGAAGACCGCGTGATCGGCGGCATCACCTTCCGCGGCCGCACCTATAAGTACATCGGCTACGAATGGATTCAGTATATCGCGCAGCTTGACGACAACCGCGCCCTTTCCATCGGGCTTCGGAATATGGACTGCGTCCCGGGAACGATGCCCGACATCATTCTCAACAACATGACGTTCCAGTAAGGGCGGCGTCCTTCTGAAAATTTGCACGAAAACCGGCTCCCGCTCCAATTTGGAGCGGGAGAATCCGGCTATTTGCGGAGAAACGGAGGGGATACTGTGAAGCTCAAGGCGTTCCTCATCATGGCAGGTCTATGGATGGGGCTGTTCGCTCTGACCGCCTGCGGCGGCGCTGACGTGCGCACTTATCAGTACCCTGAGACATCGGTTCTTTTTGACGACTTCCACATTAAAAAAACCGTTTACAGCCCGGGGGTCATGAAGCTCTATTACCGCGGCGGGCAGTTCAAGGACACGCCCATCCGCTGCTACGACGCGAATTTTGAAGATCTGGGAGATCAGTTTGAATATTCCTTTCAAAACGGCGTTCTGACAGTTCAGGCGGATTTTGCAGAACAAATCAGCGGACTCACGATTGAGGATAAAGACCACGATACGGTCTATCATCTGCGCTATCTGGACTCTCCGCAGTTTGCGTGGCTGGCGGATACGTTCTGGCTGGATTACGGTATGATGACGATGGGAGACGAGGCGCGGTATTACAGCGATGCGGAGCGGCAGGCGCAGGCAGAGCGAGAGCGCGCCGAGCATGAGCAGACACGCGATGTTTTTGCGCTGCTCGAGGGCACGTGGATCTCCGAGGATGGCGTGCAGAAATATGTGTTTTCCGAGAATGAGGACGGGACGCACTGGTACGCAGAGGAGCTGTGGTTCGACGAAACGGAGCAGAAATGGAATGGCTGGGAGCTGTGCGTCGAGTCCGCGTTTCAGACGCCGTATTTCGGCGGAGAATACAGTGAGGACGCGGCGGAGCACCTGCAGGAGATCGTGCTGGGAAACAGCGATCATGCGGCGGCGGATATGTGCGTCTTGTACGATTCGGAAGAAAACGTCATAAGAGACACGAACACGATCTATCACAAGCAGTGAGCCTGCGGGACATATCCGGAATAACATGATCATAACTGTGTTCGGCACTGCAATCTGCCCTTGTGGGCTGCAACACTGGTCTGAGAAATGAGGAACTTAGATGGCAACACAAATCACAAATTATCAATGTCCCGCCTGTACGGGACCGCTCCATTTTGTAGGAGAATCCGGCAGGCTGGAGTGCGATTACTGCGGCTCAAGCTTCGATATCGCAGAAATTGAAGCGCTCTACGCGGAAAAAGAAGCAAAAGCGGCGGAAGCGGCACAGAAGCAGGGAGAAACGGAAGCGGCCCAAAAATCTGCCGAAGCGGAAGAACAACAGACTGCCGCAGACGGCTCTGACTGGGATGCTTCCGGTCTGAGCGAGGACTGGGGCGCAGATGCGGTCGGCATGAAGGCCTACTGCTGCCCGTCGTGCGGCGCGGAGCTGCTCTGCGACGCGACGACCGCAGCCACGTCCTGCCCGTACTGCGGAAATCCGTCGGTACTTCCGGGGCAGTTCGCCGGCATTTTGAAGCCCGACTTTGTGCTTCCCTTCAAGCTGAGCAAGGAGGATGCCATCAAGGCATTAAAGAAACACTATCTCAAAAAGCCCCTGCTGCCGTCAACGTTCTCCAAAGCTAACCATCTTGAGGAGATCAAAGGTGTGTATGTACCTTTCTGGATGTACGACGGCGAGGCCAGCGGAAGTGCGCAATTCCATGCTACGCAGGTACATACCTACACCTCAGGAGACTATGAGATCACGGAGACAAGCCACTATGATGTGCGACGCGCAGGCTCCATTGCCTTTGAAAAGATCCCGGTGGACGCGTCGAGCAAAATGCCGGACGATTATATGGACTCCATCGAACCGTATGATTACGCGGAGCTCAGGCCATTTTCCACAGCGTATCTGCCCGGATTTCTGGCGGACAAATATGATGTCAGCGTCGAAGACAGCCGGGAGCGGGCGGACACGCGCTGCGCGGGCTCGCTGCTGCGCGCACTGGAACGCACGGTTTCGGGCTACACCACCTGCAATGAAACGAGCCGGGATATCCACTTGAAGCGCGGCAAGGTGCATTACGCACTGCTTCCCGTCTGGATCCTGAACACAAGATGGGAGGGCAAGGACTTCCTCTTTGCCATGAACGGTCAGACCGGCAAGCTTGTCGGCAACCTTCCGGTCAGCACGAAACGGGTAATTGGCCTGTTTGCGGCAATCGCGGCACCTCTTATCGCCATCAGTGTGACCGCGCTGCTGCTTTTGGCGCGATAGGGAGGGCTGAGACATGAAAAAAAGAATACGTTGTCTCCTGCTGGTGCTTCTGTTCTGCCTTGTGCTCTGCGTGGGCGCAACTGCGGCTGAGCAGACAGGCGCACAACTTTCTTATGTGACGGACGCGGCCGGACTTCTCAGCGAAAACGAAAATATGCTGCTGGAAAAGATGGCGGAAAGCGTCTCCCAAAAATATGGCGTCGGCGTTTACATCGTAACCGTGGAGGACTATCGGGACTTCCATTCTGAAGGCGTCTATAAGGCGACCTACACCATCTACCATGAATGCACCATGGGCGAAGGACCGAACCGCGACGGGATCATGCTCCTGCTCAGCATGGATGATCGCGACTGGGCAATGTTCTGCTACGGCTCACGCTGCGAGTATGCGTTCAACAGCTATGGTCAGGAGAAGCTGGAAAAGGTCTTCCTCGACAATTTCGGCGAGAACGACTGGTACGGCGGCTTTGAGGATTACGTCAAAGAATGCAGCGTCTATCTGGAAAAGGCTTCCGCAGGAAAGCCCGTCCGGGCAAGCTTGTTCTATCCGCTCCTTATCGTGATCGGTCTTTCCCTGCTGGCAGCAGCCGCGGTCGTCGCTGTGATATGGCGGAAAATGGAGACCGTATCAAAAAAAGCAACCGCGAACGACTACGTCTCCGCGGGACTCCGGCTTACGGAGCAAACAGATCATTTCACCCATAAGACGACCTCCAGCCGGAAGATCGAGCGCAGCTCTTCCAGCAGCGGAAGCAGTTACAGCGAATCCGGCGGCGGCGGTTCCGGCCGAAGCGGAAAATTCTGAAAGGAGCGGCTATGAAAACAACACCCAAACAAATACTCGCGCTGTTGCTGGCACTGGTTCTGCTGCTGTCGCTTTGCGCCTGTGTACAGAAGACGCAAACAGAGCCTAACGAATCGAGAACAAGTACAGATAAGGTAAAAATGCCTACAAAACCCGACAAAAAAACGCCTGAAAAGCAGCCGGAGGAAGCTCCATTGCAAAATGATATGCGTGATCGCACGTCACGCGACGAGGCGTCAGACACACAGCCGGTACAATACGGGTTTTCACAGGAGGCAGAAACCTCGCTTGGATGGCTGCGGGATAGGATCGACTTTCCAATGACCATGTTCGGCGCGGCATATCTCGGTTATGTCGGCGGGCTGTTTGACGAGGGCTTCGAGGCGGGCTTCCCCGCATGGCTGTGGGAAACCAATGAGGCCATGCTCCTCGAATACCCCTTCATCGCCGAGATCGACGAGGAGCATATTATCGGCGGTGCGGGGCATCTGTACTGCATCGTGCCGGTCGATGAGAACGCGACGGTTGCGATCAACCGTGTGCAGTGGAACGAAAAAACACAGACCGACGAGGTCACGGAGGTGCTCTACCGGTCGGAGAGCGGCGAACCGGTGCTGCTCTTTGCAAATCTCGACGGCGTTGCATATGAGGCCGACACCCAGGTCTTCATCACTGACAACAACGGGAATACCTGCGAATGGTATCCCTCGCTTGATGCGATGAGCTATCTTGCGCCGTGTATATCGGAAGCTGGAGACTATCTTTCGTTTGACTTTACGGAATATGCCTGGTACAACGCCCCGGCCGAGTTTTCCGCGTGGCTTGCCGACGGCTGGAGCGGCATGACCGCGCTCGGTCTTGCCGGATCGCAGCGTGACGGCATGGGCTGGATCACAGAAACCATGGTAGGGGAAACCAGCCGCTATGCCTATTTCTCGCTGCGCTTCTATCTTGAGGATGAGACGGGCGGTACGGTCGATCTGGAGTGGGTATATGAAGACAGCGACGAATTTGAGGAGATGTGGAGCGGTTTCTGGACGATTCAGACCATTCAGGATGGACCGAGCTATGTGACGCTCAGCTTATCGCTTGTGGGCGGTAAAAACTACGGCGTCACGGACGGCCCGATGTATCTGTGTGAGACGTATCCCCTCCTGATCAGCCCGAGCGGCACAGAGTTGCTGGTCGGCGCGGGTGAGAGCGGCATTTGCCTGCCGTTCATGTCGCAAAGCACGACGGCATGTGTGCTGACACAGGCCGTAGGATAGAAAGCGTGCATGAAGCAAACTGCTTTGAGGTTTGCATTCACAAATACTGTTTGGTCGCAATCTAGTAAAAGTGCAGCAATTTATCCTTTGCAAATTCAAGATGCGGGGAATTTGAGTTGCGCTTTTGCTACGTTTGGGAAAGATGTATGGCTTCGGCGCAATTGGCGGTCGCCAACGGCCACTGGTGCGGTGGTAAACGGCCGCAGTGCGGTGCGTCAGCGGCCAGCCTGAGTCAGCCTTTTAAGGCGGTTTTGCGATGACGAGCGGCCAGTTTGCGGCCCGGCGGCCACCTGTTCAAAGTAGTTGAAATTGCCCTCATAATAGTGGCATCCGCAACAGCGAAAATACACTATTTCAGGAGGGTAATGTATGTTGGATTACAAAGACATCATTACGAAACACTACGCCTTGGGCATGAGCGGCAGAAAGATCGCCGAATCGCTCAAAGTCAGCAAGTCGGGAGTCATTGACTTCCTGCGGGCATTCCAGGAGTGTCCAGTGCTCAGCTATCCGCTGTTATAAGTCGTTACGCTTCCGTCGGACTTTGTTTCCCCTCTATAATAAGCGTACAATTTATAAGTTCCTTTTGACAGGGTAACGACCGCTTCAGCTTCAAAATAATTGCCATATCCACCATCCGAATCTGAGGTAATGTAAATCTCATTTCCGTTAACGACCTTGTACAATGTGAAACCAACGGACAACTGTTCTGGCAGCCCTACGCTGGCAATCGCGTATGGGTTATATTTATTCGTGGTTCCCGCTACCTTTGGCATACCGCTGGAAAACGTGACTATCGCGCAAGGCGTTATTCTGTTGTCCTGTAATGCCAGCGCCGGTGCGAAACAAGCAAAGCAGACTACCGCAATAAGGCAGAGTGAAATAATAGTTTTCTTTTTCATTTGTTTTTGTCCTTTCTCATTCTGAAATAATTGGGTCTTATCTTACCCTATACCTATAAGACAATTAACCGCTCCAAAATCTGACGCAAAAAAGAAGAATTTTTATTTTTTTATTTTCGCCAAAATCGTCATAATCCGTTGCCACAAACTGTCTTATATGTAGAGAATAAAATAATTTGGTCGTATTATCCGAGAAGGAGGGATGCTTATGATTGTCCATGTATGAAAATACCCCTGCATATTGTGAGCGGGCGGCTCACATCGCTGAAAAGGCGATGCCAATTTGCAAGGGTATGGCTAAATTGTAGCTTATGATCTATGAAAAGACAACTACGGTATTTGAAAGGAGAAAAAATATGAAAAAGATGCTTTCAATTGTTCTTTGCATTTCTTTGCTTGCTGCTTGGGGAACAACTGCCTTTGCCATGGAACCCACACCCGAATGCAAGGAAGTACCGCCAATTAGTGTAGATGCTACCAATGTTGATATTCTCTACGAGTCTTTCATGAGAGGTGATAATCCGCCTACCAGCACAACTACGTTACCTTATAGCGCAGCAAGCAGTTCTACTGGGATTAATAGCTATGTCTATACTAACTATAAGTTCAAGCCCAGCAGCCTCGGAAAAATTCACACAACCTTCACTGGCAACTCTAACCCTAAAGGCAATTCGGTAACCGTAGATATATATCTTTATGATGCCACAGCCGGCAATGTTGAAGTCGCATCATATTCTTTGGGCTCAGCTACCGCATGGAGCAGTCAAGGTGTCAGCTGGTACAACCTGAACACCTCACATTATTACTATTTCAAAATCGTAAAATCTGTGGGAAGCGCTCGTCTTGTTTTTACCCTTGATTGCATTGCTCAAAACTGGTAAATTCAGAGTGATTAAGGATGAGGGAGGCGTATACGCCTCCCTCATATCTAATCCACGATAAATACCCCATGATGCTCAACACACACAATTACAAATTGATTACATTTTTGCGGTAGATTTTACCGGGAAAGGGCTAATATAATAAAATACAAAACACGGAGGAGTAACATGAGATGAAAAAGACAATCGTTGTTTTTTCTGTGATAATGATAATTGCCATCACCGCAATCGGGTGCCAAAAAACGCCGGAAAGCCCACTTATAATTGGGAAAAGCAGCGATGATCTAATTGATAAGGCCGGCGAAGGATTAAGCGACGAAAGCGTAGCTGAAAAAGTGAACGCTCCTCTGCAATATGAAGCGGATTTTGTAAGTTCTGACGGAATGACAGCCGTTTCGGCAAATGCCGCAGTCGATGTGCCGAAAGCCAGCACGGCACCAATTATCAGAATAAGCACAGGCTCCATATCCCAAGAGCAGGCAGATGTGCTGCTGCATGAGCTCGTCCGTTCGAAATTGTACGACCCATATTCCGCGCCCTCAAAAAGCAGCATTATGAAACAGATACTCATAGCGCAACAGCAGCTTTTTTCCGGCCCCTCTGATGAGGATTTAAGGATGTCGCACTATGGCAAAAACGGAGAAATCTTGACATGGGAAGAATGGATGCAACAATCTATCGCCGCTTTATATCAGGAGTACAACGCGGCGGACGATGCGCAGGATGCCCCTATCTCGGGTTTGTTCGAGGTCGATGATGAAGGTTTTGCATTGATATACGGCGAAGGTATATCGTTAGAGTTTGGCTATGAGGGCATACAGATATATAACGGACAGGGTTTAGGTAATTCCCGCGCTTTATATTCGCAGAACACGGCTCCGGACGGCTTTGTAATGAGCTATGTCACAGCGGAAAACATAACTCGGCTTGATAAGTCAATAAGCCTGGAGGATATTCCGCAAATTACCATTTCGCAGGAAAAGGCAAAGCAGCTGTGCGACAGCTTGACCGAAAAGCTGAATATTCCCTTTATGATGCACTATTCAACAACAAAAGAATACGGCGGTGCAGGTGGAACAAATCCGGTCAGATGCTGCTATGTGCTGCGGTATACCCGCGATTTTAACGGGCTGCCCATCACCTATACCTCGAATAGAGGCGACGCTATTACAGATTCGGGTACTTATAACGAGCCGTGGCCATATGAAACGCTTACATACTATGTGAACGATGACGGCATCGTTGGAATGCGGTGGGAGGCACCCTATTCAATCCTCGAAAATGTTACTGAAGATTCCTCTCTTATCCCTTTCAGTGAAGTGGAGAAGATTTTTGAGAAAATGATCGCCGTAAAATATGCAAATACGCAAAGCACTATCACCATTGAAAATATACGCTTCGGCTATGCACGCGTTGCGGAACAAAACCGAAGCGGAAGCGCGCTCCTGGTTCCAGCATGGGATTTCTTCGGAACGATTTCGGATTTCAACGGTATCTCGCGGTCCGACTACGGAACGAGCCTTATTACTATCAACGCCATCGACGGCAGCATAATCGACAGAGGATTGGGATATTGACAAACAGGAAATATGCTTTTGATACAAGGCGGACATATGGTAAACTGCTTTTATAAACGGAGGGCGGCAGCATGAAAAACAGGATATTGATAGTTGAAGACGACCACGCCATATCCGACGCCGTAGCGCTCAATATGCAGTTTATCGGCTATGAATACGCCGTGTTTGACAATGGAAAAAAAGTCGCGGACAGCCTTGTAGGCGATCACGCATACGACCTTGCACTTTTGGACATCATGCTGCCGGGCATAGACGGCTTTGAGCTGTTTTCCTATATGGAGAAATATAATATCCCCGTGATATACATGACCGCAAAGACGGACTCCGCATCGGAAATCAAAGGCCTTATGGACGGCGCGGAGGACTATATCGTAAAGCCCTTTGATATGCTCACGCTGATGGTTCGTATTGAAAAGGTATTAAAGCGCACCGGCAGGCTGAACACGGTCTACCGAGTTCGGGACATTGAGCTAAACAGCGAAACGCGGGTGGTAACAAAGGCAGGGAAAACTGTTGAACTTCAGCCGCTGGAGTTTGACGTATTGCTAATGCTACTAAAAAACAAAAATCTGACCGTATCAAGGGAGCAGCTCCTTAGCGAGGTTTGGGGCTACGAGTATGCGGGCGAGACCCGTGCGGTGGATGTAAAGATATCCAGTCTGCGCAAAAAGCTGAATCTTGGGGATGCGATACGGGCCATACCTAAACTGGGCTACCGATTGGAGGAACGCTGAATATGAAGCTGTGGCAAAAGACCTCCCTCATCTGCATCGCCGTGCTGCTTTTCATCGTTTCTGCCTGCTCCGCCGTGCTCCTTATCCATTCCAAAAACAGCATACTGGAGCTTACTTACAGCTATGCAAGGGACAAGCAGAAAAGCCTTGCTTCCTCTTTTTCCGAGATGGCGAGCTATTATCTTGCGGAGGGCGATTCAAAAACGGTGGAGACCTCTCTCGTTAACTACTGCTTTTCCCGCTTTGCGGACGCCTCCTCCGTTTTGATGCGCGGGGAAGAAACCCTCTGTTCCGGCGTTTCGATTGACCCGCGCGCGCTTATGCCGCTGTCCGATGGGGAATACGGCGCCCGGCTTACGGAGAGGGAGATAGAGGGGCGCAATGTGCTCATTGTGGGAAGCCTTGTTATGGTGAAGAGCACGCCCTACGCCGTATATGTGGTGGAGGACATCTCCACGACCTACAACAGCATTGTAAGCTTAGCGTGGACATTTGCCGCCGTAAGCCTCGCGGGCATCCTTTTGGGCGCGGGCTGCATCGCGCTCATCATGCACAGGAGCACAAGGCCGCTCACCTCCCTTGCAAAAACGGCGCGGCAGATCGCGGGCGGCGATTATTCCATGCGGGCCGATGTGTATACGCAAGACGAGATAGGCGCGCTTGCGGGGGATTTCAACCTGATGGCGGAGGCTGTGGAAGCGCGCATAGCGGAGCTTATGGAAACCGCCGAGCGGCAGCGGCTTTTCATCGGCGGCGTGACCCATGAATTCAAGACGCCGCTTACGGCGCTGCTGCTCCACTCCCGTATGCTGCGGCGGGCAAACATGACGGACGAGGAAAAGGACGCATCCTTAGAGCATATCGAGAGTCAATGCGAATGGCTGGAGCGGCTGGTGCAGACGCTTTTGAAGCTTATCACGCTGGAGCGCGAGATAGAGCGCAGGCCCTGCGAGGTTGACGCGCTGTTTGACACTGTGCGGCAGAACACGCAGAAAAGCCTTGCCGACCGTGGCGTGACTCTCATCACCCATTCCGGCGGCGGGACGCTGAACTGCAACGCGGACCTTATCCAGTCCCTGCTCATCAACCTTGTGGACAATGCGGCAAAGGCATATGACACGGACGCGCCGGACAAGCGGGTTTTTCTCACCTTCTCCGCCGATACGATAGAGGTACGGGACTTTGGCCGCGGCATACCCGAGAAAGCGATGGGGTGCATATTCGAGCCCTTTTACATGGCGGATAAATCCCGCAGCAAAAAGGCCGGCGGCAGCGGCCTTGGCCTTGCGCTTGTAAAAAGGATCGCGGATGCCCATGATGCGGAGCTTACGGTAAAGAGCGGCGTTGGGAAGGGCACAACCGTGCGGGTACACTTTCAATAATTACATTTTAATTACAACTTGATGATGACTTTGCATCGGCGCTTACCGTATCATGGTGACAACGATAACAAAGCGAGGTGTTACGGATATGAAAAAGAGAATCGCAATATTGCTTATCACGATTATGGCAATTGGCGCTGCCGCCTGCCAAAAAACTCCGGAAAGCCCGATTGTGGTCGGCAAAGACTACGAAGCTATGATTGAGCAAGCAATGACTTCTGATGACAGTACCGCCGAAAAAGTCCTGAAGGATACAGTGCAGGCTCCTGACACATTTGTATTTAACTATTCAAGCGATAGTTTCTCCATATCCTCTAATGTGCAGCTCAACCTGCCTGAAGTGCTGAATGTCCCTATTTTTCAAGCAGAACCAAGGGACTTCACACTTGAACAGGCATTAACGCTGGTTGATAAGCTAATGATAGATGCACAAGAACTTATTCAAAACAGGAACGCACTCACAAAAGCAGAGTTGGAATCGCTTATTATTCAGCTTAAACAGCGAAAAACTCTGCCTGAATATAGCTCCGAGGAGGATCAGGATACTATCGAATCGGCAATTAAATATTATACCGAGCTTATGCCCGATGCACCGGATAAAGTTGAAAAAACACCGTTTGACAGAACCTTTCAAACGTATGATATAACCGATGGGAAAGGACGTATTGCCGGACAATATGATTACATAGAGGTGTGGGATGCCGGAAGCGATATCCAGCATCGGCTATATCTTAGCAATAGCGATACCTTAACCGCTGACATCTCCATCCCGGACGAGGGCGACGGTTCATGGTATTTACATCGTCCCATAGCAACTGTGTCGTTTTCCGCTGAAGGCACAGATAACATCTTTGGGTTATATGGTGCTGCTGTTATCAGCGATTTTTCTGTAATCCCCGAAGGTTGTAAACTCGCAAAAAGTCCTGCTGATGCAAAAAAAGATGCAGAGAATCTGCTGCATAGCATTGGCTGTGATGAATATCAACTGGGCGGCATGATGTTGATAAACAACTCCAACAAAGATAAAAAAGAAGCTTCCCAATGGGCGTATGAACTGTTCTATTTCCCTTCATATGATGGGATCAGCCTTGCACCGACTATTGACAGTGTAGACGAGGATGCCTTTCAGACTCCCATAAATTATGAAAAGATAAAAATAAGGATCAACGATTCCGGCATTCAAAGCTTTACATGGGATGCGCCATATAAAACAGCAGGCATTAAAGTAGATAACTCACACCTGCTTGCATTTGAAGATATTCAAGACATCTTTTCGAAAATGATGTTGGTTAAGTATGAACCAATGGCAAAACTCGTAAATTCTCAGGAACCGCTGAATATAGAAATTACTAAAGCGGGCCTCTATTATGTACTGATTCAGCAGCAAAATGACGCAAGCAACACGCTGCTCGTGCCGGTTTGGGCATTTTACGGATACAGGAGTTGGGACTGGATTGAGGAACAAGGAATAAAGTACGGGCTATATGAACAACCAATATTGATGATAAACGCCATCGACGGCAGCATAATCGATTTGGCAAGGGGCTACTGACAAAACTTCTAACATAAAAAGCAACGCATGACGCGCAAATCCCCGCCATGCCTGCTTCCCTATTACCCAAAATCACGGAAAGGAGAGAGCGAACCCATGAAACGAGCCGTTTGTGCCGGCCTGCGGCAGGCCATATTCAGCCGTGGGTTTATCATCAGTACAGTTGGAACCGCCATCATACTCCTTCTTTCCTCAGTTCAGGGCATATTGTCCGCCTTCCGCTCGGCGGAGCTGCTTTCCCCCGGCTTCCACAGCGACCTTATCATGGGCGCGCTGTCCTCCGAGGCCATGGCGATGGCCCTGCCCATACTCGCTGCGCTGCCGTATACCGCGTCCTTCATTGACGATGTTAAAAGCGGCTTCATAAAGGAATACCTGCCCCGCACCACCGTGCCGCGGTATATCGCGGGGAAGGCCGTGGGCTGCGCCGTTTCCGGCGGGCTGGCGCTGGCATTGGGGATATTCATAGCCTACGGCTTCGCCGCGCTCATGTTCCTGCCCATGGAGACCTACCCAAAGGCGGGAGAAACCGTGCCGAATTACTTCGGCAATCTAATGGAGACTGCGCTCATGTTCTTCGCATCGGGGGCCTTCTGGTCGCTGACAGGCATGACCTTTGCCGCGCTTACCGACAGCAAATATATGGCATACGCCTCGCCCTTCGTGCTGTTCTATCTGCTCATAATACTGTATGAGCGGTACTTCGATAAGCTTTTCGTGCTGTACCCCCGGGAGTGGCTCAATCCATCCTCAAGGTGGGTGTTCGGTAAAATAGGGGTGGCAGTGCTGCTCATAGAGTTCAGCCTGCTCATGGCGCTGGCCTTTGCATACGCCGCGAAAAGGAGGCTGGAGAGGATATGAAGCCGAAACAGATTCTTGCCGTGACCCGGTATAACTTCCGCCGCTGGCACAAAAACCCAAGAATAGTAATCACATTCTGTCTTGCGTTCGTGCTGTGCTTCCTGCTGTCCGACAAGGCCGTGAAATTTGCGAAGGAGTACGAAACCACCATGCAGCTCGTGGAAGCCTTCGTGTGGACCTTTGGGGACAGCAACTCAATACTTCTTTCCTCGCTGCTATTGCTTCTGCTCTTTGCGGATATGCCCTTTATCAGCCCCGCCACGCCCTTTTACCTCATGCGGATAGACCGCAAGACCTGGCTCATGGGGCAGGCGGCGTATATCGCCTTGGCAACGCTTATCTACCTCGCGTTCATACTGATCTCCACCTCCCTGGTCTGTATGCGGCAGAGCTTTGTGGGGGATATGTGGTCGGAGACCGCCGCAATCCTCGGCTACTCCGGCGCGGGGCAAAAGGTGGCCCTGCCCGCGCTTGTTAAAACGCTGGAGATGAGCCGCCCGTATGAGTGCATGGCGACCATATTCCTGCTGATGCTGCTTTACACCCTGCTCATGGTGTTCATAATGCTCTTATTCAATTTACGGCGCGGGCAGCTTGCGGGTATAGCTGCCGTGTTCGCGTTCAGCCTGTTCGGCTTTTTACTCAACCCCCAGACCATAAAGGCTATATTCAAACTGCCGGATGAGCTCATGTATAAGGCCAACGTTGCGGTGGGCTGGCTTTCGCCGCTGAATCAGGCCACATATCACATGCACAACTTCGGCTACGATCTTTTGCCAAGGCTATGGCAGACGTATCTTATATTCGCAATGCTCATCGCCCTGTGCTTTTTCCTTTCCCTTCGGGCGGTGCGGAATTATAACTTTAACTTTGGCGGTACTGAAGCATGAACATTATTTCGGTCAAAAACCTATCCAAGGACTTCGGGCAGGAGCGGGTATTAAAAAGCGTCACCCGCGATTTTGAAAAGGGAAAAATCCACGGCATCGTGGGCAACAACGGCAGCGGCAAGACCGTGCTCATGAAATGCATCTGCGGCTTTCTCATCCCCACCGAGGGCGAAGTCATAGTCAACGGCAAGCGGGTGGGCAAAGATGTGGACTTCCCGCCCGGCCTCGGCCTGATAATCGAAACGCCGGGTTTTCTGCCCAATATGACCGGCGTGAAGAACCTTGAGATATTGGCCTCGCTGAATAAAAAGATAGGGCTTGAGGAGATAGCCGCCGCAATCCGCCGTGTGGGGCTCGACCCGCTTATGAAAAAGCCCGTTGGCAAGTATTCCCTCGGCATGCGGCAGAGGTTGGGCATAGCCCAGGCCATAATGGAAAACCCAAGCCTGCTTATACTGGACGAACCGCTCAACGGCCTTGACAAGCATGGCGTTCGGGAGATGCGGCAGCTCATAAAGGGGCTCAAGGAGCAGGGAAAGACCATACTGCTTGCCAGCCACAATCAGGGGGACATAGACGAGCTTTGCGATACCGTGTGCGAGATGGACGCGGGAGTTATGACCATGATACGGGAGGAAAGTATATGAACCGACTATTCGCGGCGCTGATGGCAATATTGCTGCTTGCGCTGCCCATCGCCGCTTTTGCTGAGGGAGCGGAAACGCCGCCCGCGGAGACACAAGCGCCTGTAACTACGCCTGAACCCACGCCGGAGCCTACCCCGGTGGCGGACAAGCTGATAATAGACAGTTGGAACCTGTACGACGGCATGGATAAAACATACCAGCAGGGCTATGTGCCCCGCATAGTGAACGGCTGCTGCTACATTATATTCCCGCTTATAGGCGAAACCTATGACGGCAAGGTGACGGTTACTGCCGACCTCGGCACGACGGCGGACAGCCCCTTCGTATTCGGCAACTATTCCCAGACCGCAGCCGGCTGGGGGCGGTATGTGTTCATGTTTGAAATACCGCTTGTTAAGGGGCGGATAAACGGCTCCTACCCCGTCACGCTGAAGGCGGACTACCTCGACGTGCTGGGCCAGCAGAAGCAGCAGAGCTTTACCGTGTTCGTGACGGTTGCAGACGGCAAAAAGCCCAAGGACCCCGACGCCAAAGAGGCAGCCGAAAAGCCGGAGCTTTTCATATCCGCCTGCGAGATAACGCCCGATACCGTCGGCGGGGACGGGGAGTTTTCCGTGAATGTCAAAATAGACAACATAGGCAGCATCCGCGCAAGAAGCGTCAGGCTTACATACGGCAGCGAAGCCGAGGGCATACTGCCCTACGACACCAACAACGCCATACTGCTCGACAACATAGCCTCCGGCGAAGGCGCCGAGGCCGCGTTTAAAATGCGCACCACAAAGGACGTAATAGCGGGGAACAGGGCGTTTTTCATAACATTGGATTACGTCGATCTTTACGGCGGCGTTTACACCGCCACGCGGCAGTTCCTCGTGAACGTCACCCAGCCTGCGGAAATGACATACGACGCCATATCCCTGCCCAAGAGCGTCACCGCGGGCGAGACCTTCACCCTGCCTGCCAACGTGTTCAACGTTGGCAAAAGCCCGCTCAGAAACGTTACGGTGAACCTGAGCGGCGCGGGGCTTTTCCCCACCTCCAGCGTGTTCTTGGGGGACATTCAGCCGGGGCAGGCTGGCTACGGTGAGATGAAGGTATTCGTGGGCATGCTCTCCATGACGGAGGGCTACACCGAAAGCTACGGCAAAACAAGCGCCGTTTACACCGTTACATACACCGACGACGCGGGCGAAGTTCACACCGCCGAGCAGCAGCTTTCCACCGAGATAAAGCAGCCGGTGATCGCCGGAGAAAAGACCGACGCCGAAAAGCAGGCCGAGGAAGAGCAGAAGCGCGCCATGAGCCAATGGTGGATAAGCGCCCTTGCGGCCTTCGCAGTTATTGCGATAATAGTCGCGGTTATTGTGGTCAGTAAGTTTGCGAGGATGATGAGGATGAAATAGCTGTATGGCGGTGTCGGTTATTAGTATATAAAAAATACGCTTATGGCGACAGATTTTCCCGCGTCAGCGTGTCTTATATATAGCGAAAAAGGAGGTGGTTCCATTGAAGGAATAAAAAAGCCCTTGCAAGTCATGAGTTGGGCAAGCTCATTGCCATTTGGCAATGCAGAGTTGCAAGGGCTAAACATGAATATACCTGTTCTTGCCCAAAACTCAAAGATTTAGATATGGCGATTAGCCACACTATACAATCACGGAGGATAGCTTTATGCCAAATAAACCCAATAAGTATCGATTGCCCGTAGGAACCTTAGCTTTAGTTGTTTTATTGCTAATCCTGTCTGCCTGCCAGCCTACTCCCGAAAAAGAACCTGTTGTTGTTAAGACGGAGGACTACGTAGCAGAGGCTATACAGCCGAAAGATGGAACTCATGATAAATACGATGCACCGAATAACGTGGAGTTCCATAATGAAATAAGCGGATTAGATTTGACTATAAATGCGCCTGTAGTTATACCTCAAACAGATGTATATCCGGTTGCGGAAATTGAAAAAGCGGCGTTTGATGAAACATATTACCGGAATGTGATGCGATTCTTTTATCCGGACGAGCAGTGGGTAGAAACTCCCCAAGAAACGAAACGGGATATTCTTGAAAGAATGTCTTATTTAACGTCTTTAGCGGAAGAGAGCGATACTGATATAGCCAATGAACTTATAGAATTGCAACAACGGTTAGCAACAGCTCCCGATGACAGTGCAGCTATTCCCTTCTCTTTCAATGATTTGCCGGGAAAGACTTTTTTTGAAGCATATCACTACAATGAAAATACGGCGACATACGCTGTTTTAGTTGCACAGATGAATGGCAATACCTATCAATATAGACGTGATAGTGATTCATACTGGGTGCGAGAAAGCAATGCGGAGACTTTAGAACAGAAAAATGATTTTACATCCACCAACCCCAAATTGGAAAGCGAATCTGCGATGGAAATTGCCCAAGATGCTATGAAAAATTTAGGCGCGGACTCAAACATGAAGTTTTCTTTTATGGAAAAGGCGATTGCATATAACGACAAAGGCCTGCAAGGGATCGGATGGATTATTTTCTTTATTCGTGATTGCGGAGGATTACAGGCTACCTACATGGATGAATGGCGAATATGGAAAGGCAGCCCGCCGCCAAGCAATGCTGCGCCTTGGGAAAGCGAGTATATGTATATTATTGTAGATGAGAATGGTAAGATCGCACAGTATGATGTTCGTGGAGCTGGCGAGCAAGTAGCTATTATTGCTGAAAACACCCAGCTTATGCCTTTTGATGATATTTTGGATCGGATTAAGCAGCAGCTTGTCTATAATCATGCTTATCAAGAGAATCACGTGGAAGAGTATTCGGCTATGGTCAACAAAATCCGGTTGGCGAGTGCGTTGATAAATGTTAAGGATCGTCGAGACATAGGTCACCTCGTTCCAACGTGGGAAGTGATGTATGAGTTTCACGAACGCCTTAAAGGAGAGAATGAGCCCACTGTTTACCACTGCCGTGTTTGTTTGAACGCAATAGATGGTAGTTATATTGAACCCAAGGCATATATCGGCAGGATAGCACAATGACTGCTTGGACTCAAATGCATTGATCTGATCTAGCGGAGCAAAAAGTGACAGGCAACCGAAAAAAGGCAAACGGCTTTTAATCTGTCCTGTCCTTTTGCATACCTTTTTCTGTTTTTTCTTGCAGTAATTAGGAGTTCGCAAAATGCTAGATGCCCGCGAATCGTTTGCCAGCGGCAATCGCATACCCCGTCTGCATACGCCAACTCCAGGGTAAGAAAAATGATACCTGGTGTACCGAAGCACCTGACGAATTTGACAAAAAATGCAACGGAGGAGTTGCGCTGAATCATGCCCAAAGCATTGTTGCTTTGGGCATTTTTATGTTCCTTCATTTAGCCCAAGTAAGGCTCCGCTGCCGCTCCCCACCGCCCTCCGTTTGGATTTTCACGCGACATCAAACAAAAAAATCCAAACGGAGGAATACAACATGACAACGATCAACCTGCGGGAGCTTTACCCGTGGTACACCGAGGATACCTTTATCGAGGTTTCCGATGAAGTTGCCGCGTTTCTTGAAGAAGATAAGCGGCTTCAGATCAACTACGCGCAGTACATCCGCGACAACAAGGCGTTCTATTCACTGGACGCCAGCGACGGCATTGAGGCGGAGGCGCTGAATCTGCCGGAACAGCCGGACGAGGTGCTGGAGCGCATGGAGCTGGAGCGACTGCTACAAGAAGCTCTGGCACAGCTCACGCCCGCACAGCGGCGGCGTGTTCTTGCTCATTTCGTTGAAGGACGATCCCAGCTTGAAATTGCGGCCAGCGAAGGTGTTGTTAAAAGCACAGTTTCGGAAGCGATTTCACGCGGACGGAAAAATCTCAGGAATTTTCTCAAAAAGTTTCGCTAACACCCCGAACTTTTGCCCGTTTTTTCTTGAGGTATATGAGAGGGATATTATTCTCGCTCGCCTCTGCTCCTTGACAACCGCATAGACACCGGTATCAGCACAGACCCCGCGCGGCTGAAAAGCCAAGCGACAAAAGGCGCGCCGCCATGACGACAGACCTCCCGCCCTTCGGGACGGGCGGCTGTCCGAGCGATCTACGCGGCCTTTGACCCGATGCGTGGCAGCATCGGGCGCGACGACAGCGCGGGCGATACGCAACCCCAGCTACGGCCTCCCACTGACTTGAGGGGGATTCCTGCGGCGCTCGTGAGCCTTACAAGTCACGGCGCTGCGGGAATGGGACAGCCTTGCCAAAGGCGACTGATGCCGGTCCCAGAGGCGATATACGCCTCGCGCCGGGGGCGGTGACAAATACGGCGGAACAAAACTACATGACACAACATACGCAGACAGCCGCGCCGGTGCAGTATCATGCAACATGACAGCAATCCTCCCGGCGCGGCTGCTCTGCCGGAACGAATACGAACAAGCCCCGCTGTCATATCGTGGCAGCGGGACTTACATGATAAATCGGAGGTGCGTTTATGCAGAAGCAAGCCATCCCCAAAGAGCCGGTCGCCTCTTATAAGGAGGTCAGGATCGGCAAGACCCTCTATCGCGTGACAAGCGTGTTTTCCGGCGAAAAGGACCTTGGCAGGACGCTGGAGCAGCTTGCGGTGCGCCGCGCCATGACGGAGCTGGACGCTCCCGCGGCCGCGCAGCCCTGTCACGCATCGTAACAGACAATCAGCCTCCCTGCGGCGGCATCCTTGCGCGAAGATGGTATCCCCGGTATCATATTCTTGCAGGGAAAACCTGCGAGAGCCATCACGCCGCACGGATGTATGAATCGCAGAGAATCGGGAGGTAAAATACAGATGATCGAAAAGACATACAACGTAGGTATCTATTGCAGGCTCAGCAACGACGATGAGCGCGATGGGGAGTCCGTATCCATCGAAAATCAAAAGCTCCTGCTGCAAAGCTATGTGCGTCAGCGGGGCTGGAACGAGATCGCGGTGTACTGTGACGACGGGTACTCAGGTACGAATTTCGACCGGCCCGGCGTTAAACGCCTCATCGAAGATGCAAAAGCCAAGAAAATCAACCTCATTCTGGTAAAAGATCTATCACGCTTTGGGCGTAACTACATCGAGTTCGGACAGTACACGGACTACCTGTTTCCCTCGCTGGGCTGCCGGTTTATCGCGCTGAACAACGGCATCGACACCATGAGTGACAACGGCAGCACCGACGTCATGTGCTTTTTGAACTTATTTAACGAGTTTTACAGCCGGGACACCTCCAAGAAGGTCAAGGCGGTCAAAAGAGCCTGCGCGGAAAGCGGCAAGTTCATGGGAACCTACCCCGCCTACGGCTACAAGCGCGACCCGGAGGATAAGCACCACCTCGTCATCGACGAGGAGACCGCCCCTACCGTGCGCCGCATCTTCGCCATGCGCGCCGCCGGCACAGGCTTCCGCGCCATCGCCGTCACGCTCAACGAGGAGGGCGTTCTGCCGCCCGGTGCGCTCTACTATCAGCGCAAGGGGCGCAGCGACCCGCGCAACGTCAACCACAAGTGGGCGGAAACCACCGTAAAAGCCCTCATCCGCAGCGAGGTCTACATCGGGAACATGGTGCAGGGCAAAACCGGCACGCTGTCCTACAAGTCCAGAAAGCTCATCAACAAGCCGGAGGAGGAATGGATACGGGTGGAGGGAACCCACGAACCCATCATCTCCCGCGAGGTCTGGGATACCGTGGTCAGCATCGACAAAAAGAAGGTGCGCAAGACGCCGCCCACGGACGGCATCCGCAGCATCTTCACCGGCCTTGTCTACTGCGCAGACTGCGGCTTCAAGATGCGCAACCACATCGAGCGCTTCACCTATAAGGACGGAACGCCGGGGCGGTACAGCTCCTTTATCTGCGGCAACTATGCCAGAAGCGGCAAAAGCGCCTGCACCATCCACTCCATCTATGAGAATGTGCTGGAGGAGCTGGTGCTGACGGACATCCGGGAAAAGGCGCGCTTCGTCGAGTGCGACGGCGAGCGCCTTGCCGAGCAGATCAGCCGTATGAAGGAAAAGGAAAGCCGCAGCCGCGTCATCTCCTATGAGCAGGAGCTGAAAGCGGCAGCGGCGCGTATGACGGAGCTGGAACG
>ENA-OZGC01000844-OZGC01000844.1-human-gut-metagenome-genome-assembly--contig:-NODE-844-length-20229-cov-6.291415_pt1 | contig 20229 bp, 12 predicted proteins | sample MGYA00245109_ERZ653643 | MGnify/ENA primary metagenome ERZ653643 (study PRJEB26926, sample SAMN06165107) | human gut metagenome | biome: ENVO:00009003; feature: ENVO:2100002; material: ENVO:00002003... | reverse complement strand
GATTCTCATGCAGCCTAAAAATGAAGGGTGTATCAAAAACCTTTATTCTGATACATCCTCATAAACGGGCAAGTATCCAAGGATACTTTGCCAAGTAAGCTTGCTCCGTTATTAAATCTATCATCAAACAAACTTTTTTATTCGGCTCTCTTCCAAAAACGGCTTTTATACTCCTTTTTTTTCTTAGTAGGATTTTTGTACCGTTATTTTTCTATGTGGTCGATATTCAATTGCAAAGGTGCCAGCCCTTTTGGTTATCTTTGTTTTTTCTAAAATAAAACATAACCATGAGCAAGGATAGCCCAACCGGTCTATAGCATTAAAGTTCAAAGATGAATCTTGGCAGAATTCAAGCAGTACTACTTACTTTGCCCATGAAGTAGTACTTCTATCGTCAACGAAGTACTACTTCTATCGCCTATGCAGTACTACTTCTTTTTCTCACCCTTTTGACACACTTTTCTTGTTGTTTTACTGAATTACTTCACCCTCATCTTATTCCCTTACTGAACAACTTTACAATACAAGAAAAGTTTTCCTGCCAGACAAATGCGTAGGTGTGGGCTCACACGATATGTCAAGGAGATTATGCTGCCAACTGATTCAGTATGTCTTTCACTACGCTGACTGCCGTTTTTGTCTATGGAGAGAAAAAGTGCCTGGTAAAATCAGGGAAAAGACACAATCTCGCTTATTTGGCATAGTATCTTTGGATACTTTTTCCGGACTGTTTCCTGCATTTGTCGGATGAACCTTCTTTTTCCCCTTTCCTTTTGCCCGCATCGAATGAAGCATAGGGCTTCTGGAATAATCTGCCGAAATCATCTGGAAAGACTTATCGGCTGTGGTGTCTAAGCATATAACCTGCTCGTCATCACAGGCAGATGCTTTCCCCTGCGATGAAGCCAGTGGTCCAGGCGGCTTGGAGGTTGAAGCCACCGGTGACGGCATCTATGTCCAGAACTTCACCTGCGAAGTGGAGGCCGGGACAGAGCTTGCTCTCCAGGGTGTTGGGGTCGATGCTTTTGAGGGATATGCCACCACAGGTGACGAACTCTTCCTTGTAGGTGCTACGGCCTGAGATGGTGTGGCTGTCGTTGGTGAGTGTCTCCACCAGTCGGTTCATGCCCTTCTTGCCCACTTCTGCCCATTTCCTTTCGGGCGCAATGCCGGCTCTCTCGGCCAGGTATTGCCACAGACGGGAGGGTAGGGCAAAGGGACGTGTGCTTGTCAGGAGTTTCTGGGGATTTCGTGAGGCTGTCTCCTGTAGTTCGTTCTCCACGTAGGAACGGTCGTTCACGTTTATCCAATTGATGCTCACAGTCTCGTGATAGTTGCGCTCGTGCAGATGTCGGGCGGCATGCGATGACAGTTTCAGAATGGCCGGACCACTCATCCCCCAGTGGGTGATGAGCAAAGCACCTTGTGCCTTGAACTTTGTGGCGGGGATGGAAACCGTGGCTGGGTCAACCACCGTGCCCATCAGTTGCTTGAATGCAGCCTCTTCCACGTTGAAGGTGAATAGCGATGGTACGGGTTGTTCTATGCTGTGTCCCAATTTTTCCAGATAACTGAGACCATCGGCACGAGGTGAACCGCCGGTGGTGATGACCACTCTGTCGGCCTGGATGGAGTTGCCGCTCTTGAAGTTGAGTGTGAACTCTCCGCTCTTCTCGTCCTTGCTGAGTGAGGTGAGCCAGTGTCCTGTGTGGATGTTGATGCCCAGTCCCTTGGCTCTATAAGTCAGGCAGCGCACGATGCTCATGGCATCCTGTGAGCGTGGGAATACGCATTCATCCTCCTGCGTCACCAGTTTGACCCCTTGGTTCTCGAACCATTCATAGGCATCCTGATAGTCGAAGCGTCGGAAGAGACGTTTCATCAACTGGCTCCCGCGCGGATATACCTGCTTGAGGTCAGTCACTTCGCGAAAGGAGTTGGTCAGATTGCAGCGCCCGCCACCGGTGATAGCCACCTTGGCCAGCACCTTTTGGGCTTGCTCGTAGATATCCACCGTGGCGTGTGGAAGCCTCTCCTTCACTCTGATGGCAGCGAAGAATCCTGCCGCCCCACCGCCTATGCTGGCAATGCGAATGCCACTGTTACTCTCTTTTTCCTGCATACAGTTGCAAAGGTCGCATTTTTTTTCAATACTCCCCAATGTCCCTCCCACCGAAATTCCTGTTGCTCCTCCAAAAAGCATCAGCCCGCTGCCTTTAGCCGCGCAATGCGCTGTTCCTCGTATTGCAGTGTGCTCCGTGTCCGACAGGAGCGTGCTGCGCGAATCCCTTCAGAAATATTCTCTCTAGAAAACTTTCTTTTCTTCGTTTATTGTCTTAACTTTGTCCTGTAATAGATATTATCATAGATGGCATTTTCCGATTCCAAAACCCATTACGCTCTGCTCGATGGACTTCGCGGCGTGGCAGCTTTGCTCGTCGTGTGGTATCATGTGTTTGAGGGCTTCCAGTTTGCAGGCAACAAGCCCGTAATTGACTTTGTCAACCATGGCTACCTTGCCGTGGATTTCTTTTTCATCCTCTCGGGTTTTGTCATTGGCTATGCCTATGATGACCGCTGGGGCAAGTCGCTCACCTTGGGTGGCTTCTTCCGTCGCCGTCTCGTTCGTCTTCATCCCATGGTGGTGATGGGTGCGGTGGTAGGTGCACTATCTTTCCTTTTTACGGGAATGGAACGATGGGACGGCTCACACTCCACACTCCTCTTCACTTTGGCGGCTCTACTCTGTTCGTGCCTGATGCTGCCTGCGCTGCCTGGAATGCCGCGCGAAGTGCGTGGAAACGGTGAGATGTTTCCGCTCAATGGTCCTTGCTGGTCGCTGTTCTTCGAATATGTGGGCAACGTGCTCTATGCTCTTTTCATCCGCAGGTTGCCTACACGTGCCTTGGCATGGCTGTCGGCCCTGCTGTGTTGCGGGCTGGCATGGTTTGCCGTGACCAATCAGTCGGGCTATGGCTCTATAGGAGTAGGTTGGACAATAGATGCTGTGAATGTGCTTGGAGGCACATTGCGCATGCTCTGCCCGTTCACTATGGGCGTACTCCTGTCACGTATCTTCAGACCGTTGCAGGGTGTGCGTGGTGCATTCTGGATTTGTGCCATTGTCCTGTTTGTACTCTTCCATGTACCTTTTATCGAGGGTGGTTCACCGTTTTGCCTCAATGGCGTGTTCGAATCGGTGTGCATCATACTCGTTTTCCCTGTGCTCGTATGGCTTGCTGCATCAGGCCGTACCACCGACAGGAACTCTACGCGCATCTGCCGCTTCTTGGGTGACATCTCGTTCCCATTGTATATCGTGCACTATCCCTTGATGTATGTTTTCTATATGTGGCTCATCAAGAATGAAAAATACACATTCGCCGATGCCTGGTCAATGGCCCTTGCTACCATGGTATGCAGTATCGCCCTTGCCTGGCTCTGCCTCAAGTTCTACGACGAGCCAGTAAGGAAATGGCTGGGGAAGTTTGCCGGATAGGTGTTAGGCTTCTGTTTTATATCATCGAATATCGTTGTTGTATATAATTGTATATCAGAGTAAGACATTGGGGTTACAAGCATTTATATGATACTGTCAATTCGTTTTTTGCGTCACATTAGTGTCGCAATCATGCTTTACTTTACAAAAGAAGGAAAAGAATCCCTGCGCTACGGATGTGAATCTTGGTAGAATTCAAGCAGTACTACTTACTTTGCCAATGAAGTGGTACTTCTATCGCCAACGAAGTAGTACTTCTATCGCACATGCAGTACTACTTCTTTTTTTCACCCTTTTAATCAAAATGGGCTGACACCTCGTGAGACGTGTCAGCCCTAATTTTATTTGCTCATAAAAGTTTTACCGGACAGCAATACTTTTCGATATGTGTCGCAACTTGATCTTATCCTGCACCTTCTGTCCCTTGGCGTCTGTGCCTTCTACCATTATCTCGTCGTATTCCTTTTCGAAGGTGATGGGGCTGAAGTTCCAGATGACTCCTGTGGGCTCGTTGGTAGCATGAAGGGTCTCCGCCAGTCGGCCGTTGTGGTACAGGGTGAGGTCGTGCAGGTTGCTGTAAACCTTCACGTAGATGGTGTCGGAGGTGCGTTCGGTGAAGCGCCTTGAGGTGATATACACTGTGGGCTCCTTCTTGTTCCAGCATGCCTTGTACAGATAGAAGGCATCCTTCTTCACCTTGCGGTCACGGCTCACGATGCCTTTGTCGTTGAGGAACATGTATGAACTATCCACCTTGGCATTCACACCGTCGTTGCACAGCATGTAGCCCTCGCGGCGGGCACCCACTGCAAAGTCGAACAGAATCCAGCCCGTAGAGAACTGTACGCGGCTGTTGCTGCACAGCGACTTGAGATGGATTTCGTGTACGATGTTGCCCCATTCCTCGTCATGACGTGCGCCACCCACCGATGGGCGGGTTGTCTTGGCTGGGTTGTCGGAGTGGCAGAAGGGATTGGCGCCCGAACCATACTCTGAGATAGCAATGTAAGGTGTGCGGGCAAGGAGCCGCTTCAGCATGTCATCGAAATGTACAGCTCCCTCGGGAGTCTTGCAGTTGGAGTACCAGCCGTTCTCGTTGTCATAGTAGATAAAGGCTGTGCCCACTTCGTCGCCATGTCGGAAGTGAGCTTCGTGGCCCTTCTTGATGTCATGTATCTGCAGGTGTGTGAGATAAGCCTTCAGGGTGGGGGCGGCTTCGCTGCCATTGTCCATACATACAAACATCCCCTGCGATGTAGGAATGGAGTTCTGGCGGTGAATCACCACGTTGCGGTACTTGATTTCGTTCAGTTCATCCTTCTCAAAGCGGTGCTTCATGGCGAGGTAAGGGAGTGTGCCGGGCAGGGTGGAGCTGCAGGGCGGAAATGAAAATGGGACGTGCCAACTGGTGATGGCACGCCCCATGATGATAGGATACAGAGGGATGTCTATTCCTCGGTGGAGAATACTTGTTTCTGGTTCTTGGCACCGGTGGCGTGGGCAGGCATCAGCTTGTGTGCGCTGATGTTGAGGCTGGGCTTCCATGACCGGTGCGGCTCTGCCTGGCCCTCGGGGGTGCTCTCGGCCTTGACGCTGTTGCCAAATCCGTCCACTACGGCTTCCTCCACTCCTTGTGGGAAATAGCCTTTCTCAGTAAAGTAAGAGAGATTTAAGGTGAAGGTTCCTGTGCTTCTGTCGTAATAGCAGGGATATTGATCATATTCGTCAGATTTGTGGTATGCCTTCGGGTCTGCTACGTAGATTCTCTCGCTTTCGTTTAGCACTGTGACGAATTGCTTATGTATTCTGCAATTGAACATGCCTTCATCGGGATTGTAGTCGATGATTAGGCCGGTGCCACCGGCCCACCCTCCCAATTGGAATTGTCCTCGGTTGGATGTAGGCGACTTTCGGTAGTAGATAGGAATGTTTTCCTGTGTTGCCTGGAAGATGATGTTGAACTTGTACGAGCATGTAGAACCGCTTTCTGAAAGCGGCCATTCATCGACTTTATGACCGTCAGCCAACCATTCGGCTTTGGTGTTGTACCACTTCAGGGCAGTTGAGAGGTTGAGCACACGTTCGCCCTTCATATCCTTCTGTATCTTTCCGTCGGCATCGCAGCCGGCAATGACCAGGGTGTAATTGAGTTCCTGCTGCTCGCGGGGGATGGTGAGAGAAGCCGAACCGCTGCCTGTCACCTTGATTCTGATGGGTGAGTTGAGCACGTTGGTCCAAATGTTTCCCTGGAGCATGCTGTCGGGCAGGAGTGCGATGTAGGCTCCGTCGAATTCAGAAGCATCATACTGGACGGTGCAACGGGTGCCTCCATCCTCGGTGGCAATGTTGTCGGTGAGTGATACCGAGAGGTTTCTCACTGGGCATTCATATATCTCGGGCGCCTTTCCGTCCTGGCTCCATAGACCAACGTTCACCACCTTGTTGCCCGCCACAGACAGGCAGGCCAGTTTGTACTCGGCACTGCGCTTGGGGTAGGGGATGGTTACCACCCGCATTTGATTGTTGGGGTTGATGCGGACAGCAACGTAGGCAGGCAGAGTCTTAGCCTCGAACATGGCTTTGATGTCGGCTGTAGTGGCATACTTATCCACCAGAGCCACATACCCCTTCTCGGTGTGCGGACCGAAGTAGTACATCGCCTGCACCTTCCAGCTTCCGTCCTGGTTCTGTACAGCCTTGCCGTTGGTGGCGATACAGCTGTAGTCGGGATAGTTGAATGCTTGCCCCATCTTGCTGACGATGATGCTTCCATGGCGTGTGCCAACACCTACGACTGTAAATTTGTCGGCATCATCCGGCATGGGTATCTGTACCCATCCTGTATCCTTGACTGCTGTGCCGTAGCCGGCATCTGCCTCCAGCCTGGCCAGCGCTGCTTCTGCCAGACTGTCGGGAACGCATGCCAGTCGCACTTCATCCAGTTCACGCATTATGTAGAGGTACGTGCGCAGGTATTTCTTGCCGTTAGCGTTGATCACACTGGCGGGGCACTGGGCATCGGCATAGAATGTGGTGGTGAGTGCGTAAGCGGGAGTGGTATTTCCAGGAATGCGCAGCTCGGTGAGCGTCAGGCTGTTCACTACCTTCAGCTGGCTGCCATAGGTGACAGTGATGCCGTTTCGTGGGAAGGTGATCACTCCGTCCTGCAGGGTGGCGTTGGCGGTACTCTGCACCATCACATCTTTCCCGTCGATGCGGAAACCCAGTTCCTGCTCGGGGATGTAGGCTTCTGCACCCTGGAATCTGATGACCAGCGAGGAGCCTGTATAGCCCATGGTGGAGTCGGCTATCTGGCTAAAGGGGTTCTTGACGATGAGGCCCTCGGCTGTGGTCAGGGGTTCGGCTGTGAGTGTGACATACTTTGCGGGTGTCTTTATACCGAACAGCTCGCGCACAATGCCATCGTTGAACGTCACATCGTAGGTGGAGCTATGGTCTGCCCACATGCCTCCTCCCACCCGGTAGCAGTCTGATGGGTCGGGATTTTCCTGCCCTATGGAGTTCCAGGCATACTGCATGATGTTACGTTGGGGGAATACCAGGTTCATCCAGGCAGGCCGTCCGTTGCCGGCATTGGACAGCTGTTGGTTGGCGGGGATGTATTGTGCATCCTCGCCTTGGGTGCGATCGACCGACATGTTGAGTCGCTTGTAGTCGAAGAAGGACTGGCCTTCACCCCACAGCTCGATGCGCTTCTGCTTCACTATCTCGTTGATGGCCACCTCTTTCTGGACACCTTGGGTGGGGTAGTCATAGTTGGTCGTGCGGTATTTTTGCATGAAGGTGTTCAGCATCTTAAGGCCATTTGCGGCAGATGAATGCGCTATGGCCTCTGCTTGTATGAGGTACATCTCCTCTACGCGCATCAGTGGGTAGGCAGCCTGAGCCATTGTTATTCCGTCGTTGATGCTTCCCTTGTAGGGACGGAACTTCAGTGAAGCGTATTTGGGAAGTTGCTCCACGATGCTGCCAACAAGTTCACAATGCCGGTCAATACGACCGCATCGTCTTCGTGAGGTTGTGCTCCCCACATCCACGAGGAGGGTGCTGTGTTGTTGAATCCATTCTCGGTGTTCAGCATTTCGGCCTCGCTGAGCGGAGTGCTTCCACTCTGTGTGATGGCCTTGCCGGCCATGTCGGCAGCTGCGGGATAGTCCTCTACCCACATGTTCAGGCGTGCTTGCAGACCATACACACAGGCCAGGTCGGGCAGGAGCTTGCTGCTGCGCTTGTAGTTGGCGAGGTATTCTTTGGCCTTGGCCAGGTCGCTATTGATGAATGCTTTCATCTCTTCGCGGCTGGCACGGGTCAGTTGGGCCAACTGTGCAGGTGTGGTCTTCTCGGTGATGATAGGCACTGTGAGGTGGGTCAGATTCTTTCCCGTGTAGGAATAAGGTTGGGTGGCATCACAGGGCAGATACTCATACATACGTGCCATATCCAGATAGTACATGGCTCTGAAGGCATAGCCCAATCCCAGATATTCCTTCAGCTGGTCGTTGGCCTTACTTTCATCGATGGCTCCTATCAGTTTGTTTACCGCCGTGATGGCGTTTTCATAGAAGTTCCATATGTTCCGTGTGGTTGCATGGCGCGGACTGCCAGCTGTGTTCTCGGCCCATGAGGTGAACCAGTTATATCCATCGTCAGGTCGGTACATATCGGCTGTCAGGATGTCGCGAATGTGCATGATGCCTCCGTAACCAAAGTTGTAATGCTGGTAAGGGTCGCTCATGTAGTGCATGCTGTTGGGCAAATCGAGCAGATAGCGCTCCAGGTCGCCGAAGAAAGTCATCTCCTCGCCCTTGTACACCTCTACGTTTCCCTCCTTGGTGACCTTTACCTCCACTTCTCCTTGCTTGTTGTCGGTGAAGTTGATGGAGTCTCCCTCGGTGAGTTCCACCCTTTTACCACCCAGATAGAATCCCAGTCCCTGCGCATGCAGGCTGTTGGCTGCCAGTATCACCGCCAGCAGACACAACAAATACGTCATCTGTTTCATCTTACCAATACCTTGAATGAGACTTCCCCTGCTTTTACGATGATGGTTCCCGACTGCCCGCGCAGGCTGACTGATGCTCGTCCGCTCTGGTCGGCGCTGGTCTGTGCGGTGATTTTGCCGTCCGTGGTGGCGGTTGTCACTGTGGTGCCAGCCTTCAGCCCGGCCACTTGCAGCGTGCCGTCATGGAACGAGAATGAGGGCTTGAGTGTGGTGAAAGTGATTTCCTGTAGGCCGGTCTCGTCCTCGCGGCCAAATGTGCCGATATAGTCACGCTGCTCCAGCGTGATTTTATAGTCGGCAGATTCTGACATGGGGATGCTGTAATAGCACTCGTAGGTTACAGGCTGCAGGTTGACATACTCCTCCCACACACCGTCGGACTGGATGATGGCGTTTCCGTTGTGCACTTTCAGCACGGGTCTGTCAGATATGAAGAAGCTGTACAGCTCTGATTCTCCATTCCAGACCACCAATGCCGCTTTCATATCTTCGGCTTTCATGGGGGCAATGGCCATCATGCACATGGCGATGAAGGCCAGTCCGTGGGTCAGTAGTTTAGGTTTCATAATCAATTAAAGTAAGGTTTTATAATATGTTGAATGTAATGTGTAGCCTTTTGCTCTTGTCATCTCAGGTATTCCGTTGTTGTCCTTTGGTGACTCAGAGAGGATATATGTGGTAGCCCAGAGCAGCTTCGGGTGAGCTGTCTGGGCTACTCTTAGGGGGTGTAGGGGCTTGTCATGCTTTCAGAGCATCTATGTTCTGTGGGTTGTCGATGGCTTTTCCTTCGCTGGTGTAGATGTAGTCCAGGCGCTGTGCATAAGCCTTCTCTATCTTTCCACGCACCATCTTCATGGTGCTGTTTATCATCTGGTTCTGCTCGGTGAAAGGCTCCTTGAGCACGGCAAATGTGGTGGGCAGCCAGCGCTCGGGGAACATATCTTGCTGGTCACCTCCCTTGCGGAAGCGCATGATATCCTTCTGAATTTCCTGCAGAGCCGCACGGCAACCGTCCTCAGTATTCAGATTGCAACCTCGGCGCTTGAGTGCTTCGCGGTTGGGCACTATAAGGGCAGTGGTGTAGGCACTCTGGTTGTTGTAGAGCATCACCTGGTCGATGGTGTCGCAGAGTTCTACCAGAGCCTCCTCAATGCCTTCGGGGCTGTATTTTTCTCCGTCGCTGCTGATGAGCAGGCTCTTGAATCGGCCCAATACATAGAGCAGACCTTCCTTGCTCATATATCCCAGGTCGCCCGTGTAGAGCCATCCGTCGCGCACTGTGGCTGCTGTAGCCTCGGGATTCTTCCAGTATCCGGCCATCACGTTTTCGCCCTTGACCACTATCTCACCCTGTTCGCCCAGGGGAAGTTCTTTGCCTTCGGAGTCGCAGATGCGCAGCTGGATGGGCTGCACCAGTTTGCCGCTGCTGCCCAGACGATAGTATTCGGGGGTGTTGGTACTGATGACGGGAGTGGCTTCGCTGAGGCCGTAGCCCTGATACATAGGCAGTCCGATGCCGATGTAGAAGCGCTGCAGATCCTTGTCGAGCAATGCTCCTCCGCCGATGAAGAAGCGCAACTCGCCTCCGAAACTCTCTCTCACCTTGCTCAGCAGCAGTTTGTCAAACAGCGCCACAAGCGGCTTGAGCAGCAGACGCAGTCCTTTGCCGTCGAGACAGCTCTCGCCATAATAGAGCCTGCGCACCTCTGTGGCAATGTCGAAGAGGCACTGTACCTTGGCACCCTGCTTGCGTATGCTCTGCTCGATGTTCTTCTTGAAACTCTTGGCCAGTGCGGGCACCGAGAGGATGAAGTGCGGTTTCACCTCGCGGATATTCAGTGGTATGTTTTTCAGAGTCTCCATGGGCGATCGTCCGTTCTGCACGGTAGCCACCGATGCACCCTGCATCATCATCACGTAGAAGCCTACCACGTGGGCAAAGCAATGGTCGAGGGGCAGTATGATGAGCGTGCGCCAGGTCTGGTCGATAGGCACTCTGGTGAGGCACTGTTCCACGTTGGCTGTGTAGTTGCGGTGTGTCAGACACACGCCTTTAGGGTCGGCTGTAGTGCCGCTGGTGTAGGTTATGGTGGCGATGTCGGAGTTCTGCAGGCTCAGTCCCACGCTCTTGAACTCGTCCAGAGTGCATTCTGCCAGGCGCTTGCGGCCCATCTCCATCACCTCTTCGAGTCCTATTTCGCCCTCCTCCCACTGGTCTTGCTTGTCGAGCACAATCACGCGCTCTACGGCAGTAAGCTCCTTGCGGATAGCCCGCACCTTCTTGAGTTGCATTCCGCTCACCACTATATATCGCACATCGCCGTGCTGCATGCGGAAAAGCAGGTCGTTGTTCTCCTCCAGTTTGATGCTTAGGGGCACGTTGATGGCACCGGCATAGAACATGGCCAGTTCGCTCACTATCCACAGGTTGCGTCCCTCTGACAGCAATGCTATGCAGTCGCCTTTCTTCACGCCCAGTTCCTGCAGACCCGCTCCAAGCCAATAGACCATCTGCTTCACTTCCCTGTATGTAGTGTTGACCCATGTCTGTCCCACCTTCTCCATGAGGAAAGTGTTGTTGGCATAAGCTTTCACACTGTGTTCGAATACATCAACGATTGTCTTCTTGCTCATATTCTTTATATATAAATAATGTGTAAGATGTGATCAGAATTCCGTTGGCTGGCTCTCGTTGCCAAACCTGTCGATGGCTGTCACCGCCATGTGCAGACCGTAGAGGGTGCGTGAGAGCAGGTTGTAGGTGTATTCTGTCTGTTCGGTCACTGTCACTATGTTGGCAGGGTTGGTGATATCCACGGGCGACGACTTGCCGGCGTAGAGTACGTAGCGGCATGCTTCACCTTGGCTTCCTTTCACCTGGCTCCATACCAGATGCTCCTTCACTCCATTCACCCGCTCTCGTGTGGTCACCTTGGGAGCCTCTGGCGGAGTGCAGCATAGCCAGGTGAGCACGGGGGTGAGTGCGGGATAGGGGTAATAGGAATCGTGCAGATAGTCGTAGATACCCTTGGTGTTGTCGGTGAGGAACTGGCTGCGGAAGTATGCCTGGCCGCCCAACTGCTGCTGGCGGATGTAGCACAACTCGCGCTGCACGATGCCCCATTCCCAGTCCTTCTCTTTCGGACTCAGGAAGTAAATGCCCAGACCAGGCACGATGATGCGCCCGTAGGACTGCTCCTGCCAGTCGGCAGCGAAGGGGTAGAAGTGGTCGCCCTGGAAGTACATCATGGGACAGAGCATATCCATAATGCCCTGGCGCAACCATCCCTGTGCATCCTGATGCACGGTGGTGAGTGCTGCCCATCCCTTGGCAGAATAGCGTGATACGTCCTGGTATTTGCCTACAGGCGAACAGCTTACCTTTACCCAGGGTTTCACAGCCTTGATGCGCTGGTAGGCCAGCCGTGCGATGGCGGTGATGTTGTCGCATCGCCACTGGCGCTTGGATTGTCCTTTGCCGTATTTTCTGTAGGTGGCGGCGTCGGGGAAAGACTCTGGGTTTTCGGGGTAACGTATGTAGTCGAAGTGGATACCGTCGATGTCATAGTTCTCGGTTATCTCTTGGCAGATGCCTGCTATGTACTCCGCCACTCCGGGCAGTCCGGGATCCAGATAATAGGAGTCGGCATGCCGCTTGAGCCAGGAGGGGTGGGTGTGCAGCAGCCCTTTCTTGCCCATGCGCTTGGCCTGTGCTGTCTTGAAGCACGGAACGGTCACCACCCAGGCGTGCAGTTCCATCCCACGCTTGTGGCATTCTTCTATGGCAAAGGCCAGAGGGTCATAGCCCGGACTCTTGTCGTACTGTCCCGTGAGCGCGATATCCCATGGCTCGATGCGGCTGGGGTAGATGACGCTTCCGCGCACACGTGTCTGCAGGAACACGGTGTTCATCTTACAGGCCTGCAGTTGGTCCAGTATCTGCCTCAGCTCCTGCTTCTGACGTTCGATACCGTTGGCTGAATTGGCCTTTGTCTTAGGCCAGTCCAGTCCTCCCAGCGTGGTTACCCACACTCCGCGCACCTCTCTCTTGGGTGCGGGATGGGCAGGTGAAAAGAGTTCCTGCGCGTATATTGTGGTGCAAAGTATGGCTGCCAGAGCCAGTGCACAAGTCCTTATGAGCTTATTCATGCCCACAAAGATAGTTCTTTTTATCGTTTTTTCGTAAATTTGCACGTCAGTTTATAAGAAAAAGAAGCAGACATGATTTCGTTTTGTATTTCTCTTGTTGCCCTTGTGCTTGGATATGTGTTCTACGGCGCAGTGGTGGAGAGAGTGTTCGGAGTGGAGCCAGACAGGCCCACACCGTGTTTTACCAAGCAGGATGGAGTGGATTATATCCCCATGCCCACTTGGAAAGTGTTCCTCATCCAGTTTCTCAACATTGCCGGCACTGGCCCTATCTTCGGTGCCATCATGGGCATTCTGTTTGGTCCTGCAGCCTACTTGTGGATAGTGCTTGGCTGTATCTTTGCGGGTGCTACACATGACTACATGAGCGGGATGATCAGCCTGCGCAAGGGTGGTATATCCATTCCCGAGTTTGTGGGCGATGAACTGGGGTCGGGCATCAGGCTCCTCATGCGCGTGTTCTCCATGGTGCTTCTGGTGCTGGTGGCAGCTGTGTTTGTGGCCACACCGGCCAATCTGCTCAGCAACATGACGTCTGGTTGGGGCGCTTGCGGCACTGTCTTCTTCTGGTCGGCACTCGTCTTCTTCTATTATATATTGGCCACTCTGCTGCCTGTGAGTGCACTCATCGGTCGCATCTATCCCCTCTTCGGACTGGCTATGCTCATCATGGCAGTGGGTCTGGCAATAGGCATCTTCACCCATGACGGCTGGATGCCCGAATTCACCGACCCTCTCACGGGCCATCATCCCAAGGGGTTGCCCGTGTTTCCCATGCTGTGCATCACGATAGCCTGTGGTGCCATCAGCGGTTTCCACGGCACTCAAAGCCCCATGATGGCACGTTGTCTCAAGAGTGAGCGTATGGGGCGTCGCGTCTTTTACGGAGCTATGATAGCCGAGGGGCTGGTGGCTCTCATTTGGGCAGCAGCCTCCATCAAGTATGCCGGCGGCTATCAGCAACTGGCCGATATGGGCAATCCTGCCGTGGTGGTAAGCACCCTGTGCAGCAGTTGGATGGGCAGGATAGGAGCCATACTGGCCATACTGGGTGTGGTGGCAGCACCTATCACCAGTGGCGATACTGCCTTGCGCAGCGCCCGACTGATGGCAGCCGACTTCCTCCACTTCCCTCAGAACAAGCTCTGGAAGCGTCTCGCGCTCAGTTTGCCCATCTTCGTGGTGTGCGGTATGCTGTTGTTCATCGACTTCAATGTGCTCTGGCGCTACTTCGCATGGTCCAATCAGACGCTTGCCTTCATGACTCTGTGGGCTGTGAGTGTGTGGTTGGCACGCAAGGGACGCAGCTTCTGGATTACCCTGCTTCCTGCCATGTTCATGACCGTAGTGTGTACCAGTTACATACTGGTTGCACCCGAAGGTTTCCAGTTGCCCCTCTGTGTGGGCATCGTGAGCGGACTGGTCTTCATGTGCCTGCTTACTGCCCTGTTCGGGTATTGGCTTGTGCGCAGGAGAAGCAATGGCGGCAGAAGTTAAAACATACTAAAATGCGGCACTGATGCTTGCTGACTTGGTAAAAATCCCATAACTTCGCCCTCATTAAATTTATAACGACTCTAAAGAATATCGCAATGAAGACATCCACATTGAGAAAAGGTATGCTGGTGCTGCTGATGGCAGTGACCAGCCTGTCGGCATCTGCCCAGTTTGAGAAATACACCTCTTATCTCAACACTTCACTTACTGGTATGGGACTTTCCTACAGCAAGGACTCCAAGTTCAAGATGGGCGTTCAGGCTACTGGCGGCTATTTTGTGGAAGACGGCTGGATGATATACGGACGCCTGGGATATGAACATCAGGGTGCTCGCGGCACTATGAAGAACCGCAACGACCTGCAAGTGGGTGTGGGCGGAAGATACTACATCGAGCAGAACGGCATCTTCCTGGGACTGGGACTCACCTTTCAGCATGCCAGCAATGTGACTACAGGAAAGACTGTCAACAGCGTGGAGAGCACATTGCCTGATGGTACCAAACAGGTGATAGTGACGGAGGTGAACCGTTTTGGCAACCGCAACTACATGCATCTTTCACCCGAGGTGGGCTACTGCTTCTATGTGAACCGCTATCTGAGCATCGAACCGTCAGTCTATTGCAACCTCTGCTTCAACCGCTTCAGCGAGGGTACCGAGGTGGGACTGAAGCTTGGCATGGGCTTCTACTTCTGATAAGCAGCCATGGGCACTCTATTGTGCCTGGGCACTAACAGAATACACTGGCGGGTTGCAGAGGAATACTCTCGTGCAACCCGCCTCTTTTTGTGAAAGACAAAGATGAAAGTTTCAAAGAGAGAACAGAACTGGCAGGAGCATTACGCTCAGCTCCTGGCCTATGTGCGGGAGCATCGCCACCTGCCCGACAAGCGCAAAGTGGAAAACCGGGGTCTCCTCAACTGGGGGAAATACAACCGCAAACTCATCCTGCAAGGCAAATTGGATGCCCACCACATCCAACTGCTCGACCAGCTCAGCCGCATGAGAGAAGGTTGCGGGACGGATTAGAATCTTGTCGCTTGGCCGATAAGAGGCTGTCATTTCGTCTGTGTGGTTTATGGGATAGAGTTCAATCCCATTTCATCCAACCTAATAAAGAAGCAGTAGAAGCCTTTTGCAACATCGCATAAAGGCTGTTTAAGAGGCGGCACTACATTTCATTGAAGCAATTAGAATAGGAAAATAATATGTTTCAAATAAACCAAAACAACCCCCATCTGCTTTTGCCAGGTAAAATTTGCTGGCTGGTAGAATATTTGCACGATGATTATGGCTTTACTCTACAAGAGAGTCTTAGCCGTATCTATCGTTCAGAGTTGTACAAGAAGTTGTCAACAGAAAGTACAAAATACTGGCACTTGGGTCCAGTAGATTTGTATAATGAATTGAAGACTGAACTATAAAACAACAGAGGTGCTCATCGTAGGTGATGAAGAATTCGTCTGGTCATTTGACTTCATTAAAAGGGCAAGAAAAAAAGAAGTAGTACTGCATTGGCGATAGAAGTAGTACTTCATAGGCAAAGTAAGATATACTTCATAGGCAAAGTAAGTAGTACTGCTTGAATTCTGTCATGATTCACATGGGTTCCTTATTCCGTCAGGCTGGTTTCATAGCCTTGGGCTTGGTGCCAGTTGTGGGGAGTCCAGGTGAATATGCGTATGATGCTGAAGGTGGGGAAGATCTTTAGCGCAGAGATGTCGGACGAGTTGAGCAATTCCACTTTCATGATGAAGTTCCTGTCTATCCTGTAGAGGTCCTCATCGTGGGTGATGAAGAACTTGTTTATCATAAACAGAATGGGTTCCTTGAGATTGGGGTAGAGTGCCTTCTTCACTTCGTCAAGAGTGACCAGGAAGGTCTTGTTGTCCTGGTCCTCGTAGTTGATTACATACCAAAAGTCCCTGTTGCGAATGGCAGGCGTTTGCCCTTTGCCACTTGCCAGGCTGTCTGGCATGTTTATCGTGATGGAGTCGTTGTGGGCTCCTATGCCTCTTATCGTGAACGGTTTCCCGTGTCCAATGCGTATCTCCCTCTTTTTCGTCGAACAGCAGTTGATGCCTATGTCGTAGGGGCCGATATAGACTCCATCTACCATATAGCATCCCCTTGCGTTGTCATTGAAATCTTTGTCTGTCAGATATTCAAATCTGTGGTTCTCGTCTTTGCGCTTGACCTCCTTTCCCCAGTCTTTGGGTGGCTCTCGCTTTTGCCTCTTGTACCATTGCCGCACATAATCTTCTTGGTGGTCGGCTCGTTTGATGAGCTTCATCATTCTTCTGGCCTCCCTTCGGGTAGGGAAGTCTCGTTCGTGGGGAGCTTTTTGCGCTTCCATTGCCAGACTGCTCAAGCAGAAGCACATGAGCAGAAGCATCTCCGTGAACCGATTGTTTCTTGAATCCATGAGTCTTTGCGGCATATGTGATTTGTAAGGCAATCCCGTTTCTTGTCAGATTCGAGGCTTGGAATAATATTGAAGCAAATTTAGTAAGATGTTCTGGAATGGTAAATGGAATTGGGCAAAAGACTTGCAAGGTTAACTAAAATTAACGCATGGCGCTGGTTGTTCTGTCTAAACACGACATTTTGTTTTGCCCAAACTTGATGGGTGGTGCGTTGTGTGTCATTATGGGGCTATATATATAATGTATGTAAAAGGATGCGGAGGGCAAGTTGGCCGGGGAAAGGGATGAGGCTGAGGACGAGAGGGAAATTTGCTGGGGAGGCGAAGATTTTTGTTCTTTTGTTTGTTCCTCTGCTCATTTGATTGTAAATTTGCCATGCTGAAGGCGGTTTATGCTGCCTGTAGGACGGTTAGGTGAGGAAGTATGATGTGGATTGCATCCCCCTCTTTGTCCTGGAACACTTGCCTCTGCTGCCTGCTTGAAGGTGGATGGACAGACCGAATGAGAAACACAGAAAGTCTTTTATTAATAATGATAAATTTAATTACTCTGAAGAAGCACCTTGACTTCAGAACACTTGTCAGCCGTCTGATAGTGACGGTAGTGATGTGTTTGCCTGCATGGGGAATCCCTGTGTTGGCCCAAGAGGCAGAGTCGTATGCCGTATTTGATGCCGAAAGCGCCACACTGACCTTCAGGCATGATGCAGCCAAACCTGAGGGGGCTTATGCCTTGAACGAAGGTTTGGATCGCCCCCAATGGTTACGCCTTCCTTCTTCCATTATCAAGAAGGTGGTGTTTGATGCATCGTTTGCTGCGGCTCGACCCACAACTTGCAGAGACTGGTTCTCCAGCTGTTCATCGCTGAAGACCGTGGAAGGGCTTGCCAACCTGAATACAGAGGCAGTCACCGACATGAACCGCATGTTTTACTATTGCCCAAGTCTGAAGAGCCTTGACCTCTCTACGTTCAATACTGCGAACGTGAAGAATATGAGTTCCATGTTTGCCTATGCTTCGAGTGCCCTCACCATCAATGTGGCCAATTTCGACACCAGGAACGTGGTGAACATGCAGGAGATGTTCAGAGACTGTGAAAAGCTGACCGACCTGGACCTCTCTAGCTTCAGCACTCCCAAGGTGGAGAATATGAGCAGCATGTTCATGAACGACATATCCATCACCACCATCTTCGTCTCTGACAAGTTCGTGACCACAGCCGTGACGTCGGGTGATGGGGTGTTTGCCGCCTGCCACCTGCTGCGAGGAGCCGTTGTCTATGTTGACTCGAAGGACGGTGTGAAGATGGCCAACTATACCACGGGTTACTTCACCAACAGCGCACCCAGCGCACCTGAGGCTTATGCCGTATTTGACGCGGACAACAAGACACTGACGTTCAAGTTCGACATGAAACGTCCCGTGGGAGCCTATCCGCTGAATATGGCCGACGAGGCACCGGGCTGGCGAAAGGACATATATTATAAGGTAGAGAAGGTGGTGTTTGACGAGTCGTTTGCCCGAGCCAAGCCCACAAACGGTTTCATGTGGTTTGACAGCTTCTCGTCGCTGAAGGCCATCGACGGCATGGAGCATCTCAACACCGAGGAGATGAGCAACATGAGCATGATGTTCAACGGTTGCTGGGTACTCAAATCCATCGACCTCTCACGGTTCAATACAGAGAAGGTGACCGACATGTCGGCTATGTTCAAGGACTGTAACGACCTCACCGTCCTCAACCTCTCGACTTTCTGTACCGACAAGGTGGTAGATATGAACAATATGTTCTGCCATTGTTCCGCACTCACCAATATCTATGTCTCCGACAAGTTTGTGGTGACAGCCCTGACAATGGAGAATGCCGGAACCGACATGTTTGCCAAGTGCGACAAGCTGAGAGGTGACGTCATGTATGATGAGGAGAAGACCGGCAAGGAGATGGCCAACTATACCACAGGTTACCTGAGCAACATTGCTCCCACAGAGCCGGAGTCGTATGTGGTGATGGATGCTGACCAAGGCATGATGACCTTCAGGCACGATACGAAGAGGCCGGCAGGAGCCTATCCGCTGAATACCAGCGCCGGGATTCCGGGCTGGATCAAGGTGTCGGCTGGCATTGATGTCAGGACGGTGGTGTTCGATGAAAGCTTTGCCGATGCCCGTCCCACCAGCGGACACATGTGGTTTGCCAACTATTACAACCTGGAATCCATCACCGGCATAGAGAACCTGAATACCGAGGAGATGACGGATATGAACCAGATGTTCTACGCCTGCTCGTCGCTCATCACCCTCGACCTCACACGGTTCAATACAGCCAAGGTGACCGACATGGGCAGTATGTTCGGCAGATGCCGCAGGCTGACCACCATCCTTGCCAGCGACCTGTTTGTGACCACAGCCGTGAAGCCCAATGATGACATGTTTGAGGACTGCTTCAGCCTGAAGGGTGCAGTGGAGTATGATGCCAACAAGAAGGGGCTGGAGATGGCCAACTTCGAGGGCTATCTCACCAATCCCAACGGAACGGGAATCGGCAATGTGGATGCCTCACGGCAGGGTGAGGTGGAATACTATGACCTGAGTGGTCGCCGCCTGAGCGTACCGCAAAAGGGTGTGGGCATCATGAGGACAGGCAACAAGACCAGGAAGAGCGTGCTGAGATAGCAGTCTGCCCGCATCGCTCACTTTACTACAAAAAAACAGGCTCCCGACCCGCAGTCGGGGGCCTGTTTTGCTATGCCGCCGCTAATCCCGTAAAAATTGTCTTATAGGACAATTCAAATTGTCTTATAAGACATTTTAAATTGTCCTATAAGACAATTTTCCCCGTCTCAGTAGGGAATTTCCCCTTGCGCCTGTAACCTTGTGTGTTTTAGTGGTTTAGCCAGGTACTTTTCCTCTTCACAAACTGAATCGGTTGACGGGGCTGTAAATGGCATACTGAATCCGTTGTCACTTGCCTTGGAATGGCACTGCTTCAGTTGGCGCTCCTGCCCCTTCTGGGGTGGCGGTGTCATCCGTTAGGCGCTGCCAGGATACGCACTCTTTTTGGGGTTCCCGACCTTGTGTCTTTTTCCGACCCAGTGAAATCAGGAAAAGACACATGGAAGGAGGGGGCGGAGAGCAAAAAACTGCCCCGAAAAAGTATCCAGTATTACTTGGCAATGTATCCAAGGATAAACGGCCAAGTATCCAGTATTACTTTGCCAAGTAACCTTGGCTCGATTTTTTGCCTTATCCGCTCCTACGGCGGCAGATTACTGCATATCGAGCTTTTCCTTGAGGAAGCGTGCGGTGTAGCTGTCCCGGCACAGAGCCACCTCTTCGGGCTTGCCGCAACAGAGGAGCTGCCCGCCTCGTGCTCCACCTTCCGGTCCCAGGTCTATCACATGGTCGGCACACTTGATGACATCCATATTGTGCTCGATGATGACAAGCGTATGCCCGCGCTGGATGAGTGCGTTGAAGGCATCCAGCAGGCGGCGTATGTCGTGGAAATGAAGGCCGGTGGTAGGCTCGTCGAAGATGAATACCGTGGGCGCATGCTTCTCCATACCCAGATAGTAGGCCAACTTCACGCTGTCTCTTATACACATCTCCGAGCCCACGAGACTACGCTGCATCTCG
>ENA-OZGC01000808-OZGC01000808.1-human-gut-metagenome-genome-assembly--contig:-NODE-808-length-20797-cov-7.458394_pt1 | contig 20797 bp, 19 predicted proteins | sample MGYA00245109_ERZ653643 | MGnify/ENA primary metagenome ERZ653643 (study PRJEB26926, sample SAMN06165107) | human gut metagenome | biome: ENVO:00009003; feature: ENVO:2100002; material: ENVO:00002003... | reverse complement strand
TCGGTCGGTTCTTACTGTTGCTTATTTTTTTGTAAAAAATTCATTTTTTTTGTCTTTTACGACTCCTGCGGGGGCCTTTCGTAATTCGGAACGCCTCCTGCGGACCGTTTCCGCACGTGCGACCGAATCCCGGACAATTCATCCCGAATTCGCTCAATCATTTGCAGTTCAATCGTTTGCCTCGCTTTCTGCCTCCGCTGCCGCTGGTGTTTCGTTGCGGAAGGGATACATTAGCAGTGCGAAATATAGAAAAAAAAATCGTTTCGTGCAACGTCTCACGCCGTAAATTCTCCGCGCAGGGGTTTGCGGAGCATTGCGCGCGTTTCGTCGTCGGAGAGTCCCAGCCCGAGCACGTACATCAATTTGGTGACGGCGGCTTCGGTGGTCATGTCGTAGCCGCACAGGACCCCGGTTTTCTGGAGTTTCAGTCCGGTTTCGTAGAGCTCCATCGAAACCCGGCCGCCGCCGCACTGCGTGATGTTGAGGATGATGATCCCGCGATCGACGGCCTCCTGCACGATGCGGATGAACCATTCGGAGGTGGGGGCGTTGCCCGCGCCGTAGGTTTCGAGCACCACGGCCCGCAGTCCGGGGGCCGAGAGCATGGCCCGCAGCATCTCCCCGCCCATTCCCGGGAAGAGTTTGATGAGCTCGATGCCTCCGGAGAGCTTCGTGGCGATGCGCAGCTCCTGCGAAAACTCCGCGGGGCGCAGGATCGCCGGCCGGTTGTAGGCGATGTTGACCCCGACTTCGGCCAGCGGCGGGTAGTTGTACGACCGGAAGGCGCTCAGGGCCTCGGCGCTGCGCTTGGTGGTGCGGTTGGCGCGGAAAAGCCGGTTCTGGAAATAGAGCGACACTTCGGGGACCTCGGGCCGGTCGCCGATGCGCGCTCCGGCGATTTCGATGGCCGTGATGAGGTTCTCGCGCCCGTCGGTGCGCAGCACGCCGATCGGGATCTGGCTGCCGGTGAAAACCACGGGCTTGGCCAGGTTTTCGAGCATGAAACTCAATGCCGATGCGGTGTAGGACATGGTGTCCGTGCCGTGCAGTACGACGAACCCGTCGTAGCGGGTGTAGTTGTCGCGGATCAGCTCGGCCAGCGCCGCCCAGTTTGCCGGGGTGACGTTCGACGAGTCGATCACGGGGTCCATCGTGAATACCTCGATGCCGATGTTCAGGCTTTGGAGGGTCGGGAACTCCTCGAAGATGCCGCTGAAGTCGAACGGTACGAGGGCGCCGGTCGTCGGGTCGGGCTTCATGCCGATCGTGCCGCCGGTATAGATAATCAGGATCGAAGGTTTCATATCGATTCGGTAGGGCTTGAATGGTCGTTTGTCGTCTGTCGCGCCGCGTCGAAGCCGAACATCCGCCGGGCGTTGCGGGTCGTGGCTGCCGCTACCTCTTCGGGTGTCGTGCCTTTCAGCGCTGCGATTTTGTTGCAAATATAAGGAATATATCCGGATTCGTTTCGCTGGCCGCGATAGGGAACCGGCGTCAGGTAGGGACAGTCGGTTTCGAGCACCAGGTCGTCGAGCTCCATTTCGCGTACGGTATCGGCCAGCCGGCTCTTTTTGAAGGTCACCACACCGCCGATGCCGAACAGGAAGTCGCCGCACTCCTTCAACTGCCGGTAGGTGTCGGCGTCTTCGGCGAAGGCGTGGAAAACACCCCGCAGGCGCAGCCCTTTTTCGCGGGCGGCCTTCGTTTCCGTTTCGACAGTGCGGCACATATCTTTCCAGGCCGCCCGCGTATGGATGGCGACGGGAAGGTCATAGGTCGCGGCCAGGCGGCACTGTTTCGTGAATGCCTCGAGCTGTTCGGCCTTGAAGCGGTCGTCCCAGTAGTAGTCGAGTCCGATTTCGCCCACGGCGCAGAATCGTCCGACGCCTTCGGGTGGCGAGCAGAGGTAGCGTTCGACCAACGCCAGCTCTTCCCGCCAACGGGGATTGTCGTTGATGGAGGTCGGGTGCAGCCCCATCATCGGGGTGCAGTGGTCCGGATAGCGGCGCACGGTGTCGAAGAGGCGCCCGTGGCTCTCGGAGTCGATCGCCGGCAGCAGCAGCCGCTCCACCCCGGCTTCGCGGGCGCGGCGGATCGCCTCGTCGCGGTCGGCGTCGAACTCTTCGGCGTAGATATGCGAGTGGGTGTCGATCAGATAATTCAATGTTTCGGAAATTTTGTCTTAAAATATTTTGTTTATAGAGTTGGTGTCTCGTTGTTCTGATTCGGTGGGTATATTATTTAATTCGGATTTTTTTGCTTTTATTTCATCAATAATGTTGTTTATTTCCTGAATTGAATCTACATCTTTACTCAACAAGTAGTGAGTTGTACTTGATGTACTGCCATATCCGTTTCCGCTGCTTCCAGATACTTTTACATATGCTTGCTCGAATTTCCAACCCAATGCGGACATAATGTTAAGTGCTTCCACCCGGGAATAGAAGATTTCAGCTTTTTCATTCGTTTTCGAGTCTGATATCTTTCTTTTTATTGCGTTCTTGCCCGTAATCGAGGTATATTCGAGTTTTTTTCTGACTTACGATTTGTTCAATAATTTCACAGAAAATTTTGTTTTGTGCAAAAGTGAAACTGATTGGGCTGATAGTAAATAAAAGAAATAAGATGACGAATTGTTTCATAGGATTGGGATAGTGTATTTTGTATTTATTTTTTATTAGCGTAGTTTCATATATCGGTTCCCCGGAAGCTGCCGGACGGCTCCGGCCATTTCGAGTCCCAGCAGCAGGGCCGAAAGTTCGCCGAATCCGAGCCCCGAGAGTTCGCAAAGCTCTTCTGCGGATATCGGGTCGTCGGTGCGGAAGCAGCCCAGCAGCCCCTCTTCGTCGCGCGTGAGTGCTGCGGGAGCCGCTGTCGGCCGGTCGATCAGATCGCCGGGGCGGTTCTGGTCCCACATCATTTCCCGCACGATATCTTCGCCCGTGCATACCATTTGGGCACGCTGGGTCCGAATCAGCAGATTGGCTCCGGCCGAGGCGAAGTCCGTCGCGCGTCCAGGGACGGCCATCAGCGTGCGGTTGTAGCCGTCCGCCAGCCGTGCCGTATCCATCGACCCGCCTTCGACGGGCGATTCTACGACGACCGTACCGCCGCTTATGCCTGCCAGCAGACGGTTGCGGGAGTGGTAAAAGTTGCCGTTCTGCCTGGTTTGGGAGTGCAGCTCCGAAACGACGGCTCCGCCGTGTTCGATCATATCCCGGGCGACGGCCGTGTGCTGTGCGGGCGTGATGCCGGGAAGGGCCGAGGCGATGATGCCGACGGTCGGCATGCCGAAAGCGAGCGCCGCACGGTGACAGGCCGTATCGATGCCGAAGGCCAGGCCGCTCACGATCACCGTATCCGCCACCCGGTCTGCCAGTTCGCCGATCAGCCGGTCGGCCATCTGTTGCCCGTACGGAGTCATCCGACGCGTGCCGACCATCGTAAGCGTCGTCTTGCCGAGCGCTTCCGGGGAACCCAGAACATACAGCACATGCGGGTAGTCGGCGGTTTCGCGCAGCAGGGCCGGGTATTGTGCGTCGGTGGAGGCGATGATCTCGATCCCGTGTTTGCGGCAATGTTTGACTTCGCGCTCTGCGTCTGCGAACGCTTTCTTTTGGAGGATCGCCCGCGCGAGTTCCGGTCGGAGTCGGGCTTTTTCGATGAGTTCGTCGGCCGAAGCGGAGAAAACCGCCTCTGCCGAACCGAATACGTCGAGCAGATGGACCGCCCCTTTCGGGCCTATTCCCGGCGTGAGGGTAAGGGCTATGTCTGGAATTTCGCGCTTCATTTTCCGTATCCGGCAATCCCCGAATGAGTTCGGCTCCGCCTCTTTTGGGCGAAACCGTAGGTTCCGGACCCGCTTCGGGGCTTCGGTTAGCGGTTGTAAAGATAGGTTTTTGCCGATAAAAATGCAAAGTTGCCCGGAAGTTTTGCAGAAAAGAGAAATCTTCGTATATTTGCAAACCCGATCCAGGGAATCAGGGTCTGATGGCCGAGTGGCTAGGCAAAGGTCTGCAAAACCTTGTACAGCGGTTCGAATCCGCTTCAGACCTCACAGAAACCGCGTTGCAGCTATCTACAACGCGGTTTTATTTTTGAATTGTCATACATTTGTAATACCAACCTTTATTCGTGGCTGGTTTCTTCAATATAAGATAACAAGCTATAGATATCCAGATGAATTTGGCGGGTTGCTCGATTCATTTTATCATCTAATTCTTGCCATCGTTTTTGGGCTGCATTTGGTTTGATAGCTTCCTCATATGTTCCAACAACATGTTCTACTTCTTTTTCCAAAGTATGCGATAACTGAAATATCGTTTGTTCATCAATATAAGACGGACGACATTTCTCATTCAACTCTACAACCTTATTAAATAATGTTTGAGCATTTGATTTATACTTAAATCCATTCGGCTTTTGAGTACCATAACCATGTACATATTCTCCATAAGGTGCTGCAACTAATGAATCATATAGTTGTTTTATTTCTAATAACAATACATTTTCCATAACAATATATTTATTTGATTTTTTGCGTCCGTCTTAATTCTTTGAGCGGATTTTGGTCATATACTTGTTTTAGTTTATACAGATCCGTATTAGGTTCGATAATAGCTTGTCGATAGCTGACATAATATCCCAGTAACGTATCGACATAAGAATTTCCAGTATGATATGATTTGCTAAAATCATTTTTATGAATAATATTCAACGCCATTTCCCATTCTTTGGATGATACATTTTCCTTGCAAGTACAAAAGGCTTTCCACCACGAGTGGGCCGATGCATTGCATATCGAATCATTTCCTAAAATCTCAATAGCCGTTTTCTTTCCGCCATTTTCCAGCCCAAGCCATTCGAAGAAATAACGATAAATAATCATGGTTTCTGGCATTTCAAGAAGCTTATGGTATTCCTCGATATTTTCGCCAAAAGCTTTCATGAAAAATGATGTTCCCTTGCCAATCTTACCTTTTGTACTATTGAGAACAGCCTGAATAGCTCGGATATACTTACGATTCCAGTATTTGCCAATATAGTCTCGATTGTGAGAATAATCCTCATCCATATCTTCCGTGCGACGGATGGGGTGGTATTTCATGGGAAAAGAATAGATACTCACATTTAATCGATCACACAATTCTACATTGATCCTTAACCGATGATATAAATCATCTGGATGATCATCGAAGTTATATAACAAGTAGTTGGAGAAATCTTTCAATCCAACCTTGCTGCTCATTTCAATCGCGCGAGTATATTGTGCTTCCGTTTTTATATTATCGAAAGCTATTCTTAACGGGCGTATTGCGATTCTGCTTAACTGCTTGACATTCTCTTCGGTAAATAAACGAGCATCTACACCTTGGTTGAAATCGACATAGCGATGACGAGGAGCAGGTTTAAAATGTTTCTTATAAATATCCTTTATTTCGTCATATGCGGCGAGCAGGTGTTCTTTTGTAGTCGTAAGAAGCTTATTAATTTTATATTTTTCAAAAATGATTTTATATATCTCAAATGATTCTTCGCCTTTTAATTTTTGGTAAAATTCCATAATTAAGGACTGGGCTTTTCTAATATTTGCCCGTTCGTTAATCACAGGTGTAGAGCGCAAATGAGCAATGGATAACGCAAGTAAATCTGGTTGAATAAATATAGCGTCTTTACCAAATCCGCAAGCTACAATATCATTGATAATCGTATCGAACTCCGAAGAGGCTAATATGTTATTATCCATTAATAAAAGGTCTTTTTGATCACCGTATTGTTTTCGGGTTTCTTCGATTCTCTCTCGAAGAGGAATATAGGAATTATAAACAGGTTCTAATTTGGGAACAGCGCAAAACGGACATTTTCTTATGCATCCACGTGTGGTATATCCATAATATGCATTGTTCATTGGATATTTATATTCAATTTCATCAAGAATTGAATAATCTAAAGGCAAATTATCGATAATGAGTTGATTCCTTTTATCTAGTTGTCCGGGAATGTTTAAAATTCCTTTAAATGGCTTGATCCCAGTTGCCTCGTAAACCTCTTTTGCTTGAATGGTTGCTAATACACCTCCAACCATCAAATTTTTTGTGTCTTTAACTAGTTTTTTTGCAAAATTGATGGTGTCGATAGTAATGCGCCAATGGAACGTGAACAAAGTTGTTACAAAGACGCGATCCCATTCGGGATCTGCTTCCCAGTTTTTTTTCCAATAATAATCTTTAAACTGATTAATTTTGTTTGTCAAAAGAATCTCCATATTTGTGGAGCTAATCGGGATTTGAACTAAGAAATCCCGCCGCCTTGTACGAATATACTCAACAAACAAATCTTTGTAAAGATTCCAATTAATGTTTTCATCTATTTTATAAAACTCATCAATACATTTATTGGCAATGCGTTCTATAACAAACTGTTTTAAATCCCCTTTATAGAAAACGACTTCATGACCTAACATTTTATGATAGGTCGATAATTTCATAAGCCCAATTGGTGGATACTTATTTGAATAGTTTGGCTCTATAAGCAGTATCTTTAATTTTTTTCGAGGTCTTGCCATTATTCTTCTATAAGTTCTCTTATAGCTTTTCGTTGTAATTCTCTAATTAATTTAATATGTGAAACCGGACAGTTTCTTTGATATGACATACACACTCTGCGAATTAATGCTGCAAGGTCTTCGGGATAGTGATTATTCAATATTTCAAAGTCATCGAGCTCAGGTTCAACCTGCGGGATAGGACTTGATATAGGTAATTCAGATGCAGGTATGCACGGTATCTCTTGGTCCATCTCTGTATGTAAGTCTTTGATTCGCCGTTTATACGACTCCAGTACTTTTTGTGCTACAGGATTGGTTGCATTCTTGGATTTGGTGATACTCTTAAGTTTTTTGCAAGCATCTGTTAATTGTTTTTGAGCATTAACGATATTTTCAGTTGCGGGAGCTTGAATTATTTTGTAAGCATCTATATAACGCTCGACTGCTTTTTTTGTATCATTGGCTAAATGATATAACTTAACTAATCCATCGAAGAAATTTCGAATTAGACACTTTAGGCATTCTGCTTCTGGGGTAGGAGCTAATCCGTCACGGGCACTATTTAGTTTGATTTTTTGATTCGCAATATGGATTTCTCCATAAAAATATTTATTACCTCGGGTTTCATTACGAGGGAAATAAGTTGTTAGCATATCGGCTTCTCCAACTTGAATATTGTGTTTTCGGAGCCGAAATTGGCTGCTTGTATCTGATACGGGAATTGCTTTGGTAAAATCGGTCAAGGCGTACCAGCCCCATGCTAACAATCCGTATGTATCATCTTTTAACGAGAAATACTCTAATCCGTTGATTGTATCATTTGTTCCAACGACACGTAATCCGTATCGTTTTTCTATCGCCGTGCCGTTAATTGAGATTGGGAAATATCCAACATTTTTTTGTAACTCTTCATATTCCCCTGACACACTGGTCATAATCAATTGATTCCTAAATTGAGCTGAATAATCGACTGGAGCAACTTCCCTTAAATAGTCTGCAATAATGTCTTTATTCAACAATGCTGGATATTGTAAATCAATATTGCATAAAGTAACTATAAAATAATGGTCATCTTTATTTTCATCGTATAAATTGCGAGATGACGCGGAATCTATTACATCCGTGGCATCGCGTTTATCGTTTTCGTCATTAAGAATCGCCTTGATTTTATCAATATCGAAAACAATTTCCGAAGCAAACTCTTCTCCTTTGTAGGTTGTTCTAAATGATAAAAATTTACAGAAATAGCCGCCAACTAATCGCCCTATGCCGAACTGACCTGCGGATGATTCTCCGTCCTTATTGGAATCTGCTATATCCAGCAAAACGGATTCGACTCGTTCTACGGGTATGCCAATGCCATTATCCCTAATTTCTATAAACCTCTTGGCAGAATCAATAGTAATAGAAATTCTACCATCGGTTATAGCTCCTAAAATACCGTGATTGACGGCATCATTGATAGCGTCTCGTGCATTTTGAACATATTCACGATAGATCAGCTTTTCATCCCCATACATTTGAAACATGAGCATGTTTATAAGCCCTTTACCAATGCGGGATTTATGCGTTTTCAGCTCTGCCATAGTTTATTATCCGTTGGGAAATTGTTTGTATGTCGGCCTTGGGAATCTAATATTTACAATCGATCGTAATGCCGGATTGGAAATAATATATTCCCCGGGAGATAATCTCGTCATCATATTTTGATAGACCTTAGGCACGTATTTGTAATCGGCTTTTGATATTTCGATAGCATTAGTCCGACCATAAGCATGAGTAGAACAATTGCCCTTAACTCGATCGTGTATAGCACTTCGGAATTGCTCCACCGAAAATAGAATAATGCCTAATGATCGGCCTCGCTCTGTGATTTCCAATAATTGACGTAGAATTGGGGAGTTTTTCGGAATATCGTTCGAAGCATATTTATTCAATTCATCAACAAACAAAATTATCTTATCAGGAATATTATCACGATCAGCGCCCAGTTTCATTTCATATATTGCACGGGCTACACTACCAAAAACGAAACTTTGAGAGTTTTCGTCTAATCGGGCAATATCGATTACCATAACCTGATTAGCTGTCAGATTGTGTTGAATCTCGCTTGTGAGGTCTACTTCTCCTACGTTATCATGTATTACTTTTGAGAAAATATCATTCTTGATCGCTTTACTAACACATCTCTTAAATTTTCTCCAGCTAGTTACTTGAATTTCATTCTTTACACCTCCATTGGCAGCGGTTTTTGTATACTCATCCAATTTATCTTGAAAATCTTTCCAATTATTCACACCGGCAAAATACCCTTCTCCATTTATGACATAATTAACGCAGCTTTCTAAAGTTCCAGTACTATCATCTTCATTGGCCAACAATAAATCCAATTTATCTTGAGATTTGTCATAGGTGAATTTATATGTAAAGGCTTTGTGATTTTTCTTTTGTCGTTCAACGTCTTGAGGATGAGCGTATGATTGCGCATGTTGCATTATTTCATCCTTTGTGTAAGGATAGTAATAGCGAACATTCTTAAAGGGTTCTATTGATAACCCTAAATCCGCATATATCTTTTTATCTTTCTCCGGCAGCTCTGTATTCGTTTCATCAATGGCCATAAGATCTCGTCCTTTGACATTGAAAAACACAAAAGCCACACTACTTCCGTCTATATCTTTGAATTTATGTTGAATTGCATTAAGGAGGAACATTGAATAAGATGTTTTTGCTGCTAATCCTGAAATACCGGATATATTCAAATGCGCTCCGTCTGGTCCAATTAAAAAGTGAGAATTAAGCTCGACTTTAACTTTTTTGGCTGCATTGCCTTGGTACATTTCCAAATAACCGCACACCAAAGGATTTTTTACATCATTTAGTCCTAAAGCCGTTCGAATATCCTCTTCGTCACAAAGCGAGACTTGTTTGCCATCCAGTACTGGGGTATAAATATCATCAGTATTGCAAACGACTTTTGCTTTTACGTAATTCATTCCAAGCCGATTCATTTGCCCAATAGAATCAGCTGTATCACCAAAATTACTTGATATAAAATTAGTGAAATGGCTCGCAGCATCCGTTACATGCGTAATTTCTTCGATAACTCCATATGTAATAGACTTATCGCTATTAGAGGATACATGTTCAACTTTAACTATGTCGAACGGACTCAAAATTTGTCCTTTATCTGTCCAAAAATAGAAATTATCAATGGTAGATGGCATCTTTTCAGTTGCCGATACTTTTCCAATAACCTGTAACATCTTTAGAATAAATTTAATATTATATTCGAATCCACATATTTCGATTTGCAAAACGATTCTGTCAAGAAAATTGGATATAGGTGATTTGCCCAGCGTGTATCAACGCCATAGCAAACTGGATAAGCTTCTCGAATTAAATTTGCGCTTATCATATCAACCTTGTCTGTTTCCAATTTGTCATTTTCATCCATCAAGACCATTTCGCACTTTACGATGTCAGAAAAATGTGTTTCTCGAAAATCGTGGTTACGTAATCGCACATACCACACGGCAAAATATGATTTTCCACCTTTGTGGTCTGATTCATAACGGTAAACTTTAGTTCGTTCGTAAGGTCCTAAATTTGCAATAGTTTTCGATAACCGATTCCCTTCAAAATCCGGCAACAATTCAGGGTCGAAGAGTTTTGAAACGCCAACTACATGCTGATAGTTGCTTCTTAAGTTATCCCATTGAGTTCTGTTTAAATTTGAGAAACTCGGATTATATTCCAAAGAACCATCTTTAATCAACCATGATTCATTATGTAACTTTCCAACTTTACATAATCTCTCAACCATCAATTGTTCTTCATCGGTCATTTCGTTCTGAATACATGCAATGCCCCGATGTTTGTAATTATCCCGGCCTTGTTCTTGTGGATTAATATTAGTCCTGTACAAAAGCAATTTATTGATGCCTAATTGCAAATCTTTTAATTTTGATATCTTATCTATTACTTTAGAATTAATAGTTTCACAAAATGACCGGCAAAAATTCTCACCGCCATCGTCATCGTCATAATCATCTGGCATTGCCATAACAATTTTGTTATTCAGTTGCCAGCATTTAAAGGTATCGCGATCTTTTCGCTTGCAACACCCAACAATAATTTGTCCTGCAATGATTGGAAATATCTTTTTGCCAATACCGATATCATCTATTTTGAAAGTGTGTCGCGATCCATCCAAAAAATATTGAAAAATGGGTGGAGGAACTTTGGGTGACTTGAACAAATATGCGATGGATACTGTTTTTACACGAGAATGATCTGTTTCCGCGAATGTACTTTTAGTAGCATTTGCGATTGTTTTATCATCATAATTATAGGCAATAGTGTCATTATCTACTGAATCAAGACATATCTTTTTTGTCTTGAAGCATTGATATTTGCCCTTTCCTGCCTGTTCTATATAGTCGAGAATCATTCCCATATTTTAATTCCAGTCAGATTATGGCTGCGTTATATTCTTTAAAATTTAATACTCATACAAAATTAAACAATTTATGTTAATCATCAGGCTTTCTAATAGTAAAATACATTTTTAATCTGCCTTAATTTTTTTGAGTTGTTGTTCGAAATATTTTGCTGCTTGCTCATTTAACCGTACTTGTTCGTCATGCACGGCTTTTTGCCTTGCTATTTTTTCAAAGGTTTCAACATCTTTTTTCATCTGACGGATTTTTGCGTTGTCGCGGTTTAGTTCGAATAGCTCTTCCAGTTCGGCAATACGGTCGGGTGTCGCGTCGCCTTTCATCTTTATATAGCGGTATTTCAGGTCGTTGTCGATGCGGTCATGATTCGGTCGGGTAGCGAAATAGAGTGCCGACGACAAGATCATGCAACTTATGAAAAGGAACAGCACCAAATAAATGACGAATGGGGATTCGGAGCTGAAAATCACTCGGTGTCGGATTATTCTCGGCGGCAGTTCGGCGGGGATTTTGATTGCCTCGACAGATGCTTGCAGATTATCGATACCGGTTTGCGTTTTGGTATAGTTCTGCTCTATGCTCTCCAATCGTCCGGCAAGCTGGATTATTATTGCCTGATGCCGCTCTTGTTCTGTATATACGATTTGCTCCAATCGTTGCGACAAGTCATTGTCACTTGATTGATTATTGTTTGCTGTTTTTGCCGCTAGTTCGGTCTTGATGGTTTTGACCATCGTTTCTTTGAAGTCCTCATACATTTCGTAGGACATCATATTATTCTCTTTCATGGTTGTATCGCTTCCTGTTTACAATTTCACTTTGGGCTTGGTCATGCGTTCTCGCAAACGACGTTTCCGCTCCATTGCGGCAATCGCCATCGCTTCGGCGATGGTATTGAGCAATGCCGTGATGCGGGCGAGGTACTCTTCGGGACTCTCGCCGGGTTTGCGTTGCAATTGGGCTTCGGACAATTCGACCGGCGAACTATTCGGCGGCAACGGAAGTTCGCCGATATTACCACTGAAATTGACCGTCGGCCTATCCGTGTCGGTCTTTCCGCCACCCGTTCCGAACAGATCGGAGAAGGCCGAACGGTAGGAGCCTGCCGCCGCATGGAAGTCTTTGACAATAGCGCTTCGATGTCGGGTTTGCTGTTGCGCGTATGCAAAATGCAGATTCAGTTTCGAGAAGCTGAATTGCCGGTCGATCTTCGACCCCGAAAACTCGAAGTCGTTTTTTGAAAATAGAACGCCTTGTTTTCGGTTGGTATTTCCGCAATACTTATAGCGGACGTTGATGCCTTGCTCTTTTAATCTACCTTCCAGATCGTTCCAACTCTTACATTTGGGCAGACATCCTTTGATCGCATCATATATTTCGTATTTGGTCTTGTCTGGTTCGCGCAATCGCTCCCGCCGCACGCTGTCCTTTCCCGGCGCAAGATGCAACCCGTATTTCTCGGTTAGTTCCCGGCAGACTTTCGTATTGCGTATTTTAATATTCTTGTCCGATATAGTCTGCCCCTTGTTCCCGACCCGGTTATAGACCAGATGGCAGTGAGGATGGGGCTGGTCGAGGTGACGTACCAGCAGATATTGCGTGTCGGTAATACCCATTTTCTGCATATATTCTTTGGCGATCTGCGTCATCAGCGCATCGGTCATGTGCGGAGCTTCTTTCGGCGAAAACGATAGGGAGATATGCCCGACCGTGTTTTTCAACCGAGGGTTCAGTCGGGTCTGATCCTTAAAATCCTCGATTATGTTCTTTACCTCCGGCGGGTTTACGCCTTCGGCATCGAGGATGCGCGACAGTTCCTTCATCACATAGCCGACAGTCCCGGCAAAGGATGAACCGGCAATGATTTTACCGATCATCGCGGATCTGTTTTAGCAGGGCTTCGAGGCATGCCATAATGGCCGCGTGACGGGATGCGACACTTGAAAATCCTTTCGCATGGGCAAGTCGTGTCAGTTGATTCAAGTTGCGAGCTATGCCTTTGAGCTGGGTTACGAAATCCAGATGCTCGCGACGCAGGCGTTCTCGTACCGCTCCTGTCCGAAGCAGTTGTCGGATGATTTCCGCCGGACGCTGCCCCGAAGTACGGGCCAATGACCGAAGACGTAAATAATGCTCCGTATCGAGTCGCGTACTGACGATATATCGGCGAACACGACCTTTACTCAATTCCGGCCGTCCGCCCTTGTTCTGTGTTTGTTTCATCGGTTTGTGTGCAGGAGTTAGACCAGCGGGATGTTCGGTAGGTTTTCGTTTACGAAAACACAAACTTGCCTTCCTAAACCTTTACCCCTTTCCGGCGTTGTGGCTCAACCGCTGCTGTTTTTGCTTTTAGAAGTTGCGGATTATTCCGAACAGATTGAACCGTCTTTGTTTTGGAGGCGTTTTTCTGTGCCGCCAACTTTTTCGCATGGTCTTTTATGTGGGCGATCAGATAGTCGTTGACATCCTTGTGTCCGGAGTAGAAACAGCTTTGATCGACGACTTCGCTGCGGGGGCAAAGACGAATCAACTCGGCGGTCGCTTTACGACCCGCATCGTCATTGTCGAAGAAAGCATGAATCGTCGAATGGCGTGCGAGAAACGGAAGCGCTTTCGGAAGATTGACGACCGAGTTTAATACTATTACGTCGATGCGTAGTTGGTCGGGGTGCTTCGTCGAAAGGCAGGAGAGAAAATCCATGAACCCCTCGAAGGCGATTACCGTATCGGTGCGGTTGTCGATCGTCGTAATCTGTTTGGGCGATGCACTTCCTTTGAAGCATTCCGAGCGCAACTCCCATCCGCCGGCATCGTTCGGAAATCCGATGGCGAAATATTTTCTGCCATTGATCGTATAGCGTATCTCCCGACAATAAGTGCAGGCAACCTCCGGAACGATACCGCGCCGCCGTAAATAGTCGAGCAATGCCGAATGACGAAGCGGTGTGTCGGAGAGGATACGGAGCGCGGGAACGGTCGATAAAGGCGACAAAGATCGGGGTGCAGCGATCGGTACCCTCTCTCTGTTTCTCAGCAATCGGACGGCGTGTGCGAAATCGCACCGCTCCAACCGCATTACAAGGTCGATAATGGAACCGCCTTCGCCCAGTCCGAAGTCATACCAGAGATTTCGCACGTAGTCCACCTTGAAACTCGGCGTATGTTCCTCGCGTAACGGTGAAAGATAAAGACCGTATCGCGGATTGTCTTTGGTCGGGTGCAAACCTTGTTCGGCGAGGTAGGCCCGAATGGAAAGATGTTTGATAGCTTGAATCGTTTTCATAACAATCTATGTTCAGTGAAAAGAAAAATATTTATTCTTTCACTGAATTATTTAATGGGAACTATTCGATTCAAGGCTGCTTCGACATCGCTGTCGCGGAACAGGACGCGCCCGCCGATCTTGTGGGCGCGGATCTTGCCGTGGTTCACCCAGTCGGTGAGCGTCACGAGCGAGATGCGCAGACGGCGGGCGGTTTCGCGCCGCGTGAGATATTTTGTGTCGGTTTTCGGATGTGCGGGACGGAACTGTTGCAATTCGTCGCGCAGGGACTCCCGGATCATCTTCGAAAGTTGATCGGCAGTCATGCCGTTCAGATAGATTTCCTTTGCCATGGTTTATTCGATTTAACGTCGCAAAGAAAATCATTTATCGAGGCTGTCTAAAATAAGTAATTGTGTTACAAAATAATGCTGCCTTCTGCCACGAACGGACATAGTCGGACAGTCTATGGAATTTTAGGAATGAATTGCATCGGTCTACCTCTGTTTTCCGTTTTGACCGCAGTGTGTAAAGTGATTGTTTCGATGAATAAAAGAGGACGGTTTTTGATAAGAACCGTCCTCCGAAACAAAGCTGTTTTTGTGAGTTTTATTTTAATTTTTCCAATGCTTCACGGACTGCGTCTGCCGAATAGCACCGTTCCCCATTCGAAAATGCGCGTGCGGTGCATCCTTCCAGCCAGCCGTTCGCAATCCACCGGTCGAGTGTCGGGCGTGTAATTCCCAGAGCTTCGGCCAAATCCTTTTTACAGAACAATCGATTGCCCGAATACGACGAGAGAAACATTTCGTTTCGATGTGCCGCCAACCAATGATCAAAATGACGAATAGCCCTTGCTGCATTTCTGATCGTCGGTTCGTAATTCTCGTATGCCCACACATGTAGACTTGTCGGGTCGAAGTCTGCAAACTCCGGCCGGGTGCGCAATGTCTCGACCAACGTGTCGAAGCATGCCAGTTCGGAGGCTTTGATCTCTATTTTGCGACGACGGGACATAGTTGATATTTTTTTGGCGGGGGGGGTACAAGATCGTAATATGCATATTTTTAGATGTTTATAATATACAAGCGTGTAAAAAGCGTGTAAAAAGCGTGTAAAAAGCGTGTAAAATTAAACAATGAACCAATCAGAGTTCGGGCCTTGTGATTCGTTTCTTATCTTGCCTTGTCTTTTCAACTTAGCTAAAAGATTCGTAATTTTATCTTTTTTCTGTCTGTCGTCGAGCAGGTTGGAAAGAAGGTTCCACAGCAGTTTGTCGATCTCCCTGCGTGATAATGATTTGTGATCCCGCAATGCCGTCAGCAGAAACTCTTCGCAACGTTTATTTCCGAGCCCCTTATGTTCCGAATATTCGATCTTCTGCCCGACTTTTTGGGCGATATGTTTTGCAATATATATTTTGGGTTTACGACCCTCGATTAGGCGTTTGCTTCTCAATCGGGCGATCTCTTCATCGGATAACGGTTTCCCCAGTTGTACACGGTTCAGCAGCTCGATGTCGAGCAGGTTCAAATCCGCATTTCCCGCCAGAATATTGGCGTAGTTCATATCGAGAATTTTGCCCGTTATGGTAACTTCTACCCGATTGTCGGCCAAATTGTAATCCGGCAGGGGAAATAGTCTCTGTCTTTGGTAATTGTACATCTTGCGGATGCCGCTGCCGATCGTATCGACCATCTTGAGTCCCACCATAGCCGTTACCAGAAATTGATTTCGGTATCGCTCCTCCGGAGCATCGCTGACGAGTACCCGTTCGATATTGCCGGGAATAAACGAACCCTTGTTCGAGAAGACCAGTTTGTCGTCGTATTCCACTACGTTGATCTGACCGCCGAGCGTATAATCCTGATGGGCGATTGCATTGTTCAATGCCTCGCGGATGACATACGGTTCATACGTGTCGATCTCTTCGGGGAAGAGCGTCTTGTACTCCGGATTTATGTAACGGTATTTCAGATTGCGGATTTTGTCGTATATTTTGTCAACCGCCAGAATGAACGGGCAGGAGGCGATCATGTAATCGCGCTCGACATTATCCGGTCCGCGCAGAATCCATTTGATTTTGGCGACTGCCGGAGAGATCAGGTGCTCACTCTCCTCTCTGCCGAGCAACACGATGGCTGTATTGGTAATCTTTCCCCGAATCGTAATCTTTGCCTTGTTCAGAAAAGTCGTGTCATCCCATGACGCAATCTCGTCAGCTTTGTCCTTGCGGGCATTCGTGTACAACTCCCTTGCTTTGACGATGGCTGCCGGATCCAAATCCTCCAATGAGGCATTTTCGATTATTTCCGCACTCCAATCTTTCAATTTGGCTTGATTTCTTATTCTTTCGATTTTGTCCATACTCAATGCTTGCAAGGATTCTCCGTCACGACCATAATAATGGCCTTGATAGTCTATGGGAATACCTTGCGGGGCAGGTGGTATTTCGAACATCACAACTCTTTTGCCGTTCCTGTACCGCAATTCATGTATCTCGACGAACGTATGCCGACCCGTAGTCTGATCGGCAATCTTTTTCTTCATTGCGTCGAGCGCCGGACGGCTGTTCTTGTACTGGCTGCCGACAACCTCGTGCGTATGGTTCTCCACACCGAAAACCAGCCAAGCGCAAGGCCTGCCCTTCAAATTTGCTTCGTTGCTCAATGCCGAAAAGTATTGTCCCAAATCCCGATCGTCGAAATTGCGTTCGGCCCTCTTGAACTCCACCACTTCCGTTTCCGCAGGCAGAATCAGTAATGAATCGAGTATATTTGTCAGTTCCTCAACCGTCATATATTTCTATTTTCTGTAAAGTTACAATTTATTCGCAAATAAAGAGGAGTTAAAATGCTTCTTCTAAAAGCTCATTCGAGATTTTGTTATCGTCGTAAATTTTACGGTGGTAACATTTCGAACTATCTGCCGCTGAAATACGGATGATTCATCAACTCCATTGCGGTCTGCTCTTCCGTAATCTTGATGTATTTCATAAACTCCTTTTCGGTCTTGTGGCCCGTGATTTTCATGATGGCGATGGTCGGAATGCCCGCCAGATACATATTCGTCGCACCGCTGCGGCGTGCCGTATGAGTCTTTACCAAATCGCACTTCTCTACCAAGTGCGTCTTCCTTTCCCCGTTTTCGACGTATGATACCTCGATTTTTTCCGTGATACCCGCTTCCCGAGTAATCTCTTTGATGAACTTGTTTACTTTCTGTTCGTAGGATTTCGGCAAACGGTTTTCGTACTTGTCCAGTATCGCCTGCAATTCGGGTCGGACGGGAATAATGACGTGGTTGCCGGTTTTCTGCTGTTTCAAGTCTATAACCAGCTGCCCGCTCTCCAGCGTGCGTATGTTACCCTCGTTGATCGTAGAGTAATCACTGAATCGTTGTGCCGTGTAGCAGCCGACCAAAAAGACATCGCGGGCAATATCTTTGTGCTTATTGTCGGATAAGTCGAGGTTGGCAATAGCACGTATTTCCGATTCGGTCAGATAGATATTCTCGACATCGGCGGTCAGTACGCGGAATTTGCGGCTTTCGATCAGACCATTGTCGTGCAGTCCCTCTTCGCGCGCTGCCCGCATGATGATCTTCAGCTCCTTGACGTGGCGGCCGATGGTATTGATCGAATAATCTTTCGCCGTGAACCATGCCACAAAATCGTCGTAGAATTTCAGATCGATATCGCCGAAATCGAATCTCTTTCGCTTTGCTTTGCAGAACTCGTCGAATTGAATGATAAACCCTTTGTAGTTCTTGATTGTCGATGCCCCGTAGCGCAGTTTGTGGATGTTCAGTCGGGTGCCGTCCTCCATCTCGTGCGTGAAGCGGGCGATGTAGTCGCCGAGCGATTCGCGGCTGCGGACATGGCGGCCGGTGGTGAGGCTGCGCGGGTGGTGGAAACTGTAGATGATCTTCTCCAGCCGCGTTTTCGTCATCGCGTGTTCGGGATCCTTGGTGATCTCTCCGAGGATGTGGCTTCGCAGTTCGGCGAGATTCTTGGTCAGCTCGCGCCCCTGCTGCTCGGTGAAGTCGTCGGTAAAGGTGAAACGGCTCTTGACTGTCTGCCGTTTGTTGTCCCAGGCGTCCGTCAGCACCATATATTGGCAGTCGGCGTAGAACTGGTTACCACGGCCAACTGTGAAGAGAATTTGGATTTTGACCAGTTTGTTTTTCTGGGTCGAGCGGATGCGGTAGCAGAAGGATGCCATAGGTCAGGAGGTTTTGTCTATTGCAAATGTAATCATTTTTGTCATACATTTGTCATACATAGGCCGAATTTTCGAAAACTTCCAGACCTCGCAGTTGATGAAAAATGGATGTAAAATATTGATATGTAGATAAGATAAAATTAAAATCGGTAAAATTCGATTCAAATTTATGGCGTTCGCTTCAGACCTCACAGAAACCGCGTTGCAGATAGCTGCAACGCGGTTTTCGTTTTGTATAAATATAATATGTATTTTTTTCGAGGAATGGTTGCCGGTCGTTTTCGATTAGCCGGTTATGAGGTTATGGATGAAAATTATGATTTCCCATTGATTCCTCCGTATCCATTCTACTACTCTCTCTTTGTTGCAGTTTATTTTTACCGGGCAGCGTTGGCTGAGCAGAACCGTTTTGTCGGTTAGTCCCATATGCAGCGATCCGACTTTCATACAAGGATATATGATTTTCAGACGGTTATTTTGCGTTTGTATGCACCGGTATTCGGAGGAAACAGCTATGAAAACGACAAATTTTTGTCGTTTTTGTGTATATTCTTTATACATTTGGAACCGATTTTAGACACAATTATTTCGATTGTGACAAAAAAGTGACTATTTGTACGAAATTTGTGTTCTTCAGACGTATTAAAGTGTTGAAAATATGGACAAGCAAAAGATATTCGTTGTCGATGACAAGGACATGATCGGCAAAATCATCATGGCCTGCCTGGGGCGGGACTACGACTGTCGCTATTTCGACAGTCCGAAGCCTGTACTCGAGCAGATGGAGGCCGGAGATTTGCCCGATCTGATTATTTCGGATATCCGTATGCCCGACATGCGGGGAGATGAATTTCTCCATGCCGTCAAGAGTGACGAGCGGTTCCGGCATATCCGGATGGTTATGTTATCGAGCGAAGACAGTACTTCGGAGCGTATTCAGTTGTTGCAGGACGGAGCTGAAGACTATATCGTCAAACCCTTCAACCCGATGGAACTGAAGGTCCGCATCGAAAAGTTCTTGAAGTGAATCGCCTCCGAATCGGGTGCAGATCGTCCGTGTAAATTCGGTTCCGCGTCGGGATACGCGCTGTTTTTCGGCCATAGTCGGCTGTCGTTCCTTGCCTTCGATACGGTTGCCGTTTCGGAAAATTTCTTCGTACTCCGATGAAATCTGTTAGCGGTTATCTACCTCGCTTGTGTGTCACAAGGTCTGTTTTATGGAAAATCTCTCGGTCAATCCTGAAAATTATAAGATTCTTGTCGTCGATGATATTGCGACCAACGTCCTGTTGCTGAAAACCATACTTGGAAAGGCGGGATACAGGATCGTGACTGCGACAGGTGGCCGCGAAGCGCTCGAAAAGGTCGAAAGCGAATCTCCGGACCTGATTCTGCTGGATATCATGATGCCGGACATGAACGGTTATGAGGTGATCGAGCGGCTCAAGGCCGACGAGCGATTCTGCCGGATTCCCGTGATTTTTCTCTCGGCGCTCCACGATTCGGAAAACATTGTCAAAGGGTTCAAGATGGGGGCCAGCGATTACGTGTCGAAGCCTTTCAATCACGAGGAGCTGATTACGCGGGTGGCGCATCATATGTTTATTGCAGAGGCGCAGCGCGTCATCGTGCGGCAGAACGAGGAGCTGCAGGCGACCCTGGCCAGCCGCGACAAGATGTATTCGGTGATCGCCCACGACCTGCGCTCTCCGATCGGAAGCCTCAAGATGCTGTTCAACACCCTGCTCGACAGCCTGGATGCGGAGCGGGTCGGAGCCGGGAACCTCGATATGCTTCGCATGGGCAACGACATTGCCGAAGACACCTTTTCGCTGCTCGACAACCTGCTCAAGTGGACGAAGTGTCAGACCGGGAGGATGCATACGGTGTATCAGGATGTCGATCTGGCCGAAGTCGTACTCTTTTCCTCGAAAATTTCGGAGTCGGTGGCCCGGACCAAAGGAATTGTCGTCGAATACGACATTCCCGCGCCGATTCACGTGCGGTGCGATGTCGATATGGTCAAGACGATCGTCCGCAACTTGTTGAGCAATGCGATCAAATACAGCCCGGAAGGAGGAGGGAAGATTATCGTTTCCACGGCCGAAACCCCGACCCACGCCGTTGTCCGGGTGCGTGATTTCGGAGTCGGCATCAAGCCCGAAGACCTGAATAAAGTGCTCGATCCTGCGATGTATTTCACCACTTACGGGACCGGAAAAGAGGAGGGGTCGGGACTGGGGTTGCAGCTTTGCCTGGACCTGGTGCATCTGTCTCTTATACACATCTGACGCTGCCGACGATC
>ENA-OZGC01000803-OZGC01000803.1-human-gut-metagenome-genome-assembly--contig:-NODE-803-length-20919-cov-11.413487_pt1 | contig 20919 bp, 19 predicted proteins | sample MGYA00245109_ERZ653643 | MGnify/ENA primary metagenome ERZ653643 (study PRJEB26926, sample SAMN06165107) | human gut metagenome | biome: ENVO:00009003; feature: ENVO:2100002; material: ENVO:00002003... | reverse complement strand
TGTTGCTCAGGAACTTATAAATAAAGTTAAATTATAGTGTTGCGGAATTAAGGTAAATAATATAAACATGGAAAAAAACAGAAAAAAACAAATCGTAGTTTTGAGTATAGCTTTAGTTTGCATTTTCATCTTGGTATTTTCATTGTTCCATAAATCAGCGACAAAAGATAGCGCAAATCCTCCTTTAACAAATGTTTTGACTGATAGCATTTCTCAAATTGTCTCAGCTTGTCCTGGCGAAATTGGTGTGGCGGTTATTGTTAATAACAGAGATACGGTTAAGGTCAATAATAAGAGTGTTTATCCTATGATGAGTGTGTTTAAGGTTCATCAGGCATTAGCTCTTTGTAATGACTTTGACAATAAAGGAATTTCACTTGATACCTTAGTAAATATAAATAGGGATAAACTTGACCCAAAGACTTGGAGTCCTATGCTGAAAGATTATTCAGGGCCAGTCATATCATTGACAGTGAGAGATTTGCTGCGTTATACTCTTACTCAGAGTGACAACAATGCAAGCAACCTTATGTTTAAGGATATGGTTAATGTCGCTCAAACAGATAGTTTTATAGCCACACTCATTCCTCGTTCAAGTTTTCAGATAGCTTATACGGAAGAGGAAATGTCGGCTGACCATAACAAGGCTTACTCTAACTATACATCTCCTCTTGGTGCTGCAATGTTGATGAATCGTTTGTTTACTGAAGGTCTTATCGATGATGAGAAACAAAGTTTCATTAAGAATACGTTAAAAGAATGCAAAACAGGTGTAGATAGGATAGCAGCTCCACTTCTTGATAAAGAAGGGGTTGTTATAGCGCATAAGACAGGTTCAGGTTATGTTAATGAAAATGGTGTTCTTGCAGCTCACAATGATGTTGCCTATATATGTCTGCCTAATAATATCAGTTATACCTTAGCGGTATTTGTTAAGGATTTCAAGGGAAATGAATCACAAGCGTCACAATATGTTGCGCATATATCAGCTGTAGTATATTCTTTATTAATGCAAACTTCAGTAAAATCTTAAACTGCACTTGCTTTGATAATTAATGATAAACAATCTAAAAGCACTCTAATCGTTATCGGAGTGCTTTTAGATTACTAATCAAATTGCTTCTATTATAATTTGAATCCTCTACTTTTTCTTTCTTCCTGTTGCGGCACTCTTGCTCCATATCTAAGCCTGTGCCATTGCTCCCTGAACCAGTCGGCAATCGGCTTCCTGTTTATTGTCAGGTTCAGCCTGCTTTCATCGTCAGGGTCATTTTCCACCCTTAAAATATCATCCTTTATATCAAAGTTCCGCCTGTGTTGCTCGGAATAGATTTTACCGCTACATTTCAGGGCTTCTTTTTTGACTATAAGACTTTCAGTCATTTCTTTAGAGAATCCCAGCATGGCACAAAACTTTTCCATGCGCAGCATTTCCCTGAACATCGGAAACCACCTGAAAGCCTTGTCTATGATTCTGGCGAGCCGTGACAGTTCTTTTTCTTTCATGTCAAGTTCCTGCCTGTGCATTTCTCTGAGATTGTGGATTTGCGTATCATGCTGTTTCTGCATCTGCTGTACTTGGCTCTGCAATTTTTCAATATTGGTGTTCCGTTTTGAAACCTCGTCTTGCAGTTTTTCGTTGGCACGTTCCAGTTCTTTCAGTTTTCCACTCCCGAAAAGAGAAGCAACTCCACTAGTTATGGCTGTCGCTGCCGTGGTGGCTGTCTTCTTTAACTTGTCAGTGCGTATTTCTGATTTCACCTGTTTCAGTTCCTGCTCGGCAAGATTTATCTGTTCTTCTTTGTGCCGTTTGGCTGCATCCATGCGTTGCAGTTCAGCTTTCTGCTTCTCAATGATAAAGTCGTTCCGTTCCAGATGCTCCTTACCAGTGACAGCCTTTGACTGCCCGCGTTCCATCAGCAGGATGTCGGATGCAAGGGTCTGCATCTGCATCATGTCATCGTCATTGAGCTTTCGGCTCTTTCCTGTTTCGTGGTTCATCCAGTCGAAAACGATATGGGCATGATAGTTCGGCTTGAACCATCTGTCCCCGACTTTGAAGCTTTCCCTGTCTTCCGCTTCCGGCTGACCGTTCAGCCAATGCCCTTCATCCTTGTGCAGGAAGATTTGCAGCGGTGTGATTCCCCAGCGTCTTTGACACTCCTCACCGAATTTACGCACGTCTGCCAGTGTGGTGTCCGACCTGACAAGCAGCACTCCTTCACGTATGGGGGAGCATCCCGCAATCTTGACTATTTTACCGTTCTTGCCTTTGCGTTCACGCTCCTTTTCCTGCATGGCACGTCCGGTCTTTTCCTTTACCATCTGTCTGATATTGTCATAATGCATCCGCAAATCCGGACTGCCGAAGTCGGGATTTATCCACTGTTCGTTATCGGTGGATAGTTCAGGAACGACATAGATTCTGGACTCTCCGATGTGGCGCATGTATTCGGCAGTCCTCCTGTTGTGAGCCTCGCTCGATGCGATGTTGCAGGGCTTGATATGTATGCTTGATTTTGTTGCCATAGATACTTGTTTTTTGGTTTGTACTTTATTGTTTGCTTTTCCGCTGTCCGTAAACGCATGGGGTTCTTAGGGGTGCAACCCATAAGCGGAGATTGCAAAGAGAGGGTCACTCTTTGCTCTGGGTTCTCAGGGGAGAAACGCCCTGAGTGGGTCATTAGGGTAAAACCCTAATCCCCTCGGGAGAGCCCACAACTACGTAAGCGGAGCGTGTAGTTATAGTGGGCTATATCAATGGCAAGCCATTGTCTGCAAACTCCAGCCTACGGCTTCCGCTCTCCTCCGTCAGGGAGGTTTTTCATCATCGTTGCCGATTGGAGATGCACCGACCAGCACAAGGTCTAAATCGTCTATCAGTTTTTGCAGGACGGGATTCTTCTCTATCATCCGCTGGAGGATTCTCTCAGCCTCGACCAAGTGGTTGGCTGTACTCATCACCTTGCCCTCCCGTATCTGAAAGATAATCCAATCGGCTATGTCGATATGGGCTTCTTTTTGTTTCGGGGTGGCATTCCTTTCGATGATGTCCGAAACCACCACCTTACAAAAGTACATGCTCTCGGCTCGCTGTTTCCACTCGGCATAAGCATCGGCATCGGGAAAGAGAAGCACGGTTCGCCCTGACAGTACACGGAGTTTCTCTTCTCTCATCTGACTCTTACCACCCGTAGCCAGCCATACATAATCGGGGAAGATAGCAGAACCGATAACGGCACTCTTCTCGGATTCCACCAAGACCACCACCTTGTCGGGATGCGTTTTCAACAAGTGTTCCCCGAAAAGGCATTGGGATAGTTGCCAATCCTCTGCCAACACACGCTGCTTTTTCAATATGCTGTGTATCCAGTTCACTGCCGATGTCTGTCCTCCCTTGATACGGTGTCCGTCTTCGGGATTGTACTGCATCACCTTTCCCGTGCGTACCTTGCCCGTCCTGTCTATCTGCCAAAAGATAACAGAGCCGTCACGGGTAGCCCCCAAACGGTATTCCTCCAACAACCGCTTCAACACCTCTTTCGCCTTGTCGCCATAGTAGGAAGTAAGGAGTGTGAAGAGGAAACGGAAGAAATTGCTACGCTCGCTTTGCGACTTCTCCACATAGTGAGGGGGAATATAGCCGATGGCTGTCGGCTTACTTTGCTGCTTCACTTTCTTCTGCTCTGCTCTTTGCCTGTCAAAAGAGAAATCATTGGTAGTTCTGTGTTCAGGATGCTCTTGAAAATACTCTTTCGGAGTGTAGTGATACCCACAACCGCTTTCGTGGTTACATCTCCGACCGATGGATGCAACGGCACATTATTTTCGTCCACGTAATAGACGAAAGAATGCCTGTCTCCGCATTTGGGGCAGGTATGCCGTGTTGCCGTTCCTTTATACTTCTGTAATGAATAATTGCCCATAGCTTAGTCCGTTTTTGATGGTTGATTGTCGGCTGTCCCATCCTGTCCCATTGTCCCACACTCTAAGGGTTGGGACAGTGGGACACTTGGGACACCTGCGTTTTTACTCTCTTTGCTGCGCTGGATGATACGGTTTACGGTGGACTTGCCACAATTCACCTGTGAGGCTATCTCCCTGACGGACTTGCCCGATTGGGAGAGTTGCAGAATTTGGCAATCCCTTTGGCTTGATTCATTGTCGCCCAATTTTTTCAAGTGTTCCTTTTCCGTGGAATAGCCCCTGAACACGAACTGCAAGAAAGCATCCACCTTGTCAATCTCGTAAACGATTACATTATCCGCATCATGAGAGAACGTGCCATAGCGCACTTTAAGCTGCTTCACATAGCGAAGCCCTCCGTCTTGGGCACTTTTTCCAATGGTGAACACGCTGTCAAAGAAATTGTAGAGCCGTTTGCTTCCGGCAAGGTCGTTGGATGTGATGGGACAATCCAAAGAGCGTTTGGGCGTATGTGCTAGGACAAGGATAGAGAGCGCATATCTCTTTTTGAGATTGTTCAGCTGAATCATCAGCCGTCCTGCGGCATCGCCTTTCTCCATGGCGCAACACAGGTAGGTAAGATTGTCAATGATGAAAATCTTGCAGTCGGTCTGCACAGCCATCTGTTCAATGCCGCCTATGATAGCTTCCTCAAAGTTGGCATCCAAAAGCTGGTTGCAGTCAATAGACACCCGATAGAGTTTGTCGGGAAAGGTGTAGAGCTCTCCATGCTCGTTGGTATAGCGGAGCTGGAACTGCTTTTCGGACAGTTCAAAGTCCAGATACAGCACATTGTCGGTTCGGGCGATGCGGTCGGCTATCTGCACGGCAAGGATGGACTTGCCCACGTTGGAATCGGCAAACAAGCAGGAGAGTTCCCCCTCGTACCAAAAGCTGTCCCACAGCGCACGGGGCGTAGGCAATAACGATGCTTCAAGAATGGTTTGGTTTGCCGTCTTGATATTCATCATGCCTACACTGTCGGGCATACCGTTATGCGCTTGGGATGCTTTTGTGAGGTCGCCACGTATCAGGTTGATATAGTTCTTATCCTCTTCCATATCATTCACCAGTTACGTGGGTTGGGCTTGCGACGGTGGGAAGAGGATAAGGACTTGTTCAGTTCCTCGTCTGACAACGGTATGGGATTCTTTCGGGCGGTTTCCAGCCACTTGTCCAGTTCGTCACGGTAAAGGCAATAGCGTTTGCCGGGCTTGGTGGCAGGGATTGTCCCTTCTGACAGTTTCATGTAGAGCGTACCCTTAGGGATACCTAAATACTCTGCTGCCTCGTCCACAGACATGGGCACGTGGGTGTCCACCGTTTTGGCATTGTTCACACTGCGCTGCTCGGCGAGCAGGCTTTTCAGGCTCATCACTTCGTCTCGAAGCTGAGCGACAACCTCGGGGAGGTCGTTGAAGGTAAGAATTGATTTTTCCATTCGCGTACTCGTCTCTTTTGTAAGACTTGGCGCAAAGGACTGAAATGATATATCCGTGAATATCTCCACGACACGTCATTGCAAAATAATTCCCGAATAATTAAGCCCAGCCATAAATGACGGGTAAAATTACTCGGGAAACGATGTAAAACAGGCGGTTATGAGTTACCGGATGGTTGTCGTTGGTGTCGTGATTATCCTAATTCCGCACATAATCCTCGGGATAGTGGAAATCAAGTTTGCCGTTTTCGGGTTCATCAATGGGAATTTCCGTCTTTAACGGCTCTACCTTGAAATTCTTGATGGTTGATAAGTCTATATCAGCAAACGATTTCGGGAAAAGGGCTTTGATGAACTTGGCACGGTTATCCCCATTGTAGTATCTCTTGTACAGGAAACGCTCAGAGATATTCCATACGAAGTGACGGAGTGGAATGTTGTTGATGTCTTTGGTAAACGGTCTTTGTATGGGCTTCGGGGTATAAGTGTTAAGATTCATCCATTTGTCCACCTCAGTACAGATGTGGTTCACGGTTTCTTGGTCGGCAATGCGAGGCAGGTAATAATGGCAATACTCCATGACCATGCGGATGCGCTCTTCCTTTTCCCGTTGCTCTCTGCTTGCGTAATTGGCACGGTTCTTTTCGTGAAGATCCGGGGCGATAGTAAGCTCTATCGGTTGTGTTTGGATAAGTGTCTCTTCTTTTGTCGGGGATGATTCGGGTACAGGCTCAGGGACTGATGTAGGTCCAGGCACAGATGTGGCTTCTTCAAGTGTATTTTGTGACAGTTCTTCCTGCACCTCTATGGCTTCGGCAATCGTTTCTTTCTTGCCGAACTTGATTTTGTAGATTTCGTATGTATCAAAGATAAGTGTCTGAAAGGAGAGATAGAGCAACCATCCCAACAGGTTACAGCATACGAATACTATCCACCTGACAAAGTTGTCTTGGTTGAAGCTGTCCGCTATTACCAGCGTGGCAATGGAAGATATTAGGACGATGGCGAAGCCGACAAAGCCCAAGATGATGTATTTGTCCTTGATTGATGATTCCATATTTCGTTGAGAGATTGAATGTTCCTGTATTATTTTGTGCAAAGTTAATGCTATTTTTCCCAATTACTGCCCGTTATTTGCGGTTAGAACGGTCTTTTTCAATGTATTTCACGAAATGTCATCATATCATACTCTGTTTCATACTCTGAGGGGCTTATAAATGGTGGCATCAAGCCAAAAACATAGAGGGGCGATTATAGCCTTGTAGCCATAACCGCCCCTCTGAATACCTGTCAATGTGAGACATTTATGCCTCCTTGCGCTTCAAGGTTATCTTGTCCACCACCTGACACATCTGCTGCGCTGCTATCTTGGAATAGATTTGTGTGGTGGTAATGTTCTTATGTCCGAGATAGGCTTGGATGACAGCCATGTCCGTTCCCATTTCCACGTGCAGGCTTCCGAAGCTGTGGCGGGTACAGTGAAAGGTGATTTTCTTGGTTATCCCTGCTGCCGTGAGCCACCGTTGGAGTGGTCCTTGCAGCATCTTGTCCTTGAAATCCTCAAAGATAAGTCCCTCGCCCCGTTCTCCCAGCAGTCCATAGGCTTCATCACTGATGGGGTTATGCACTATTTCTTTGGTTTTCTGCATACGGGTGGTAACGAACATCCTGCCGTTGGTGTATGGTTGTATCTGCTGCCACGTGAGCTGTCTGATGTCGCTCTTTCTCAGTCCCGTAAGACAGGCGAAAAGAAAAGCTTTTTTCAAGACCTCCTCCTCACAGGGTGTTTCGGCAAGCCGTATCAGTTCCTCTTGGCTCAAATGCTCCCTGATGGTGGGAATGCACTCGATGCGGTCTAAGAAGCCGTTTGGGTTCTCCTTTATCTTCCTGTCACGGTAAGCGGTGTGCAGCACGGCACGGAAAGTTGACCAATAGCCTGCTGCGGAGTTGATGTGCAGCTTTTGGTTGGTGTGGATGGATTGGGGTGCATCAAGCAGGTATTCCATGAACTTGCGGCACAAATCCACATCCACCTCCTCAAAGGTGCATTTGCCGTTCACGAACCGCTGGAAATGCTTGTATACGTGCTGCCACTTGATATTCTTGCGGTCAGCCAGTCCTTTGAAATAGGCAAGGAAATCGCCCTTCATCTTGGTCTTGTCAAAAAAGCCGTTGTTTTCATTGAAAATGGCTTCGTAGCGCTGGTTGCGCAGGATGACCGCTTTCTTCATCATGCGTGCGTTGAAGTCCCGTTCCTGCTGGTTTGCAGGTTTGGCGAAGATGTAAATTCCTAAGGCTTCACGTGTAATCACTCTCATGGTGACATTGTCACGGTAGCCGGGATAGTAGTCAAGGCATAGTGAATACTGTGTCCCGTTCTTAATCTTGCGCTTACGCAAGGTAACTGTTTTGCATTTACTCATAATAATTATGTTTTAATTGGTTGTATACATTTTGGAGTTGTATCCATGTTTCCGATGGCAAAGGAACAACGTGAAATATCCGTGAATACCTCCACGATACATCATTTTGAAATAATTTTCGATAATCCCGATTTTTCACGGTTATTTGTTCCTTTCAGCCATGACACGCTCCACATCTGAGCGCAAAAGCAGGTTTTTCACACCCACCTTTATCTTTTCGATGTGCTTCACCTTGACGATATGGCAGATGTTGGCTGACGAAAGACCATAGATTTGCTGCACCTGCTCAACGGTATAGTAGCGTTCATCGTTCACAAGGTCAGTTCTGCGGAGTTCGTTCAAATGTGATTTGGAGTAATAGGTACGCCCGTACTCTCTTTTAGTGGGTATCTTATGGCGATAGGTGTAGGCACGGAGTGCGGTCGGCTTCATGCCGAACAGTTCCTCCACCTCCTCGGTCAGTAGCCAGTCGGTAATTTCGCTAATATCAACTGCCACACCGAAAAACTCGTCAATATGCTTCTTGCTGTAATAGTTCTTTCCTGCGATACGGCAGATGGGGATATGGTTACGCTTGGCGGAAGTGTAAAGCCATGACTGCTTTACCTTAAAAAGGGACATCACCTCCTCGCCCGAATAGAAGTCCAACACTTCTTCGCTTTCCTTTTCCCTTTTTTCTCTTTTGGCAGGTAAGGAAGATGAAGATGATTTCCTTGGTGTGGAGGTGTTGCCGGGCAGGATGCGGTGATAGGGATTGCCCTCCAACATCTGCTCGATGTCGGCTCTGCGGATGAATGCCATGCGGTTGCTGATGCGTGAGGCTTTCAGCTTGCCGATGGCTACAAGTTTGTAAATGTACTGTCGGGAACAGCCCATGAGGATGGCTGCTTTGGAAAAGGTGAGATACTCCTGATGCTGTATCTCCATCAAGGGTTGGGCGACTTTGAAGAGGTTGTTCTTCTGCATCACTCTGGCTCGTTTGGCTTCTGCCTGACAAGCCTCACTGCAATATCTTTGCATACCGCTTCGGGTTACAAAGGACTTGCCGCAAAAACTGCATTTTCTGGTTGCTTTCATACCGTTTTATCGTTTAATGGTTCATTTCTTCAATCCTATATCTCTGAAATGGTAAACGGATGTGAACGGAAGTCAACCATTGTCGCTTTTCTACACAGTGTGACTGTTTCCGCATATCGGGGCGGTTATTGTCGCTTGTCGTAAACGGTTGTAAACCCTTGTCAACTGTCTGCACGGTGTGACAAAAAACAAGCCCCGCAAATTCTCCACGTCAGAAATACGTCTCAAAAATATGTGGAAATTTGGGAAGCGACAAATGGCAACCGAAAAGTGTTAAATTTTAGAATATGCTGGTAATTAAAGATTTACACTCGGATATTTCTGATTAGTTTTGGTTGTTCTATGGTTATAAATACAGTTATAGAAACAACAAGAGCCCAAAGAAGTAACAGAAGAAGGGATTGTGATGCTTGTCAAGTCTGAACAGTTATAGAAACAACAAAAGCCCAAAGAAGTAACAGAAGAAGGGATTGTGATGCTTGTCAAGCCTGAACAGTTATAGAAACACCAATTACCCAAAGAAGTAACTGAAGAAGGGATGGTGAGGCTTGTCAAGCCAGAACACATCTCGAAACAATTAGAGCCCAAAGAAGTAACTGACGAAGGGATTGTTACGCTCTTCAATCCATCGCACAGCTTAAATGCATTATCTCCAAATGCAGTAACGGGATATTCCACACCATCGCTTGCCATTACCTTTTCCGGCACAACGATATCGCCTGAATATTTTTCGCCATTAGGGTTAGCTGTGAGCGCTGCTGCCTTGGCATCGGAATCTATCAGATAGCGTAAGCCGTCGATAGTCTCGAAGCTGGCTTGGGCATAGGAATTACTTGTGGCTAAGATAGCGAAAACCACCAAAAGAAAAAGACTCTTCAAAGAGGCGAAACGTTCCTCTTTAGCTAAAGAGGAAGAAAACGAATTGTTGATAACCATATAGTGAAAAAGTTAAGATGCAAAAGCGTTATATAACACGCTGCAAAAGTAAATAAAATAAAGCAGAACAGACAAGCAAATAAACAATAAAATTTGGCAAAATAAAAATGAGACGATTTTATTTTGCCATATCTTCAATTTGCGCTATCTTTGTAAAATTATGTTGTACGCCATTTATTTTATATACGGATTGTGCGTCATGTTCTATTTCATGATGTCGTGGCTCTTCTACCGTAAGGATGGAGAGCTGCTGTCGAGGCTTGTCACGGTACTGATGTTTGTCATTGGTGTGCAATGTCTGAAGGACCTGTTCTTCATCAAGCCTCTTGTAGAGCTTGACGAACAGAACTGGATGCTCGCTACGGCAGCCGATATGGTAACCGTACCGCTGTATGCCTTTGTGCTGATTGAGCTTTGCAGCCCTACAAGCATTACGCGGCGTGCCATCGTGTTTCATGAACTGCTGTTTGTGGTGCCCTTCATTCTCTTCGCCATCACCGACGACATTGTGTTCTACTATGCCGAGGTGCTGGAGGCTGCCATTTACGGCATAGGCTATGCCATGTGGACGGTATTCGCCATTCCGAAATACCACGCCCAACTGAAACAGCGCTTCTCTTACACAGAGAACATAAACCTCAACTGGCTCCGTGTAATCTTCGTATCGTTTCTGTTTATACTCGTGCTTTGGATTGTAGATTGTATGCGTGCTGATTACGCAACAGAGGCTCTGTACATGACGAGTTCGCTGGTGGTATGGATGTTCTTGAGCTACTTCATATATAAACATCAGTCGGTGCTCGACGAACTGTCGGACAGCACGTGTGCCGACACACCGGAGGCTACAGAGGCTACAGAGACAGAGATGTCGGAGATTGGCAAGCGTATCAGCTATCTGTTTGACAAAGAACAGATATTCCTCAACCCAAATCTTAAGGTGTCGGACATTGCTGCGGCTATTGGCACCAACCGTACGTACGTCAGCGCTTTCTTCAATCGTGAAGCAGACTGCACCTTCTACGACTATGTAAACAAACTGCGCATTGAGTATGCCTGCAAGCTGCTCGTAAGTTCGGATGAGAGCATTGTGCTGATAGCCGAGAAGTCGGGATTCAACAGTTCGCAATCGTTCATACGTGTTTTCAGCAAGATAAAGCATACTTCGCCCACCAAATACCGAAAACAGCAAAACGACTGAACAACAATAGGTTAGGAAAGTTGTTAATTATATTTTTACGTATTGACACATCAATTTTATGTATTGTGAATGATAATTTGATAGTTTGACAACTTAAATTATACTCTTCATGTTTAACTTTGTAAATGAATGAAGAACTAAAAACAATTATTAATCACTTAACTAACAGAAACATTATGAAAATCATTAAGCTCATGGCACTTGTTGCCATTTTCATGCCACTATTGTTCTCGTGCTCAGGAAGCAGTTCGTCATCAGGAATGTTCGGCTCACTTCCCGACAACTATGGAAAATATGTTGAGGAAAAGGCTAAAATAGAGAAAGAGGCAGAAAACATCAAGTCGGAAGCCGAGAAAAAGGAATTGATTGAGAAATCAGAGAAGTTGAATAAGGAATGGAAAGCCAAGATTGAACAAAGCGCTAAAGAACTTGATGGCAAACCTATTGAAATTGCAGAATGCCAGTTCAGCGTTACAAGTCCCATCTCATTGGAATTTAAAGATTTCCATAGCGAGGCAAGGCTGATTCCTTCATTCAAAGTAAACGGCGAGGCGAAGGCTGCTGCTGACATAAACACCGACGTTGATTATGTCATGAATCAAGAGCCTGTCAATATTGTAGGTTACGATGCTGAAGGAAAACAAATCAACAAAAACAGAATAGGCCACATCGCTGTAGAGAATGTTGATGGAAAGATATTTATAAAGGCTGATACGCCTATTCAATTCGATTCTATCATATTCAACGAATCGGATTTGGAAAGCGACAAAAACGTGAAGAGTTTCAAGCTCGAATTGTTGCGTGCAAAATAGTATATACACCAATACAAAAACTAACATTATGGACGAATTTGTAATGACAATAAAGAAACACAAGGAAACAATAGTGATTGCTCTCGCAATCCTAATGCTTATCCTCTTTGGTTTTTGCCCGGCCATAGACATTATTGGAAAGGCTAAAATCGGCGGACTGAAACTGCTGTTTGAAGGTAGCGGACTGGGATTTGCACGATTCCTTTCCATATTCGTGCTACTGGCTCCAATGTTCGTTGCCTTAGGCAGATCGGTCGACCTGAAACTGACAGGCAAACTGGCTGAAAACTTCAGCGCCCTTTGTTTCGTGGCAGGCATTGTTCTGTGCCTGTTGTTTGCATTAGCACTGCCTTCTGGCGCAAATCTTGCATGGGGCAGTTGGCTGTATATGCTGACAGGCGTACTGGGCGTTGTCGTATGCCGTATTGAAATGTTCACCAAAAACTAACGTGACGAATGAACAAAAACATCAAGCGCTTCCTCTGTATCACAATATGGGGGTGCGCTTTTATTTTTCTACTTGCCTCAGTATGGATAGGCGTGTGCTGGCTTAAACGCCCACCATACCTAATGCCGGACACGACGATGTTCCGTACGGGCGACATCTTCTTCAGCGTGGGCGATTCGTGGGAGTCGGTGGCAGTAAGGGCGCTGTCGGGCTCTACATCGTTCGAGGTGGCAGACTCGACACCTTCTCATTGCGGAATGGTAATAAGATTTGCTGACGGCGTGAAGCTGGCACATGCGTCGACGGTAGCTAAGAAGATAGTGCTTGAAACACCCGAGGAATATCTGCGCAACAACGGTTCGTATTGTATATATGCAAGGAAAGCTCCACGCACAGTCGACACTCTTGCCATAAGACAATCGGTGGAAACGTTGGTAAGGAATTGTGTGCCTTTCGATTTTAAATTCGACCATACAACTCCCAATGCTCTTTACTGTACGGAAATGGTAGTAAGCGTGTTTGAAGCAAACAAGTGCTTCTGCTTTTCGAAACTACGCAAACAGAACTATATGTATCCCAACGACCTACTTAAAATCTGCACAGACAAGCCATAGATGCCGCAACTACTATCATAATTAAACCTACACTTATTATTATTGAACAAAAATTCAAGGGCGCAAAGCAAATTGACATTCAGTAAATTGCGGATGTGAAGTATTTTGTATAATTTTGTATTTTAAAAGATTATACATACTGGATGAAAGAATTTGTAATATCAGAAGTTAAGGCGGAAACCGCCATACTCGTCGGACTTATCACTAAGGATCAGGACGAGGCTAAGACCAAAGAATATCTTGACGAACTGGAATTCCTCGCCGACACAGCTGGTGCAGTTACCGTGAAGCGATTTACGCAGCGCGTGGGCGGACCGAGCCAGGTTACTTATGTGGGTTCGGGCAAGCTGGAGGAGATAGCCCAGTATATAAAGGACGAAGAGGATGCTGAACGCCCCGTGGGAATGGTTATCTTTGACGACGAACTCTCTGCCAAACAGATACGCAACATCGAGAAGGAGCTGGGCGTGAAGATTCTCGACCGCACATCGCTCATTCTCGACATATTCGCCATGCGTGCACAGACGGCTGCCGCCAAGACTCAGGTGGAACTGGCGCAATACCGATATATGCTGCCACGTCTGCAGAGACTGTGGACTCACCTTGAACGACAAGGAGGCGGCTCCGGTTCGGGTGGCGGCAAGGGTAGTGTGGGATTGCGTGGACCGGGTGAGACGCAGCTCGAAATGGACCGCCGTATCATCCTCAACCGCATCACCCTGCTAAAGCAACGACTGCTGGAAATAGACAAGCAGAAGACTACACAACGCAAGAACCGCGGACGCATGATACGTGTGGCTCTTGTGGGATATACCAACGTGGGCAAGTCGACCATCATGAACCTGCTGTCGAAGAGCGAGGTGTTTGCAGAGAACAAGCTGTTCGCTACACTCGATACTACCGTGCGCAAGGTGGTTATTGACAATCTGCCCTTCTTGCTGGCTGACACAGTAGGATTCATACGCAAGTTGCCTACCGACTTGGTCGACTCGTTCAAGTCGACACTCGACGAGGTGCGCGAAGCCGACCTGCTGCTGCACGTTGTAGACATATCACATCCCGACTTTGAGGAGCAGATAAATGTAGTGGAGAATACTCTGAAGGATTTGGGCTGTGCCGACAAGCCGTCGATGATTGTTTTCAACAAGATTGACAACTATTCGTGGACCGAAAAGGAGGAGGACGACCTTACTCCTGCCACTAAGGAGAACATCACACTCGACGAACTGAAGCGCACTTGGATGGCACGCCTCAACGAAAACTGCATGTTCATATCGGCAAAGGAAAAGGAGAATATAGACGAGTTTCGCGAAACAATATACAAGAAGGTGCGCGAACTGCACGTACAGAAATATCCGTACAACGACTTCTTGTATGAGGTGGAATAAAAGGAGGCAACACCACACCATAATAATCTTTTAGAACAAAACGACATGGGAAAAAGAAACTTAACCGACAACGAAATCTCAGCTCTCCAAGCCAACAGCTGCTGGGCAGAGGACTGGCAACGAATTGAAGTGAGCGACGATTTCAAGCCCAACTTCTTCCACCGTGTAATGTTCTACGGCAACATAAGCCTCGGAGCATTCAACAACAACGTGGAGGTAAGCCGCGGCTTCATGAAACACTCAGGCGTGAACAACGCCACATTGCGTAATGTGACCATTGGCGACAACTGTCTCATAGAGAACATCTCGGGATTTATCAACAACTACGTCATTGGCAACGACTGCATCATTTCAAACGTATGCACCATGGAGACTACAGACGGAGCCACATATGGCGAGGGCAACCTCATTTCTGTACTCAACGAGGTGGGCGAAGGCAACTTGATACTCTATCATGGTCTGACAAGTCAGGTGGCTGCGCTAATGGTGAAGCATTTCCACAACCGTGCTTTGAAGGATGCCATACGCCGACTGATACGTGAGGAGATAGAACGTACATCGCCCGAAATGGCTACGATAGGCAATAGGGTGAAGATAGTAAACACCAAGGAGATAACCAATACAGTAATATACGACGACTGCGAGATTTCGGGAGCTTCGCGACTGAGCGACTGCACCATAATGAGCAACAGCAACGCTTCGGTATATATAGGTACAGGCGTGATTTGCGAGAACTCTATCATCAGCGACGGATCGTCTATCATCAACAGCGTGAAGATGCAGGACTGCTTCGTGGGCGAGGCGTGCAAGCTGAGCAACGGATTCACGGCTGCCGGAAGCGTGTTCTTCGCCAACTCGTATATGTCGAACGGCGAGGCGTGCGCAGCATTCTGCGGTCCGTTCACAGCATCACATCACAAGAGCTCGCTGCTCATTGGCGGACAGTTCTCGTTCTACAACGCTGGCTCTGCCACCAACTTCTCCAACCATGCCTATAAGATGGGACCCATGCACTACGGCACCCTGGAGCGCGGAACCAAGACTGCCAGCGGTGCCTACATACTGATGCCGGCACACATAGGAGCCTTCTCGGTGTGCTTCGGCAAACTGATGTATCATCCCGACACACGCTCGCTGCCCTTCTCTTATCTCATTGCCTACAACGACACCATGTATCTTGTGCCGGGACGCAACCTCACTACAGTTGGCCTATACCGCGACATACGCAAATGGCCCAAGCGCGACATGCGACCAGACGGCGCACGCAAGAGCATAGTCAACTTCGACTGGCTGTCGCCTTTTACCGTAGGCGAGATTCTGCGTGGCAAGAAAATACTGGAAGATCTGCGCGAAGCTTCGGGCGAAGACGTTTCGACATACAACTATCACGAATATGTCATCAAGAACTCATCGCTGCGCAAGGGCATCAAATATTACGACATCGCTCTACGCATATATATGGGTGCCGTACTGAAACGCCACGCTCCGGTAGAACCTACCACTACTGTCGGCACAGGATCGTGGACAGACATATCAGGTCTGCTTCTGCCCGAATCGGAAGAGCAGCGCATCATTGACGACATAATATCAGGCGACATCGACACGACTGAGGCTCTGACCGAACGTTTCGAACAAATCAACGCTATGTACTCAGAATACCGTTGGGCATGGTCGTATCGCATGATTATGGACTACTATGGTTTTACATCGCTTACGGATGAGAATGTGGAGCGCGTCAAGAGCGACTACATCACAGCCCGCCGGGCATGGATAGCCGAAATAAAGAAGGACGCAGCAAAGGAATACAAGCTGGGCGACGTTGAAGAGGAAGTGTTACGCAACTTCAACGAACAGCTTGACAAGGAAGTGGACTTCGAAAACCAGAAATTATATATGTAATGATGTATTTATAATAATGTATATATAACAAATTTCACAACAATAAAATGAAATTCAAATCTCTAATTGTTGCCTCATTCCTGCTGTTGGGATTTGGCAGCCAGGCATCAGCCTACAACTACGAGACCGTTAAGGGCGACCCGATGCAGACACGCATCTACACCCTGCCCAACGGACTCAAGATTTATCTGTCGGTAAACAAGGAGCAGCCGCGCATACAGACGTACATAGCCGTGCGTACGGGTTCGCGCAACGACCCTGCCGAGACTACCGGTCTTGCCCACTATCTGGAGCACCTGATGTTTAAGGGTACACACCAGTTCGGCACATCCGACTATGCCAAGGAGAAGCCTTATCTCGATGACATCGAGCGCCGATATGAGCACTATCGTACTGTGACCGACCCTGCTCAGCGCCGAGTGCTGTATCACGAGATTGACTCTGTATCGCAGATTGCAGCCAAATACTTCATCCCTAACGAGTACGACAAGCTGATGTCGTCAATAGGAGCCAACGGCACCAATGCCTATACCTCTACCGACGTGACTTGCTATGTGGAGAACATTCCGTCGAACGAGGTGGAAAACTGGGCACGCATTCAGGGCGACCGCTTCCAGAATATGGTTATACGCGGTTTTCATACAGAGCTTGAGGCTGTGTACGAGGAGTTCAACATCTCGCTGACCAACGACACACGCAAGGAGTTTGCTGCCATAGGCAAGCTGCTCTTCCCTACCCACCCGTACGGCACACAGACCACTATCGGAACCCAGGAACATCTGAAGAACCCGTCAATCACCAATATCAAGAACTATTTCCACCACTACTATGTGCCCAATAACGTGGCTATATGTATGGCTGGCGACTTCGACCCCGACAAGGTAGTGGCTACCATCGACAAGTATTTCGGTTCGTGGAAGAAGAGCAACAACGTTGTCTATCCGCAGTTCCCCGTGCAGAAGAATCTCACATCGCCTGCCAGCTCAACCGTTATAGGCAAAGAGGCTGATAACATCATGATGGCATGGAAGATGGATGGCGCAGCTACTCTGCAGAACGATACGCTTGAGGTGATTTCGTCTATTCTGAACAACGGCAAGGCAGGACTGCTCGACCTTAACATCAATCAGCCCATGCGTTGCCAGGCTGCCCAGGCTTTCAACTATGCCATGCGCGACTACTCGCAGTTCATCATAGCCGGAATGCCTAACGAGGGTCAGAGCCTTGACGAAGTGAAGAACCTCATCCTTGCTGAAATAGAGAAGCTGAAGAAGGGAGAATTCAGCGACAAGCTGCTGCCTGCTATCGTCAACAACATGAAACTCGAATTCCTGCAATCGCTCGACGATAACGAGAAGCGTGCCGACGCTTATGTCAACACATTCGTCAACGGACGCGACTGGCAGACTGAAGTGCAGAAGTTCGACCGCATTGCCGCTATGACCAAGCAGCAGATTGTAGACTTCGCACGCCGCCACTTTACTGACGGCTACGCCATCGTGTACAAGAAGCAGGGCGAGGACGCTTCGCAGAAGAAGATTGACAAGCCTTCAATCACAGCCATCCCTACCAACCGCGACATGCAGAGCGCATTCGTGAAGGAGATAAAGGACTCGAAGGTGGAGCCTATCCAGCCGCGATTCCTCGACTTCAAGACCGACTTCACACAGACAAAGACCAAGCGTGCGCTGCCCGTTTACTACATTCAGAACAAGCAGAACCAGCTGTTCAACCTGGCCTACTACTTCGAAATGGGCGAAGAAGCCAACAAGTGGTTGCCTTATGCCAAGAACTACTTCGACTATCTCGGCACCGACAAGATGTCGGCAAAGCAGGTGCAGGAGCGTTTCTATCAGCTGGCATGCGAGTACAACATAAGCGTAAGCAATAGCAATATGGTCATCTCGCTCCGTGGATTGGGCGAAAACATGCAGGAGGCTATGACCCTTATGGAGAACGTCATCAACCACGCCAAGGTCGACCGCAACGCTTACCGCAAGTTTGTTGAGCAGGAACTCAAGTCGCGTCGCGACAACAAGTTCAGCCAGAAGGCCAACTTCCGTGCTCTGCAGCAGTATGGCGAATTCGGTGCTTACAACTCATTCCGCAACATACCCGACAGCACCGAACTCGTGAACGCCAATCCGCAGACTCTCGTAGACATGATTGGCAATCTGAAGAACTACAAGCACAGCATCGTCTACTACGGTCCGCTGAGCGAGAAGCAGCTCGTAGCCACTATCGACAAGAATCATGCTGTGGCTAAGTCGCCGGCTGATGTTCCTGCAGGCCGTCCATATACAATGCAGCAGACCCCGACCAACGAGATATGGATTGCACCCTACGAGGCAAAGAACATATATATGGTGCAGTATCACAACGAGGGACAGAAGTGGAACCCGGAGGACGAAGCTAAAATCGAAGTGTTCAACGAGTACTTCGGTGGTGGCATGAACGGAGTGGTATTCCAGGAGTTGCGCGAAAGCCGCGGACTTGCTTATAGCGCATTTGCCAACTACGCCACACCACGTCGCAAGGGCAATCCTAACTACGCTTTCACTTACATCATCTCACAAAACGACAAGATGATGGACTGCATCCGCGTGTTCAGCAACATTCTCGACACTCTGCCGCAAACTCCTGCTGCCTTCGAACTGGCAAAGCAGGCTACAATAAAGCGCATCGCTTCAGAGCGTATTACCAAGGACGACATCATCTATTCGTATCTCGCAGCCAAGCAGCGTGGCATCGACTACGACCTGCGTCGCAAGGTTTACGAGCAGTTGCCTACATTGACTCTCGAAGACATCGTGAAGTTCGAAAACGAAAACATGGCACGCAAGCCGTGGCGCTATCTCATCCTCGGCGATGAGAAGAATCTTGACATCAAGGCTCTTGAGAAAATCGCTCCAATCAAGCGAATTTCTACAGAAGATATTTTCGGATATTAAATAAAAAAGAGGGAGCCTCAAAAGTCACAGCAACACGCCCCGAAGAGGGCAGAAGCACATAGCCCAGGGCACCGCCCTGGGTAAAAGTATCACAAACACCAATGCGCCCTGTAGGGTAGGGTGTTCAAAATCGCTTTAAAATCCTGCGCATTTTTTACCTATAGTATTGATGCGCTTGACCACCAAATTTGGAGAAAGGTTTTCATTCGTCCATTCCTTAATGTGACGGTGTCTTCCTTCCTCCAATCTTTGTTTAAAATTGAAATTAACTCGTCTGCCCTTATCTGCCAAATTAAGGCGAAGCGGCATCATCAGAATTATAGGAGTGACTCCTGCAAGTTTGTCGTCAGACATTCTGCCTTTCACTACTCCAAAGATTGACTCTACCGGATCAGAACTTGCATTGTGCGATTCTCCTTCATTAACGAATGCCAGTTCACGTTCTACATATTCCAATATGAATGAACCGACTTTGCATTGACGTTCATTTCCGGACATTAGACTTGTAGTTACAAGTTGCTTGCACCGACAGATTGTATCATGCGACCAACCGTTATTTTTTACATCCTTCTCTATCTTTGTTATACAATCCATCGTTTCTGCCAGTTCGTCTACAAGAGAGGCGTTTTGTGGAATAAAGGCATAAATGCTCTTTATGTCGTTTTGAAGAGTATGATACAAGTATTGCATACGACTAATCCAGTCAATCCATTTTGACATATTCATAAAGCGTGCAATGCTTCGTTGTGAAGGAGGTTGCACATACGCTACATCTTGCATGTTATATTTGAAACGCGCAAGTTGAACATTATTGGAAAGTTCTTGAAAATCAGCTTCTTTCTTATATACTCTTTCGAGAAACATACCAAGAGTGTGGCTTATGTCCAAATGATGGGCATAACCAGCATCTCTTACTGCCTTACATACAGTGGAACCATTGTCACTGATAACATATTCAGGTTTGTGTCCGATTTTATCAGCAACCTTCTCCAGAACGTTTTTAATGCTTGCTCCATTCCAACTCTTTGCAATAGAAATATCAACAATAGTAATATCTTTTTCCGTAATTGCAGAACCGGCATTAATGGCAGGCATAGCAAGTGTAAGCAGAAGTTTTTCACTGCCTATCATCATGCTTTCATCAACAATCAAAGCATATCGCTTGTCTTTGAATAGGCTGCATGATTCCTTATAGACACTAAGTCCCAATTCTTGCGTCCAATATCCAATCGTTGTATATGCGGGAACTTTACCGAACACATTGCCCATAAACTCATTTAGAATATTGAATATCTCAACAATCTGTCGTGAGCCTACAGACAAACGTGCATAAAAAGCCACACTAAGAGCAACCATCAAACTGGAGTAATGATGTCGTCCAATAGATTCATCATTCGTTCGAAAGTCTCCTTGTCCAATCCAACGTTCGGTTTCTCTTTTTTTTTGAGTACAGAACGATACTTGGCATTGTTTGACTGAGCAGTGGACAACCTTCCCTTGAGATTGCGTTTGTCTCTTTGAAGAGATTCTTTCTCTTTCTTGAGTTTTTCCACCTGCTTTTTAAGCTTTTCTATTTCTCTATCTTGGGCTGATTTTTTCATAACCTTCATATGTTTTATTTATGTAAAGTTACTAAAAATCAACGAGTTACACAACTTTTCAAAGAATTATTTCGCAATGTAAAGTGTTAAATGTCAGCAACTTAACGAGCTGAATTCTTGCACTTTTTATGTCAGATTTATATCTAAATTTTGAACACCCTACCC
>ENA-OZGC01000795-OZGC01000795.1-human-gut-metagenome-genome-assembly--contig:-NODE-795-length-21134-cov-9.344798_pt1 | contig 21134 bp, 8 predicted proteins | sample MGYA00245109_ERZ653643 | MGnify/ENA primary metagenome ERZ653643 (study PRJEB26926, sample SAMN06165107) | human gut metagenome | biome: ENVO:00009003; feature: ENVO:2100002; material: ENVO:00002003... | reverse complement strand
CACATTCGCCCGTAAACTCGCTTCGCTCAAACAGTACGGGCTCGTGCGGCGTACAAAGTACGCCGTTCCCTCGCGTCCTCAATTAGCTTGTTCCACTGCGCGCGGCTATTGGAGGCTTGTTCCTCGTGATTTATCAAGTCGTTGACTTTATCTTGCGGCGAATGCCCTCTCTAGTGATTTTTGTGTTCTGCGAATTTAGGAAAGCCGTAAATTACCATATAAACCGCGGACGGATAATATTCGCTCATACGCGATTCAATATATGTTAGCCGTTGTATTTGGCGGGGGAACAAAGTTTGCTCCTGCGGTTTACCTCTTGCAGCTGTTCGTCACATCCCTATTTGTCGGACGAATAACGCACAATATAAAAACAAATCCTACCCAACAAAAACGTGGGTAGGATCTGCTGTTTTTTGGATAGGGTATAGCTCCAATGCTTATGCTCTGTTGCTCGGGCGATCCTCGATTATCTTTCCGTCCGATATCCTGACAACGCGCGTGCCCTCTTCGGCGATTTCGTTGTCGTGGGTGATTAAGATTATCGTGCGCCCCTCGTCGTTGAGCTCGTGGAGTATTTTCATGACCTCCTTGCCGGAGTGCGAGTCGAGGTTTCCGGTCGGCTCATCCGCGAGGATTATCGGCGGGCGCGCGGCCACCGCGCGGGCTATCGCAACTCTCTGCTGCTGACCGCCGGACATCTGCGAGGGCAGGTGGTTCATTCGCTTTTCGAGTCCGACTCTGCGCAGCGCGTCAACGGAGAGTTTTTCGCGCTCCTCCTTTTTGACGCCCCTGTAAATCAGCGGAAGCTCGACGTTGCCTTTTGCCGTGAGGCTCGGAATGAGGTTGAAGCCCTGGAAGATAAAGCCGATTTCCTTGTTGCGTATCTCCGAGAGCTCATCGTCCGTCAGGTTTGAAACATTCTTGCCGTCGATGAGATATTCGCCGCTCGTGCAGATATCGAGCAGACCGAGCATATTCATCAGCGTCGATTTGCCCGAGCCGGAGTGACCGACTATCATCAGAAATTCCCCGCGGTCAACGGTCAGGGAAACTCCGTCGAGCGCGTGAACCTCGTTTTCGCCGGGATTGTATATTTTGTATGCGTCCTTGACTTCGATAAGATGCGGCATAGCAAAGCTCCTCAAGTGTTTTTTATAATTTTATCGCAATATTACTCATTAAGTCAAGTCACCATTTGTAAATTATTTTAGCGGCGGTATATTTCTTTCGCGCTTGCAGAAAATAGACGCGAGGAGATGAGATGATGTCGCTGTCCGGAAAGGAATATGAAAAAATGACGAAGCGCGCCTCGCCGCCGAGTCCGAAGCTGATGAATCTTCTGAAGGCGTTTTTGACAGGCGGGCTCATCTGCGCGATAGGCGAGGGCTTTTCCATGCTCTATGAGTCTCTCGGCGCAGACGAAAAAACCGTGTCGAGCCTGGTGCCGTGCACGCTCGTTGTCATTGCCGCCGCGCTGACGGCTCTGGGCGTGTTCGATAAAATAGCCCGTCACGCGGGCGCGGGAACGCTCGTGCCGATAACGGGCTTTGCAAACGCGGTCGTTTCGCCCGCCATGGAGTTTCGCAGCGAGGGCAGAATTTTGGGCACGGGCGCGAATATGTTCAAGGTTGCGGGCCCGGTTATAGTCTACGGCAGCGCGGCGGCGGCAGTCTACGGCGTGATATATTATATCGCGCAGAAAATTGCGGGGTGAGCGGATGACGGAGAGAATAGGGGAGTATACGCTGAAATTCAAAAGCCGTCCGGGTATAATCGCCTCCGCCGCAATAGTCGGCAGCAAGGAGGGAGACGGCCCTCTGGGCGGGTGCTTCGACGAGGTCATAGCCGACGGCACGTTGGGCAAGGAGACTTGGGAGCAGGCGGAGAGTGCATTGCAGCAGCGCGCGGTGATAAAGGCGATTGAAAAATCGGGCATGACAGCCGCCGATATCGATCTGCTCATGGCGGGGGATCTGCTCAGCCAATGCAGCGGCTCGGCGTTCTGCGCGCGCGACCTCGGCATACCGTTTGTCGGGCTTTACGGCGCGTGCTCGACCATGGCGCTGTCGCTGGCTCTGGCGGCGCTGAGCGTGGATTCGGGTGCGGCACGGATCGCCGCCGCCGCGACCTCGTCGCATTTCTGCTCGGCGGAGAAGCAGTTTCGCACGCCGCTCGAATACGGAGGCCAGCGCCCGCCGACAGCCCAGTGGACGGCGACGGCGGCGGGCTGCGCCGTGATAGGCGAAGCCGCATCGCCGCATATCGAGGCCGCCGCCTTCGGCAGGATAACCGACTACGGAGTGAAGGACGCGAACAACATGGGCGCGGCGATGGCGCCCGCCGCGTGCTCGACGATAGCAGCCTTTCTGCGGGACACAAAAACGCAGCCGGAGGATTTTGATCTGATTCTCACGGGCGACCTCGGCTATGTCGGCTCAACGCTCCTGCGCGAGCTCATGCTGAAGCAGGAGCATATCGATATCACGACCCGCCACAAGGACTGCGGACTTATGCTCTATCGTCTCGACGAGCAGGATGTGAACTCCGGCGGTTCGGGCTGCGGATGCAGCGCGGCGGTGGTCTGCTCGCATATAGTTGACGAGCTGCGCGCGGGCAGGCTCGGAAGAGTGCTTTTTGTCGGCACGGGCGCACTGCTCTCGGCCGTCTCGCCTCTGCAGGGCGAAACCGTGCCGTCGATAGCCCATGCCGTCCTGCTGACAAACTGAAAGGGGATAGCAATGGATACTGTGCAGTGCGTTTCAAACAGCCTTAAATTTTTGAGCTTCGCTCTGACCTCGATGCATCGGCTCGATGCAGTCAAAAAGCTCGTTGCCGCGGCGGCGATAGCGGCGGCTGCGTGCTCGGCGCTGAGCATAATCGCCGCATGCCGCGGAAAAAAGTGAAAAAAGTGCAGTTTTCAGCCGTAAAGTACAATAACTTTACGGCTGATTTTTTGTATCAGTCCGCACCTTGTCATCCGAATTTTCGCAAAATTAATATCGGCGAAGCCGAGACTGAGGGGTTATTGCACGGATTTACCCCTTTGCATAGACTGCTTTGTTTCTTAACGTCCTTGTAGGGTGCGGCGACTCGACGCACCGCTGCAAGTTTGATCTTGACGTTATAATTTGTAAATCATTGCAGGTCACAAAAAAGGTAAAGCAAGCGACTTTATAAACCTCGAGGAACAAGCCTCCAATAGCCGCGCCGCAGTGGCAGAAGCTGTCTGAGAATTGCGAGGGAACGGCGTACTTTGTACGCCGCACGAGACCGTACTGTTTGAGCGAAGCGAGTTTACGGGCGAATGTGCCGAGCTGCCTACTGAGTAGCACAAGCTATGTACTGCGGCGCGGCGTTCGCGGGGTCTCGGGGCGAAGCCCTGAGTTTGCTTTTCTTTTGCAGGCGTTTTCTTTTTCAAATAAAAAGAAAATGCCGAAACGCTGTGAAAGATAAAATATTTCGTTAAGGTAGGTAGCGAAGGTAGTAGGTGAAAATTTTATACCCCAAAATCGCGCAGGTCCAGCCTTGTTTTTCCCCGCCTCAACTCAATAAATCACTGCCGCGGCGCCCTGTTACCATACATTATATATATACGCCTTTCGCATAGCGGATATATAAAAGAAACATACCCGTAAAATCATATTTTTGATTCAACAGCGGCATATAGAGCCTTTTATATTTCTTTTGGAGCCATTTGATCGAAAAATCAGCCTTATTTTTCTAAAACATAATGAATTTTTGTGCAACATTACCCACAAAAAATCAAACTATTGTTCTTGTGAATAAATAACGCGGCATTTTTAATCGGAAAATGTAATGAAAATAACGTTTTTCGACACTTTCGATAAAAGTGTATCGGTTTTTACCTATAATTTTCCGCTTTTCTTTTGTGCATAACGCACAAAAATAATTAAAAATATTTAAACTTCTTGACAAGCTGCAAAGCAAAGGGGTATTCTTTACATGAGGGGATAGTTATACCCTCTTGCTTTGCATTGCCCGAGCAGAGCAATTATTCTGTCGCCAATGTGTTCCGTCAATTTGCGGGAGACGGGATGCTCAATATATGGTGAAATTTTTAAATGGAGGTGTAATTTTTGAAGAAAATGAAACGCTTGTTGGCAGTCATCCTTGCTTCGCTGCTCATCTTGTCCTCGGCAACCGCCGCGGCGAGCGCGTACAAGTACGATTCTTACAAGGATGGCAAGCTGACAAAGTACGACTTTACCGATTCTGCGGTTCTGACCACAGAGCAGTATGCGTCTATGTTGCTTGACTATGCCGATGAGGCGCTTGCCAAAGAGAACATCACGATGGATCTTTCGATTCTCGGTAAGCTTGATGCGACGTCTATAGACAATGCTCTTTCGAGTGTCTATAAGCTCATCGACAGCAACGGAGCCATTCTTAATCTGGCCGGCGACCTGAAACATGTCAAGGTTTCCGCAATAAAGGACGCACGTCGAAGCAACGGAACCGATGTAGCGGTTATCAACTCGCTTTTGCAGTTCCTTGCGGACAACAACCCGATCATCAAGAAGGTTGTTCTCGGCGGTATCGGTAAGCAGAGACGAGACGGCGGCGTCAGCCTTGGTGTTGCCAACTCGTTCGTCAAGGTCGATCTGAATATCGAAGTCATGCTCAGAGAGCTTCTCTGGGGTCTTGCGTATCCGAATACGGCATACAACAGCAGCACGACTGTCGATACGATGCTTCAGACCATCATTCAGAATGCTCTCGCAGGCGTACCGATAATTCCCGAAAGCGTCAGGAATCTCGTTAACCTCAATTCGACAAAGTCAACCTATGACTTCATTGAGGATCTGCTTCAGACGGCTTATAATGATATGGCTGTCCCGATGCTCAACGAGCAGGCTATTCCGTGGCTCGAGATGCAGATTCGCTGCGATGAGACGGGCACTCTTGCCGATCTGTTCAACACAGGTTATCAGGTTCAGACTTATACTGTCCCCGCGGACAAAACATTAATCGGCGAACTTAATAACATCGCAGGACAGATTGTCAACGGACTTCTGAAGGGCTACACCGGCTGGGTAGACGGAGACAACTCCAAGCTCACCGACAACGTAGTCTCGGTTGCGAGATTTGTTCTCAAGAAGACCGGCGGTTACTTCTTCCCGGATTGGCAGAAGCATATCGCAACACCGGAAGAGATCGATGCTATGAGCAAGGAGGAGCTTATTGCTTACATTGCTCGCTCGGTCATTAACGCATCAGTCGGCTATATGTACATCCCCGAGGATGTTACGACTGTTGTCGGAGTTACATGGGAGGCTGTTAAGCAGCTCATGGCTCAGTTCCTTCCCGAAAGAGATTACAGCAATTATCCCAAGACTATTGACGGTATTCTTGATATGCTTGCGGATTACATTGCTTACAACGTCAACCCAGGTATCGACCTTAATGCGGTTAGCCTCAAAGAGGCGCTCAATTACGGTTCCGGATTCGAGAGCATGTTGACTACTGCCGTTAAGTGGCTTGCCGCTGACCCGCAGTTCTACACGGGTCTCCTTCCCGACACGACGGTTGATACCTCTAACGGATGGAAAGCACTCGATGATATCATCTTCAAGCTGTTAGACAAATCACTTCTTCCCGCAAAATTTGCTAGCAGCGGCAGTGAGACCATCTTAAAGGATGTCGTTTATTCTGTCCTTAACGGATTGATCCTTAACCAGGATCTGACCTGCCTTACCGACCTCTTCGAGAGAAATCAGAACGGCGCATTCGCCAAGCAGACTGTCAAGAAGAGCATCGTAAGACTTGTCACAGACATCCTCAACGCGATTATCCCCGGAACGATTACGACGAAGTACTATGACTCGCTCGATGCCATAGTGAAGAACAAAGAGCTTGCCAACATCGTTGAGAACCTTATCAGCTCTCTTAACGGCAACAAGGGCAAACTTGTTCCGCCTATCGTCAATATCGTGGCCCAGGTAATGGGTCTGGCGGATAAATCCAAGTTCGGCCAGATGAAGTTTACCGGTCCGACCAGAGTAAAAGATGCTTACACCGTTACGATCTACAACGGATCCAAGGGTATAAACAGAGGCTACACTGACAAGAACGGCAACTTCACTCAGGACGCTCTCTATAAGTATAGAATTGCGAGCGTTTCGGCGACTGCCTATAATATGGCGGGCAACGGAACCAATGTCGGAGTCTCCGGTGTTAAGGCCGGCGATATAATCAACGGCGGATTCTCCAAGGACATCGCCGTGTCCAAGCCCGGTGCAACGGATACCACCGTCGTCCTCACGGTCGGCTACTTTATCCTCACCGAGAACGGCGAATCGCTCACAGGCACTACTCCGCTTTACGCTTCGTACTATACTTATTACAGTTCCGATACTCAGGACGATTCTGAGCCCAAGGACATTGAGACGATTACCGGAAAATTGAGACTTGTTAAGCCTCGCGCCGGATTTATCAACCAGAATGAGGCTCTTAATAAAATCGACAGCGTCCGTGTAAGAATCAACAGAGTTAAGGATGCCGGACATCTGACGAAATCTACTTATACTCAGAATGCATCCACGTTTAAGAACAATAGCGGAACATTCTTTAAAGATGTAGGCTTCTCGGGTGAAACGGAAAACGAAGACACTAATATAACCGAAATCCTTTGGGAGGCAAAAGCAGGAGCAGACAGAACAGCGCTTGCCGACGGAACATATACGATTGATTATTCCGTTAAAGGAACAAGAACGGCTTCTATCGGCGGTAAAACCGGTACGGTTAGCGGCTCTGCCTCGATCTTTGTCTACAATGACTATGAGGTTCCTGCCAAGTACAGCCAGTATTCCGGCGAGCAGCGTCAGCGCGCTAACTACAGCGCAGATGCGGACGCAGAGTGGGCAGAGTATCAGGCAGCTCTTATAGCAGCCGCCAACTATTCTCTCAGACCCAAGCTGAAAGCTAACTTCAGCAATGCCTCTTATATCGCAGCTTATCAGACGATCTCCACGAGATTGACCGCAGCTGCCGAGGCTCTTGATGCAAAGATGGCTTCTGCTTCCGTTGATTCGCTCAAGACCGCCGTTGAGGCAGTCCAGGGCGCACCCAATCCGGAAGGCTCCGTCTACTGGGATCAGGGATATAACTTCTTCGGTTACGATGATTTTAATTCCGTCTCCTGGAACGGCTGGAAGGAAGCCAGAAACCGCGCGATGAATCTCTACAACTCGACCAAGGCTCCCGAGGAGCCGGTTGCTCCCGAGCATCCCGGCGAGGGCGCCAACGAGTGCCAGCTTGCTACTTATAATAAGAAGCATGCACAGTGGGAGAAGGATCACGCAGCTTGGGAGACCAAGATGGCTACATGGAAAGCACCCACTATATCCTCCGTCGATGTTGCTTATGCAGAGCAGCAGATAGCGCTTTGGGGTCCCAGACTCATAAAGCTTGACGCTGTTAAGACGCATCTCGACGCGGCTATAGCAATGTGCACCATCAACCCCGCCGATGCTTCCAAGTATGACGCGGAGAGATGGGAAGCATACTCGCAGGCATTTGCCTACGCGCAGAATGTTTCCACTTCGTTCAATGCCTCCACGACCATGCGCACGCAGGTCAGAGAAGCTATGAACAACCTTATCTACAACTGGAAGCGCCTTATTGCTAACCCCGTTGTCACCGTTACCTTCACCTTCACCGTGAATGGCGTGACTCACGCGGTTCTCACCGGCAACCAGGGCGATCCCGTTGATCTCAGCACGATTGCAGCGCCCGACGCACCTGTCGGAATGCACTTCGTCAGCTGGGGCAATGTACCCGCAACGTTTGACGCCGACGCCTCCTTCGAGGCAGTGTTCGCAAACAACACGGATACAAAGTATACTGTAAATGTTTATAATATGGACACCACCGGCGCTTATCCGTCAGCTCCCGACAGCACCTATCAGGGTGCCGGCGAGACCGGTTCGACCGCCGACATAACCGCCGACGCAGTTCCCGCAGAGGGCTTCTCGCTCGATTCCGCGAAGAGCGTCCTTACCGGCACTATCGCCGCTGACGGTTCTCTTGTCCTCAGCATTTACTATTCGCGTAACCAGTACACCGTAACATATGCCAATACGGACCTCGCGCCCGATACATATTATTACGGAGATACTGTTGTTGCCCGCACTCCCGAAAAGGCCGGACATACGTTCCTCGGCTGGGAGGAGGAAGTTCCCGTCACCATGCCCGCGAACAATGTTGTTCTTACGGCTAAGTGGGATGAGCTTCCCGCAAACTACGACGAGTACAATATAGCTGTCGAAGCCGCCAACGCCAAGAAGGCAGAGGCCAACTACGACAAGAAGTACACTGCCGACACCAGAGCTGCCCTTGACACCGCACTTAATGAGGATGTCTCCGGCAAGAAGCTCAGCGAGCAGGGCGTTGTTGATGCTCAGACAGCGAAGATAAACGCCGCTGTTGAGGGTCTTAAACTCATGACCTACAACGCAGAGTTCTATGTCGACAATGAGCTTTATCGTACCGTCGCCACAGAGGTTGACGCTCAGATCGTCGCCCCCGAAGCTCCCACCAAGGAAGGCTACACCTTTACAGGTTGGAACCCCGAAGTCGGAGTCATGGGTGTAGAGAATGTTAGATTTGACGCTAAGTTCTCGGCAGGCACCGTCGGCTACAAGGTCGAGACATACGAAATGGATGTCAACGGCAACTATGGCGACGCTGCTATCGAGGATAAGTCTGCTACTACCGGCGAGACTGTTTCCGTAACCCCCGAGACCCGTGAGGGCTTCACGGTTGCTGACAACAGTGTCCTTTCCGGCACAGTCCTTGCGGACGGCAGCCTTGTTCTTAAGGTCTACTACAGCCGTAACCAGTACAAGCTTTCTGTTGACGGCGTGGAGACAGACGTTTACTACGGCGCAGCTCTTAACGTTGCCGAGCCGGCAGCCAGAGAGGGCTACACCTTCGCAGGCTGGAATATGGATATTCCCGCCACCATGCCCGCAGAGAACCTGACCCTCGTTTCCCAGTGGAACGAGAACGATGCCGACTACACCGCTTACAATGCGGCAGTTGTAGCGGCTCAGGCCAAGCAGGGCGAAGAGAACTACGACAAGAAGTACACCGAGGCCACGAGAAAGGCTCTTGCCGACGCTCTCGCAGAGGACGTCTCCGGCAAGAAGTACTCCGAGCAGGGTGTTGTCGATGCAGCCACCAAGGCTATCAACGACGCAGTCGCAGCTCTCGAGCTTATGACCTACACCGCTACCTTCTATGTTGACGGCGCTGTTCATGCAACCGTTCAGGCGAAGGTCGGCGAGCAGATCGCTAAGCCCGAAAATCCCACCAAGACAGGCTATGTCTTCACAGGTTGGGATCCCGAAGTCGGAGTCATGGGTCTTGAGGATGTTTCCTTCAACGCCAAGTTCTCCGCAGGCGAAGTCTCCTACAAGGTTGAGACCTATGTCATGGGTCTTGACGGCGAGTACGGCGCTGCCGAAACAAAGAACGTTCCCGCAACCACGGGCGAAGAGGTAACTCTTACTCCCGACGCCCGCGAGGGCTTCACGGTTGCTGATAACAGCGTTCTTTCCGGCACAGTCGCAGCAGACAGCAGCCTTACCCTTAAGGTCTACTACAGCCGTAACCAGTATAAGCTTACTGTTGACGGCGCAGAGTCCGATGTTTACTTCGGCGCAGCTCTCGAGATAGCCGATCCGGCTCCCAGAGAGGGCTACACCTTCGCCGGCTGGAGCCCCGTGGTTCCCGCCACCATGCCTGCAGAGGATCTGACTCTCGTTTCCCAGTGGAGCGAGAACGGCGCTGACTACACCGCTTACAACGCGGCAGTCGCAGCAGCCCATGCAAAGCAGGCCGAGTCCGACTACGCAGCAAGATACACCGAGGCGAGCAGAAATGCTCTCGCGGAAGCTCTCGCAGCCGATGTCTCCGGCAAGCTTTATTCCGAGCAGGGTGTTGTTGATGCGGCAACAACCGCTATCAATAACGCAGTCGCAGCTCTCGAGCTGATGACCTACAACGCGATATTCAACGTTGACGGCGAAGAGTATGCTAAGGTTCCGACTAAGGTCGGCGAGCAGATCGTCGCCCCCGAGAATCCCACCAAGGAAGGCTACACCTTCGCAGGTTGGAGACCCTCCGTCGGCGTTATGGGTACCGCGGACGCTACCTTCGAGGCAGTGTTCACAGCGGCAGGTGACACCGCTTATACCGTCAACACCTATGTAATGGGCACCGACGGCGTTTACGGCGAGCCTACCTCTGATACTCTCACCGGAACCACCGGCTCTACCGCAACATTCGTCCCCGAGACCCGCGAGGGCTTCACGGTTGACAATGAGAAGAGCGTTCTTTCCGGCGAGATCGCGGCAGACGGAAGCCTTGTCCTCAAGGTATTCTACAGCCGTAACCAGTACACCCTTACCGCTGAAGGCGTTGCGCATACCTTCTACTATGGCGCGGCTGTTTCCGTAGCAGACCCCGTCAAGGAGCACTACACCTTCGCAGGTTGGGAACCTGAGCTTCCCGAGACCATGCCCGCACACGATGTAACAGTCGTTGCTAAGTGGACAGAGGACGGCGCTGACTACACCGCTTACAATGCGGCAGTCGCAGCGGCTCAGGCGAAGCAGGGCGAGGATGGCTACGAAGCAAGATACACTGCCGAGACCAGAGATGCTCTCGCAGCAGCCCTTGCAGACGATGTCTCCGGCAAGCTTTATTCCGAGCAGGGTATTGTTGATGCAGCCACCAAGGCTATCAACGATGCAGTTGCAGCTCTCGAGCTTATGACCTACACCGCTACCTTCTATGTTGACGGCGCTGTTCATGCAACCGTTACTGCGAAGGTCGGCGAGCAGATTGTCGCTCCCGCAGATCCCGCCAAGGAAGGCTATATCTTCAAGGGCTGGGATAAGGAAGTCGGCAAGATGGGCGTAGAGGATGTTTCCTTCAACGCCGAGTTCGAAGAGGCGACCGGCATTGCCTACACCGTCGAGGTTTACACGATGGATGTCAACGGCAACTACGGCGCAGCTGAGACTAAGACCCTTTACGGCACAACCGGTGCTACGGTCAATGCAGACACAACTGCCGCCGAAGGCTTCACCTTCGACGAGTCGGCAGACAATGTTGTCAGCGGTGAAATCGCAGCGGACGGCAGCCTCGTACTGAAGGTCTACTTTGCCCGTAACCAGTACAAGCTTACTGTTGACGGCGTAGAGTCCATGGTTTACTATGGCGCAGCTATCAGTGTTGCAGAACCCACAAAGGAGCATGAGACCTTTGACGGTTGGGATCCTGCACTTCCCGAGACCATGCCCGCACACGACGTAACAGTCGTTTCGACATGGATTAAGGACGATGCCGACTACACAGAGTACAAGGCGGCCAGAGCTCACGCGGAAGGAATAGTCAACGATTCCGAATATCCGTATGAGGCAACCTATACGGCAGAGTCGAGAGCGGCTCTCGATGCGGCTCTTGCCATAGTCGTTCCCGAGGGTCTGAAGTACGACGAGCAGCATATAATCGATGCAGCCAAAAAGGCTATCGAAGATGGAGTGCTCGGTCTTGAACTCATGAGATACAAGGTCACCTACCTCTACGATGACGGTTCCGTCTTCGCTGAGTTCGACGGTGATAAGGGCGGCTTAGTCAGCTACCAGGTTCCTGTTCCCTCAGAGAACCCGACTAAGGAAGGCTATGTCTTCACCGGCTGGGATCATGAGATTCCCGCAAACATGCCCGCACACGAGCTGACCTTCACGGCTCAGTTCTCCGCAGGCGAAGTCACCTACAAGGTTGAGACCTATGTCATGGGTCTTGACGGTGAGTACGGCGCTGCCGAAAGTATGACTGTTCCCGCAACCACGGGCGAAGAGGTATCTCTTATTCCCGAAGGCCGCAACGGCTTCACGGTTGCTGATAACAGCGTTCTTTCCGGCATAGTCGCAGCAGACGGCAGCCTTACCCTTAAGATCTACTACAGCCGTAACCAGTACAAGCTTACTGTTGACGGCGTAGAGTCCGATGTTTACTTCGGCGCAGCTCTTGAGATTGCCGATCCGGCTCCCAGAGAGGGCTACACCTTCACCGGCTGGAATGTTGAGATTCCCGCCACCATGCCCGCAGAGAACCTGACCCTCGTTTCCCAGTGGAGCGAGAACGATGCCGACTACACCGCTTACAACGCGGCAGTCGCAGCGGCTCAGGCGAAGCAGGCAGAAGAGAACTACGACAAGAAGTACACCGCCGAGACCAGAGCTGCTCTTGCAGCAGTCCTCGCAGAGGATGTCTCCGGTAAGAAGTACTCCGAGCAGGGCATTGTTGATGCAGCCACCCAGGCTATCAATGATGCAGTCGCAGCTCTCGAGCTTGAGACCTACACCGCTACCTTCTATGTAAACGGCGAAGTTCATGCAACCGTTACCGCGAAGGTCGGCGAGCAGATCGCAGCTCCCGCAGATCCGATTGTCGACGGTTACAGCTTCACCGGTTGGGATCCCGAGGTCGGAACTATGGGCATCGAGAATGTTAGCTTCAACGCTATCCTTGTTGCCAACGATTCGTCCATCATCTCCGTCACTCCTGAGTCCCCGAACTACGGCGGCATGCACCAGTATGCAATCAAGGTCAAGGGCGAGCCTCAGAAGATCAGAATAGTCGATGCATTCGGCAATACCCGCACGTTTGACAGAAACACCTCCATGACAAGCGATGCCAATGCTCTCGGTATTCTGAAGATAGAGAAGACTGACGACGGCGAAATCTGGACCATCAATGTCAACATTCCCGAGGGCAGATATGTTGCCTTCGCGAAGTTCGGCAAGGATTGGGAAGAGAACGGCCATAACTTCTCTGTCAGATTCGACGTTAAACCCGAAGAGCCGACTCCGGACGGCGTTCTTGAAGTAACCTACAACACCCCGAATTACGGCGGCAAGCAGGAGTACACCTTCAAGGTCTCCGGTAAGGCTGATAAGATTCAGGTTGTCTGCGCAGACGGCGGAACGATAACTCTTTTGAGACTTGATCCCAGAGTTACCGTCAAGTCCTATGACGCAGAGGGCATCGAGGTCTATTCGAACAGCACCAACCTCGCTTATGAGATTTGGACTGTCGAGCTTGACATCCCCGCAGGCAGACACATTGCTAAGGCGAAGTATGGCAGATCTTGGACTGCCGGCACTGAGTTTGATGTAATTATCGACGCGAAGCCCGTATCGGCTGTCAGCGTTACCGAGGTTAAGGCCTCTGCTGATTCCGTCGAAGTTACCGTCAACGGCACTGCCACTAAGATCAAGATCGCTGACGCTTCCGGCGCCACCAGAACCTATGACAGAGATCATGCCGATGTCTCCATCGCCCCCGACGGCGACGGCGAGATCTGGACAATCAATGCCAAGCTTCGTGCAGGCGAGTACACCGCAACCGCGAAGTACATCGCTAACGACAGACAGGTCTGGGATACCACCGACTTTGCTTTCACAGTCTAAGGCTGCGAACGAAAACTGAAAATCCTGCTTTAAACGGCAGGTAAGAAGGGGAGTCGCTCTCGGGCGGCTCCCCCGATTTTTTGCCTTCAAAGTTCACTTGAACTATTTGATAAAATGTGATACAATGATTGCAGAACAAGTATAATTTTCAGGTTGGTGAACTTTTATGACTCAGAATATCTCAAAACATACCCTTCAGAGACTTCCGATGTATCTGAGCTATATCAAGGGACTTCCCGAGGATGCTCCGAAAAACATATCTGCCACGACCATCGCCGAAGCGCTCCAGCTCAATGATGTCCAGGTGCGTAAGGATCTCGCGAGCGTCAGCTCATCCGGCAAGCCGAAGGTCGGCTACAATGTCAAGGATCTTATCGCGGAGCTTGAGGCTTTTCTCGGCTATAACGATATCGACAACGCCGTTATAGTCGGCGCAGGCAGCCTCGGCAAGGCTCTGCTCAATTACAGCGGCTTCAAGGCCTACGGCCTCAATATAATCGCGGCGTTCGATCTCTGCGAAGAACCCACCGAGTTCCAGGGCAAGACGGTCTTCCCGATAGCCCAGCTCGAGAGCTTCTGCCGCAAGGTGAACATACATATAGGCATAATCACCGTTCCCGCGTCGAGCGCGCAGGAGATATGCGACCTGCTCGTGAACAGCGGCATCCGCGCCATTTGGAACTTTGCTCCGGTGCATCTTGTTGTGCCCGACGGTATACTTGTCCAGAATGAGAACATGGCGTCGTCGCTCGCCCTGCTCTCAAACCACCTGCGTGAGCAGATGAAGAAGTAAAAAGCAAAAAAATCAATCGGCTGCCGAGGAAAACCCGACAGCCGATTTTCTTATATCCCGCAGAAGCCATGCGGTTGTGTTGAGAGCTTGAAAAAGAAATATGCAATTTTGGAGTTGCAGAGTACACAACCGACCGATTATGGCTCCCCCTGTAGGGGAGCCGGCTCGGCGAAGCGAGACTGAGGGGGCATTGCGCAGATTTACCCTTTTGCATAGACTGTTTTGTTTCTCGATGTCCCCTTTGTAGGGTGCGGCGACTCGACGCACCGCTGCCGCCGCAGGCGGCACAGGGGGCAAGTCTCAAGCAGAGAGCGTATTACACGACACGGGCGAAATGAATAGATTTTCGGTGACGCTAACGCGTCAAAGGGTCGTTGAGTAGCCGACCCCTACAAAGCAAAGCTTTCCGCAATCCCCTTGTAGAGGCGAACTTAGCTTGCCTGCTGTAGTCACTGCATACACCGTATGCGGATATCATCCGCCCTCTGCATGATTCTGCTAATTTAAAATATAAAAATGTTTGCTTGACGGCGGTTTTATCCCCACAACCCCTATCAATTACGCGCCGACTCCCAACTAAAAAATCCTACCCACAAAAACTGTGAGTAGGATTCAATGCTTTATGAACGCTTGTTTGTTACTTTATCGGGATGATAACGAAGCTGTACGAGAGCTCCTTGCGGCCGTCTATCGCGTATTTCGGGAGCACGTCCGGGCCGCAGCTGCCTGTGCCGGTGCCTCTGAGGAAGCCGTCGATGTCAATGACCGTCGTGTGCTCGGAGTGGAGGTCGTCGTAGTGCATCGAGCGCTGCATGAGCGCCTGAGTGAAGTGTCTCGCCGTGAAGCTGAGATCCCTGTCGGGGTTGCAAATCATCATTCCGACACCGTCCGCGTCCGTGATGCTGAGTCTGCGAACGCCCGTGCGCACGCCGTAATCCTGCGGCTTGATGTAGAACTCGTCCATGCCGTCGACCGTGGTGTTGTATACGCCGAATGTCGTATGCTCTCGGAAATCGCTCATGTTCTCGTAGGGGCCGTAGCCGAGATATTCTATGTTCTCGAAGCTCTCCGGCATCTCGAGCACGAGTCCGAAGCGCGGCAGAGCGGCGGCGGCTTTCTTCTGAGCCTTCGCGTTGAATACCGTCTCGACCTTTATGCAGCCTGCGGCGTCAACAGTGTATTCAATGCCGACCTTTGCAACAACGCCCTTTTTGGAGCGGAGATTGAAATCGACCGTGAACTTCGCGGTACGCTTTGAACATGAGAAGTCGGTTGAGCGCGGAATAACCGTTACGTCGTCATATCCGGCCTTCTTCCACTGCTCGATGATAACCCTGTCGTTGTCAAGCATCGCACGGAAAATGTTCGGGATGAAGCCCTTATGCGCGACGGGGGATTGGTTCATGAGCTCTTTTTCGCCGAGCTTGTATGACGCTATTTCGCCGGTTTTCAGGTCGAACTTCACAGACCCGCCGTAGAAATAGACCTTCACGGTGTCTCTGCCCTCTCTGCATTTAAACACGCTGCCTACGGGCAGAGGAACTTTCTTGTTCGTTTTCTTTATTACGACCTGCTCGCGTGCGATGAATTTATCGCCGTCGAGATATTCAAAGTTCATGCGGCAGTCGCATCCGTCGGGTATAGTGTCCTTGAAAGTGACTTTTTTGCTCTCGCAGGGCTCAATATCAAGCGAGAAGCGCTCTTTCTTGTCGCTTTCAATGCCGTCAACCGTCATAGAGCGGACAACTGTGATATAGCCCGAGCTGCGGAAACGGTTGGTGTTCGTGAAAACAAAGCTTCCATCGCGGTTGAGCTTTGCTCTGAGGGGACGGTAGACCGCCTGCATCTCGAGAGCGCCGCTTGAGGGCGTGCGGTCGGGATGAACAAGACCGTCGACGCAGAAGTTTCCGTCGTGCTTTTTCTCGCCGTGGTCGCCGCCGTAGGTGTATCTATAGGGCCCGTCGGCGTGATATACCGCGTGATCCGCCCATTCCCAGATGCAGCCGCCCATGAGGTTGTCGTATTTATAGAAGCTGTCCCAATATTCCTCCATCGCGCCCGGGCCTACGCCCATCGCGTGAACATATTCGCAGAGGAAATAGGGCTTTGTCTTGTACCATGCGCCCTTATGCGTGCCCTTGCCGACATTTTCAACCTGCTCGTGCGGCGGATACATATCGGAAACCACATCGTAAGCCTTGCGCTTTGTGTGTATGACTCCCTCGTAGTGGGTGGGTATTTCGGGGCACATTTCATGCATATAGTCATAGCAGACGTCCTGGCAGGCGTAGCCGCCCGCCTCGTTGCCCAGCGACCACATGGTGATGCACGGATGACTCCTGTCACGCATATACATTCTCTTGACCCTGTCAAGGTAGCGCGGAGCCCATTTGAGGTCGTTGCTGATTTTGTTCATGTCGTTGTGCGGAGCGAAGCACGCGCCGTGAGTCTCGATATCCGCCTCGTCAACTATGTAGAGACCGTATATGTCGGCGAGCGCTATTAAGTGCGGGTCGGGGGGATAGTGCGAGGTGCGCACGGCATTGCCGTTGAACTCTTTTATGAGAAGGACATCCTTTTCGTAGTCGTCGAAGGTCATAACATAGCCGGTTTTGCCGTTTGTGTCGTGATGATTGACGCCCTTGAACTTGATAACCTGTCCGTTGAATGTAAAGGTGTTTCCCTTTATAGCCACTGTTTTGAAGCCCGTAAGGTTTCGCAGCGTCATGAGCTCCTCACCGTTTCTGTACAGTGATATATAAGCGTTATAGACTGTCGGAACCTCCGCGTTCCACTCTGTGACATCGAGGTCGGTGAAGGTCATATATGTAAGGCGTTCTGCCTTTACAGTCTCGCCCGCAATAACCTTGCTGTCCTTCTCGAGCGAGAAGCCGACCTCGCAGCCGTTGAGCTTGCCCTCGAGCGTAACTTCGACATCCACCGTCCATTTTCCGTCCGCCTTGCGCGGGCGAATGAAGTAGTCGTTGACATATACCGCAGGAAGCCTGTAGAGAAGCACGTCGCGGAAAATTCCGTTTTCGCGGAACATATCCTGGCACTCAAGATACGTGCCGGTGCACCATTTGTGAACGACCGCAAGCAGCTCGTTTGTGCCCTCGTATATGAATTCCGAGATGTCGAACTCCGCCGTATTGTGCGCGCCCTCGCTGTAGCCGACGTACATTCCGTTGACATAGAGGTCAATGCACGGGACAACGCCGAGGAAGCTCAAAATATGAATGTCGTCGGAATTTGTGACCTCAAAGCTCTTGCGGTAGATTCCGGCGGACATATGCTCGGGCAGGTTCGGATTGGGCAGGTCGAATTCATAGGGGCAGTTGAGATATACCGGCGGCTCGTAGCCGGTGCGCTGCCAGGTCGAGGGAACCTGTATTTTGTCAAACTCAACGCTCTGCGCGTTCAAAACCTCGGGGATGAGCGAGATGTCGCTGTAATATTTGAAATCCCACTCGCCGGAGAGTACCTCGACAAGATCGGAATCGGTGCGCTCGTGTTTAATATCGACGGCGCTCAGCTTTTCCTTTTTTGAATACGGTATAAAATATGCTCGTGCCGCGCACTTGTTGTCCTCAATTACCTTGAAGTCGCGGTAATTTGTTGTATTCAGCTTATACTCCATTCCAAGAGTCCTCCTCAAAAAAAGCACAATGATGCAAATTATAAGCATAGATATATTAGCATATTTTCCCTCAATCTTCAATCCACAGGCGAATTTGTTCATAATTTTTTTTAAATGTCCTACCAATTTTGACCATTTTGTGGTATTATAGTTCTGCTGACAGAAGATAATTTTTGTGAAAGGGCTGCGCAATGAGCAAAAAGTATTCGGTACCTTTTGATAAAGTAAACATAACGGGCGGCTTCTGGAAAGACCGCATTGCTTTAAACGAGTCTGTGACGCTCGACAGCGTGCGCCGCAGATTTGAGGACACGGGGAGATTTTCGGCTCTCGGCTGCAACTGGAAGCAGGGCGAGCCCGATCGCCCGCATTTTTTCTATGACTCCGATGCCGCGAAGTGGATGGAGGCTGCGGCATATGTGCTCTCAAAACACAGCGACTCCGAACTCGAAAGCTATGTCGAGGAGCTGATTGACTGCATTGAGAGGAACATGACTCCCGACGGATATTTTAACGTCTGGTACACTGTGGTCGAGCCCGGCAAGCGCTTTACCGACCGCGACCATCACGAGCTCTACTGCGCGGGGCATCTCATCGAAGCGGCAGTAGCCTACTATGAGGCGACGGGCAAGCGTCGATTCCTCGACCTTATGCGCCGCTATGCCGAGCTTATCGAAACAGTTTTTTGCAGGGAGGATTCCGCGGCATTTACTACCCCGGGTCATCCCGAGATAGAGCTTGCTCTTGTGCGTCTGTACCGCTGCACGGGCGAAAAACGCTGGCTCGACCTCAGCCGCTTCTTTGTGGATAAGCGCGGCAACAACGAAAAGGACAGGGGGCAGGCGAGCGGCTTTGCCTCCGAGGACTATCTTCAGGATATGATACCCCTGCGCGAGCAGACGCAGGCTACCGGACACAGCGTCAGAGCCTGTTATATCTACAGCGCCATGGCGGATATCGCCTATGAGTGCGGCGACAGAGAGCTGCTTGCCGCTGCGAACAGTATATTTAAGAATATAACGGAGCACCGTATGTATATCACGGGCGGCATCGGCTCGACCCGCGTCGGCGAGGCGTTCACGGTTGACGGCGATTTGCCGAACGAGACCGCCTATGCAGAGACCTGCGCCGCCGTTTCCTTGGCGATGTTTGCACAACGTATGTCACTGACCGCCGTCGATTCCCGCTATGCCGATACGGTGGAGCGGGTCATATATAACGGCTTTCTCTCCGGCGTATCGCTCGACGGAAAGAGCTTCTTCTATGAAAATCCGCTCTCGATAGACCTTTCAAAGCGGAATATAAAATACTGGCGCGGCGAGGAAGTCCGCCTGCCCATAACGCAGCGCGTCGAGGTGTTCGACTGCTCCTGCTGCCCGCCGAATGTCGCCCGCTTTGTCGAGAGTATCGGAAAGTATATATATTCGTATGACGGCGACACGGTCTATGTCCATCAGTTTATGCAGAGCGATACCGATATTGATATGAACGGCGGGACTGTGCATGTCTCTCAAATAACGGACTATCCGTCCGACGGCGGAGTGACCGTTTGCGTCGGCGGCGCACTCGTGAAGCTCGCTGTCAGAATACCCTCGTGGTGCCGCGATTTTTCTGTCGAAGCGAAGCTCGCCGAAAATCTCGGTACAAGCGGCGGTTATATGCTTTTTGACTGCCGTGACGGCGCAAAAATAGAGCTTTATTTCGATATGTCCCCGGTTATCGTCTCTGCCGACCCCTCCGTGCATGAGGATTCCGGCAAGGTCGCCGTTATGCGCGGTCCGGTCGTCTACTGCGCCGAGGGTGTGGACAACGGCGACATATTCTCGCTCTCCCTCTCCTCCGAGCTCAACGCGGAGCCCGTCGATTTGGGCTTCGGTATACCGGCTCTCGATGTTGACGGGACGAGAATCTCGGGCTCGGGTGCGCTCTATGCGCCCGCCGATGAGATGAAGCATGAGCCGACACGCATCAGACTCATTCCGTATTTCGCCTTTGCAAACCGCGGCGAGAGCGATATGCAGGTCTGGATGAGCATAAGATGATACATTAATAATAAAATAAATAAAGTCGTAAAGGAGAAATATTATGCAGCAGCTTGATATCAAGAGCTTCGATTCAACCCCGATACACTGCTACCTCTGGGACGATGTGGAAAGCCCCAAGGGTGTTGTGCAGATTTCGCACGGAATGTGCGAGTATGCCGGCAGATATCACGAAGTGGCACAGATGTTCAATGAGCACGGCTATATAGTCTTTGCCGACGATCACCGCGCCCACGGAAACACCGAGACCGACGAGAACCGCGGCAGACATCCGGGCGATATCGAGAGAAAGACCGTCAAGGATCTTGTGTTCTTCTATAACTGGCTCAAGGAGCGCTATCATCTTCCGCAGGTGCTCATGGGTCACAGCTACGGCAGCTTTTTGGCGCAGGATTTCCTCCAGCAGGGGACGGATGTCAAGGCCGTCGCGCTCTGCGGAACCGCCGATATGAACGGCGCGCAGGCTGCGCTCGCTCTGCTCTGGCCGCTTGAGCTGTTCGCCAAGGATTGGTGCCCGAAGTTCGTCAATCCCGTGAGCGATATGATTTTTGACGCGCGCTATAAGGGCGAAAAAGGTCCGAGCCAGTGGGTGACGAGCGACGTGGAGCGCCGACAGGTGTTCATTGATGACCCCATGGCGGGAATAGATATCAGCGTCAACTTCGATTGGAATATGATAAAGGCGTTCGGCAGGATATATAAAAAAGAAAATATCGCAAAGATCAGCCCCAATGTCCGCATCGGCATTTTCAGCGGCGATATGGATCCGATAGGAGGCACGAAGTCGTCAAAGGCGAAGAAGCTTCTTCGGCGCTATCGCAAGGCGGGACTCAACGCAGATATACATATATATAAAGACGCCCGTCACGAGCTGCACAACGAGAAGTGCCGCGACGAATATTTCCGCGACATTGTCGGATTTTTTGACAGCGCAATAAGCGCAGCGGAGCCGGCAGCCGTCTGAGTTCGTTATATATCAAGGCCTGTGCGGGTCTTAATTCCGCGCAGGCTTTTTTGACCCTCCGCACGGTCAAATAAAATGAAGAAAATCTGAAAAAAATTGAATTTTACTGTTGACAAGTGCGGCCGGTTGTGTTATTATAGTCGAGCACTTGAGAGACGGGTCGGCGCGGCAGCGCGGGAACGTCGGAAAA
>ENA-OZGC01000787-OZGC01000787.1-human-gut-metagenome-genome-assembly--contig:-NODE-787-length-21345-cov-7.744998_pt1 | contig 21345 bp, 10 predicted proteins | sample MGYA00245109_ERZ653643 | MGnify/ENA primary metagenome ERZ653643 (study PRJEB26926, sample SAMN06165107) | human gut metagenome | biome: ENVO:00009003; feature: ENVO:2100002; material: ENVO:00002003... | reverse complement strand
CCTTGTAGACGCTGACCCGCAGGGCGACCTCACAACTTGCCTTGGGTGGCGAGATAATGACAGTCTTACGACGACCATTACCGATAAGCTATCCGGGGTTATCCGTGAAGATCATACAGACCCACGAAGCGGCATTCTGCATCACGAGGAAAATGTCGATCTGCTCCCTGCCAACATCGAGCTGTCTGCTATGGAAATGATGCTTGTCACCGCAATGAGCCGTGAAACCATTCTCAGAAGCTATCTGAGCAAGGTCAAAGACAATTATGACTATGTACTGATTGACTGTATGCCTTCGCTCGGTATGGTAACTCTGAATGCTTTGGCGGCGGCAGATAGCGTAATCATTCCCGTGCAGGCGCAATATCTTCCGGCAAAGGGAATGACCCAACTGATGCAGACCATTGGAAAGGTCAGGCAGTACATCAATCCGAGCCTGCGAATCGACGGTATCCTATTGAACATCGTAGATAACCGCACCAACCTCGCAAAAAGCACTGCCGACGCACTGCGAAAGAACTTTGGGAGCGTTATTAAGATATACCGTTCCTCCATTCCTATGGCAGTGAAAGCCGCAGAGGTTGCTTCCAAAGGCGTAAGCATCTACAAGTATGAGCCGAGCAGTCCTGTTGCAAAGGCTTATGCTGAGTTCGCAAAGGAGGTGTCTGCCGATGGCAGGAAGAAAGAGCGACTTCACTCTGCCGACGCTCGATGACCTGTTTTCTACACAGGAGCTTCGGGACGATGCCAAGCTCAGTAAAATCCGAGATATTCCCCTTGAGCTGATCGACGATTTTCCCGACCACCCATTTAAGGTACGGGATGACGAGGATATGATACAGCTTGTGGAGAGTGTCAAGGAGCGAGGAGTCATTACTCCGGCTACCGTGCGTCAAAAAGAGGACGGCAGATATGAGCTGATTTCCGGTCACAGGCGAAAACGGGCTTGCGAGCTTGCCGGGTTTGAAGCACTCCGTTGCGAGGTCGTAGACCTTGACCGTGATGCTGCCACTGTGCTGATGGTGGAGAGCAATTACCAGCGGTCGCAGATACTTCCCTCAGAAAAGGCGTTTGCCTATAAAATGCGGCTGGAAGCGATGAACAGACAGGGACAGCGATCAGATTTAACTTGTGCACCAGTGGGGCACAAGTTGGATGGTGCAAAATCAAGAGATATTCTTGGCGATGAAGTTGGCGAAAGTCGTGAACAGATTCGCCGATATATCCGACTGACAAACCTTGTGCCTGAACTGCTCGACCTTGTGGACGAGGGCAAAATTAAAATGCGTCCTGCGGTGGAGCTTTCCTATTTGGACGAGGACAGCCAGCGGGCGGTAGTTGATGAAATCGATCTGAACCAATGCACCCCGTCCCACGATCAGACCATTCGTATGCGGAAGTTCTTCACAGATGGAAAACTCACGCCGGAGGTGGTGTCCGCCATTATGAGCGAGGAAAAGCCAAACCAGCGTGAGAAAATCGTCCTGCGTGGGGACAAGGTGCGAGGTTTGATCCCGAAAAATATCCCCGTAAGCCAAACGGAGGATTATGTGGTCAAAGCACTGGAGCATTACAGCCGTTTTCTTCGTCAGCGGGCAGAGCGTGACAGCCGATAGGTACACGGAGTATGTTTCCTGCCGTCCCCTTCCTCACACTCCAACCCCTGAGAACTTCCAGACTATCCGAAATAAACTATCTCCTGATTTATCTCTATCTTTCTAAGCTAAATCTATCTAAGAGCAAACGGAGTTCGCACAATTCGGAAAACTGCGTTTTGGCGGTATGATAAAAAGTTGCGCCTCAAAACGCATCTTTGTCGGAGCAGTTCTCATCGGGTAGAATGTAGTCGAAGGGAGTGAAGCGTATGAAATCCAAAATCGCAGTTCTTTTTCTCATTGTCCTTTTGTGCCTGACTTCGGGGTGCAGCAACACCTCGCAGATTGCAGAACAGCCCGCCCCGGTTTCTTCTTCGGAGAGTAACAAAGCTCCTTACCAATCAGAAACGGCGCAGGCGACAGAGAAAACGGAGGTTGAACAGCCCCGAAGTACAGAGCCGAAAGACGATGACCGTTCAACAGAAGCAACGGCAGGCGTGTTGGATAGCAGTATTCAAACAAAACCGGCATCCGAACAGCCTAACAGCGGCACAACGCCGCCACAGGTAAGCGAACCGTCCAAGACACCTGACGAGTCCGAGCACCATCTGGAAGTCTCTGCACCGTCCGAAAAGGAACAGCCCACACCTCCGGCAACGGAAGAACCAAAACCGGCAGAACAACCACAACCGACCGAACCGCCGCAGGAAGAACCAACAGAGCCGGCATTTGACATCGGCTATTGGATCGGCTTTGCCAAGAGCTATGCCGAGAGTGTCGGTCTTACGCTGAACAGCGAAGCCGTGTACTGCTGGGACAATCCCATTGCCGCAGGTTCGCAATGCAAATACACCGAAAGGGACATCAAGGGTTACTTGAGCCGCTACGCCAAAGATCCCGACATCACGGATGTTTGGATTTGGTATGAGCAGACCGGAACCGATTCCTTTGAGGTGTATATCGGCTACGCATAACAACAAAACACATTTCACCCGAAACGCATCGTCATTGCACGGTGCGTTTTTTTATTTCCAAGGAGGTAATCAACACAATGAAAAAGAACCTTTTCAAGCGAGGAATGGCGGGACTGCTTTCCCTCGTGATGTGCCTGACAGCCCTTGTGGGAATCGGCACAACTACTGCCTATGCCGCAGGAGAAAGAGCAGAGGTCTACCTTGTTTCTTTTCCGAGAAGCGGCGATGCTAATATTGATTACAGCGGTACTTGGGGGCATCCCAATCTCCGGTATATGAACGGCTGGCATTCCGGTGAGTCCAAGTACACTACTATTCGAGCAATGCACTCGTATGACGGTAACATCTGTTACTGCATTGAGCCGGGAGTGCAGCAGGATACCGGCGACACTTATACCAGTAAGGACGAAACCTTTTGGGACAACCTGCCCTCAGACATCAACAGCACCATTTCCCCCTACGATATAAAGCTATTCATTGGGCGTATTATGCAGTACGGTTACACGGGACCCATCAGCACCTCGTGGCGTTCACAGAACCCTGCTGATGCCGCAACGCTGGCGGAAGCTATGGCAACACAGGTTCTCATTTGGGAAACCGTTGTCGGTGAGCGTGACGAGGACTTCGATTATGTAAGCCCCGGTAGCTACGATGCAGTTAAGGGCGTTATCAGCACCGCCCATCCGCTGTATGACCTGTTTTGCGATTACTATGACAGCATTGAAGCAAGCGTTCAGCGTCACTCCGCCATCCCCAGCTTTATGTCTAAAAACCCGAACAGAGCGCAGAGCGTGGAGCTGGAATGGGACGGTAGCAGCTATACCGCTACCCTGACAGACCACAACCGTGTGCTTTCCGATTACAGCTTTTCCGCTAATGAGGATGGCATTTCATTCAGCGTCAGCGGAAACCAGCTTGTTATCACAGCAACGGACGCTCCTTCTGACAGCGTAAGAATTACCGCTAATAAGGTCGGTTCAACCCGCCGAGGTATCATCACCTGGACGGACGGAACATTCAATCAAGGAAGCGGCAAGCAGGATGTTATCACCTACGCACAGTCGGTCAGTGACCCCGTGCAGGCGTTCCTCAATCTGAAGGTGTCCTACGGCTCTGCTAAGATCGTCAAAACCTCTGAGGACGGTAAGGTGGATAACCTCACCTTTACCGTCACCGGTAACGGCATCAATCAGACCGTCAAGACCAACTCCAAGGGAGAAATTCAGATCGACAACCTGATGCCCGGCGTTTACACCGTGACCGAGATGGATTACGACAAGTATGAGCCGCAGGAGTCCCGCCGTGTGACGGTGGTTTCCGGTCAGGTTTCTACCGTGACCTTCAATAACAAGCTCAAGCGTGGAGATTTGCAGATCGTGAAGTCCTCGGAGGACAATCTCAACGAGGGCGTGACATTTCACCTTTACGGCACTTCACTCTCCGGCATTGCCGTGGACGAGTATGCCGTAACCGATGCAAACGGCGTGGCAACCTTTGAAGATGTCCTTATCTCCGGTTCCACACCTTATACCGTGGAGGAAGTGGACACTGCTGTTCGCTATGTTGTTCCCGAAGCGCAGTCTGCACCTATCAACTGGAACGAGGTCACGAACCGCAGCTTCCTCAATATTTTGAAGAAGTTTTCCGTGACCGTTACCAAGAGCGACGCTGAAACCAGCACGGCGCAGGGTGATGCTTCTCTTGCCGGTGCTGTTTACGGCATCTATAAGGGTGAAACCCTTGTTGATACCTACACCACCGACAAAAACGGGCAGTTCGTTACCAAGGAGTATATCTGCGATAACGACTGGACGGTGCGAGAGATCACTCCCTCTGAGGGTTATCTGCTTGATACCACCGTCCATAAGGTCGGCGCAGAGCCACAGCTTTATACCGTGGAGCACAATCAGACGGTGAACGATGTGACCGAGCAGGTCGCAAAGGGCAATATCGCCATCATCAAGCACACCGATAACGGTGAAACACAGATCGAAACACTCGAAAGCGGCGCAGAGTTTGCCGTGTACCTGAAAGCCGCAGGCAGCTACGAGGTTGCCGAGGACACCGAGCGTGACTATCTTACCTGTGATGAAAAGGGCTTTGCCCAGACCAAGGATATGCCTTACGGCATCTACACCGTCCATCAGGTTTCCGGCTGGGAGGGCAGCGAGCTGATGCCCGACTTTGATGTGTTCATCTCTCAGAATGGGGCGACTTATCGCTACCTTATCAACAATGCCCCCTTTAACAGCTTCATCAAAATCGTGAAGCAGGACGCAGAAACCGGAAAGACTATTCCTTACGCCGGTGCAGGATTTAAGATTTATGACCCGGACGGCAACCCCGTAACAATGACCTTCACTTACCCGACGCCCACCACCATTGATGTGTTCTACACCAATGCAGAAGGTTCTCTTGTTACGCCGGAAAAGCTGTCCTTTGGAAAGAGATACTCTATTGTCGAGGTACAGGCTCCCTACGGCTATGTCCTCGATGAAACGCCCGTGTACTTCGATGTCACGGAGGATAATTCCACAGAAGAAAGCGGGGTTACGGTAGTAAAAGTGGATAAGCCCAATATGGCACAGAAAGGCACCATCACCGTGGAAAAAACCGGCGAGGTGTTCTTCGGCGTTTCCGTCATCGGCGGCGTAGATGAAAGCGGAAACGAACTGCCCACCATCTATCAGCCGCAGTATGAAAAGCGTGGACTTCCCGGTGCGGTCTATGAGATCATCGCCGCAGAGGATATTATCACGCAGGACGGCACTGTCCGAAATCAGAAGGGCGAGGTCGTAGACACGGTTGCAACCGATGAAAACGGCACAGCCGTGAGCCGTGAACTCTACCTTGGCAAATATGAGGTGCGTGAGATCACAGCACCCCACGGGATGGTGCTCAACCCGGAACCCCACTGCGTCGAGCTTGTCTACGCCGGTCAGAATGTTTCTGTTACCGAAACGGCGACCTCTTTCGAGAACGAGCGTCAGAAGGTGGAAATCAGCCTTGTAAAGTCCATCGAGCAGAATGAGCACTTCGGCATTGGCAATAACGGTGAAATGAAGAACATTTCCTTTGGGCTGTTTGCCGCCGAGGAAATCGTATCTGCCAGCGGCACTTCCATTCCCGCAGACGGTCTTGTTGAAATTATCTCTCTGAATGAGGACGGAACGGCGAAAATCAAGACTGACCTTCCTTTTGGAAGCTACTATGTGCAGGAGCTTGCTACCGACAGTCACTACAAGCTCTCCAATACCAAGTATCCCGTAACCTTTGCGTATGTCGGTCAGGATACGGCAGTTGTAAAGATTGCCGCTAACGACGGCAAGGCAATCGAAAATGATCTGATCTACGGTTCGGTTTCCGGCAAGAAGGTCGATGAAAACGGCAGTGCTCTCGGCGGTGCGCTGATTGGACTGTTCCGCACGGATGACGGCGAGTTTACAAAGGAAAACGCTCTGCTGACTACCACTTCTGCTGAAGATGGTAGTTTTTCTTTTGAGAACATTCCTTACGGCACTTGGTATGTCCGTGAAATCGAACAGCCCGCCGGCTTCGTGCTGGACGATACCATCTATCCCGTGACCATCGGCGCAGACGGGCAGGTCGTGGAGATTGAAATCGTCAACAGGTATGTCCGTGGAAACATCCATCTGACCAAGGTGGATTCCGAATATCCTGACAATAAGCTGACCGGAGCGACCTTTGAGGTCTATAAGGACAGTAACGCAAACGGCAAGCTGGACGACGGTGATGAGCTGCTCGGCACACTGACCGAAAAGGAAAAGGGCGAATACAGTATGAACGACTTGTTCTACGGTCGCTACTTCGTCAAGGAAACCAAAGCGCCGGAGGGGTTTGTCCTTGATACCGGCGTGTATGAAGTGATGATCGACACCAACGGCAAGACCTACGAGGTGGAGAACAAGGCAGGCGTCGGCTTCATCAATGATGCGATGCGTGGCAACCTGAAGATTGTTAAAACCTCCTCTGACGGCAAGGTCAAAGGCTTCGCTTTCCGAATTACCGGAGCAAATGGCTATGACATTATCCTTGAAACCAACGACAAGGGTGAGATCTTCATTGACGGGCTTCGCATCGGGGACTACACCATTTCCGAGGTGAGCAACTCGGCTTCTTCGATGTATGTCATCCCTGTTGATAAGAAGGCAACGGTCAAGATCGGCTCCACTACCATTGTGGAGATGCACAATCTTCTGCGTGATACGCCCAAGACCGGCGACACAACCAATCTGCCGCTGCTCTATGCCCTTGCAGGTCTGTCCGCAGTGGGCATCGCTGTGTGCGGCGTTATCGGCTTCAAGAAAAAGAAGAAGGAGGATCGTAACTAATGGAACCTAAAACCATCGTGGCTATCGTACTGGTAGCCTTTATCATCGGCGGCTTTATCTTCTTGCAGATTAGATCGAAAAACAAGAAGTGAGCTGATTATCCAAGGGGCGGAGCAAAAACTCCACCCCTTTTCTATATCACAAGGAGGTACGCAATGAACCATCTCAAAAAGATTGAGGATAGGGTTATTTCCATTCTCAAAACCAATGTTGACGCACGAAGCGACGATATGATGTTGTATCTTCTCGTGTGTAACAGCTTTTACAGCAATGAAAACTCGGTTGGAAAAATGCCATTTGAGGTCGTGATGAAGAACTACAAGGAACTCGAACTGCCCCATTTTGAAAGCGTCCGTAGGACGAGAGCAAAAATCCAGTCTGAGCACCCTGAATTGGCTTGCACTCCCGAATGCCGAAAAGCACGAAAGCGGATGCAACACCTTTATTCCAACTATGTTATGAGTTAAGGAGGTAGATTTCTATGGCAACAAAGAAAACCGTAGCCGAACAGGGCTTGCAGCAGAAAATGAAGGTGCTGGCAAAGCTCTTTGACGCAGGCTGTAAAACCGAAAAAGACTTGAAGGCGCTGACCTTGCCGACGATCCTGAAAATCCCCGATGTGACCGTGCCGGATATGACGGTCATCACCGAACTTCAGGAGCAGGTCGCAAAGAATCGTCTTTTCTCATACTTGGGAGGTGGAACAGATGAGCCAAGCGACACGACCGAATGACCGCCACATCATTTGGAGCAACCAAAACCTTGATGTGGACGACTGGCGAGAGGACTACAAGGAGTTCCTTGAAGCTAATGAACTGGACGACGATCCGAATGATGAGCAGGCACTCTATGAATGGATGGAGGAAACCAATTACGACTACCTCTCCGATGAGCGAGTCAACCTGAATGTTCAGCTTTCCCAGCCGATCATTGTCATTGGCGACATCGGCAGATGGAACGGCAGAGTGATGGGCTACAAGGACATCCCATCCGGCAACATCCGAGATTGCCTGTATGCCGACACCGACTATACCGAATGGTATGTAGATAAGTACGGCGATCTTCGTGCCGATGCTACTCACCACGACGGCACAAATCACTATCTCTACCGTGTGTTCAAAGACGGTGTTTCCGAAACACAGATGGAGAACCTGAGAGATAAAATCTATCACGGCAAAGCCACACGAGCCGATATTACCCGGCTGACCCGGCGACTTGGGGATGAGATCGCCGCCGTTTACGGCTTTGACATCCCGAAACAACGAACACCGCAAGAAAGGGGCGCAAGATAATGACAGATTTCACACTGCGACCGCTGACCGTTCCCGAACGCAAATACACCTACGCTCAAAGCTCGCAGCTTCAAGGGCAGACAGGCAATATCGGTTATCTGCGTGGGGACTTCGGCTCAAGCGGCGATCAGTTTTATACCACTTGGTTTGATACCCGACCGCAATGGAAAAGCGATGAGTTCAAGCGGGACTTGGACGATGTAATCAACGCCCTGCGCTCCGAGGAGTACGGACTGCTTCAAAGCCGTTCTCAGATGGTGCGTTATGGGCGTGAGAACAAGGAAAGCGAAATGCAGGGTGCTTATACCACTGAGTTCGGCTTCCGAGCAGATACCGAGAAATATGCGTTCGTGCTTCGCTGTAATCCAACGAGGGGCGACTATAACTTCTACTGCCTCTGCTATGTAAAGGAATGGCTGGACAAGCACATCGAAGAAGCCAACCGGGATATTCGCTTTATTGACAGCCACTATAAGGAGCTGTTCCGTATCCCGGACGGTGAGCGCATCATCGTGACTGATCGTGACGGTAAGACGGAAAGCTATCCCTGCCGCTATATTGACAACTATCACACAGAGGTCGGACGCAATCTCTTTCACATTTGCGAGTTTGCCGAGCGTATGGAGCAAGGCGGCTGTACCTACGCTCCTATGGAGCCGCCCTTGCCTCCGATGTGCTATTCCATACTCCCGTCTACCGGCGAAGTCATTCAAATCGACCGCTGGCAAAAGGGCTATACCGCCACAAGTTTTAACGACGGGAACCGTGCGGAGAACGAAGCAATCAAAGACAAGTTCAATGAAAAGCTGGGTGTCAGCAAGGCGCAGGAGCAGGCAATGCTCGCCGGTTCTATGATCCGGTGGGACTCCATTGCCGCCAAACCCAAGAGCTATGATGAGAATGGCAAAGCCATCAAGCCAAAAGACTATGAACGATAAGGAGGTGTCCGCCGATGGCACGAAAATACGACTTCATTTCGGAGCTGTATAACCGAACCTGCAAAACGGTCGTTGCAAACCCCGAAAGCTGGGAAGCGTTTCTGCGCTCTGCCTGCTACAACTACCGTCTGCGCTTTGACGAACAGCTTTTGGTTCACGCACAGCGACCGGATGCCACCGCCGTTCTTCAGATCGACGACTGGAACCAAAAGTTCGGGCGATGGGTCAATCGTGGCGCACACGGCATTGCCGTCTTTGAGGATGCCGACCAACGCCGCCAGCGGCTTGTCCACTACTTCGATATTTCCGACACGCATCCAAGCCGCTTTTCCCGCAGAGTTCCCATTTGGCAAATGCGGGACGAATACACGGCAGAAGTGATCGACACGCTGGAAAGTACCTTCGGAGAGCTGAAAGACAAGGAAACCCTTGCCGTTGCCATCGAGTCGGCGGCAAGAAATGCCGTAGAGGACAACATCCCCGACTATCTCTCCGATCTGATCTACAGCGTGAAAGACAGCTTCTTGGACGGCGTATCCGAAGAAGAAATCACCCACATTTTCAAAACAGCGGTGCGAAACAGCGTCGCCTATATGACGATGACCCGCCTGGGCATTGAAGCCGGAGAATACTTTGAACCAGATGATCTTCGGGATGTGGTGAATTTTACGACGCCTGCCACGCTGAACGCCCTCGGCTATGCCACCAGCGATATTGCGGAGATGGGACTTGCGGAGATTTCCCGTACCATTCTTGCCCTCGACCGTCAAAATCGCATAATTGCAGAGAAAACCAAAGCCGATTACAATGTAGGCAAAGAAAAAACCGAAAGGAGTCCTGACGATGAACGAGATCACTTACACGAGGCAGGGGGATTATCTGCTCCCCGATCTGACAATGCCGGAGCAGCCGGAGCTGTCGATGGGCAGGTACGCCCGGATGCGGAAGAAGTTCCTGAAGGAGCATCACAAGGTACGCTACTACAACCTGCTGACGAGCTGCGCCCTGAACGAGCATCTGAACGACACGGAGCGCAGAGCGAACGAGATGGAACAGATGCTGACGGAGCAGATAGCAGCGTCGGAGGGCGTCACGGAGAATCTGAAAGCGACGGATATGATGAGCTGGGTTCGGAAGATGAACAGTATCCGGAGCCGGGTTCAGGAGATCGTGATGGCGGAGGTAATCTTCGCTTAGACTACTACGACCGAAGTCACGAGGATAAAAGCCTGCCGTTCTTTGGCGGCGACGACACCGTTCGTGAAATCCTCGGCACTACGCCGCACCTGAAAGCAAGCAAAGACGAGATACGGGCATTCTTTGAAGCAACCGCTGATGAGAACGCCCGTATTTCTTATATCAAGCGCATTTTCAACAACGACTACACCGAGGTCATTCTGAGAGATGGACGGCGTGTGGGCTACAAGACCTATCAGAATGTGTTGCAGCTTTGGGAGGGCAGTTATCTCTCCCGCACGGCACAAAGTTTCTATGATTGGGGCGTAATTGCCCAGCATTTTGAAGCGATGCGGTTGCTTGGAGAGTTGCAGGACACGATGAAGCCGCTGCCATCCATTGACGGGCAGTTGAGCTTGATGACAGCAGGAGCAGAGGAACGAAAGCCCTCTGCTTTTACTTTCTCTCAGGAGATCATCGACGCTGTTCTCACCCGTGGCAGCGGCATTTCTGAGGGGAAAATGCGAATCTATGAGCAGTTCCACAAGAGCCTGTCTGCAAAGGAAAATGCCGATTTTCTGAAAAATGAATACGGCTGGGGCGGTGCTTATCCCGTAATCGTCGGAGCCGGTATTGATGAACAGCACGACGGCAAGGGCATCCGTATTTCTAAAGGCATCGGAAGCGATAAACCTCATATCGACCTGAAATGGAGTCAGGTAGAGAAGCGCATTGCCGAGCTGATAAAACTCGACCGTTACCTGAACCCCAAGGAAAAGGCACAGTACCCTGAGTGGCTGCAAAGGCAGGAAGAACGCCGTGCAGAGCTTGCCGAGGAACGAAGGAACAGAGAAATCTTGTCTACTGCACCTTCAGAAAAGGCAGAGGCAAAAAATGAGCAATATGAGTACCATCTCGGCAGCACCGTCTATCTCGGCGCAAACGAATATGAAATCCTGTCCTTTGATGACGAGCGTGTGATGCTCTATGATACGCAGTTTCCGCTTTTCAACAAGGAAATGACGAGAACTGAGTTCGACAGCAAGGTGCAGGAGAACCCGTTGAATGACCATTTGAAGGTAGTAGAAAAACATCGCGAAGAAAAGGCGGTCGAGTATGACATCGGGATGGGCTATCTCGGCAACGGACTGACCGTTTGGAACCGTGCCGTGGAGGTCAATGGGGACTATCAGAACATTGCCCACATCTCCCCCGAAGGTGAGATCACCTACTATGTGCAAAACTTGCCGAAAAGCGTTGTAGAGCGCATTGAGCAGGCAGCGGAGCGGGAGAAAACTCACGCCGACCTGAACACTACGCCTATCGGGGATGACGACTACTATTTCCACCGTCCCGATGTCGGTGAGTTTGAAGCGGTCTATTATAACCCTGACGCAACAGCGGGCGGTCAGTTTGTATTCGCACATCTGCCCTATGACCTTATAACCGAAGCAAAGGCAGCTACGGACAGCACGGATGGCTTCTTTGAATACCTTGACGAACACGCCAAGACGGAGCTTGTTGACCTCGGCACGCCCGAATACGACGCCGTGCTGAAAGAATACGCCGACCCGCACCCCGAACGCATCGGCAGAAGCGAGGATACGATGAACACCCTCGTATCTCAGGCGGAAAGCGAAGTGTCGCCGGAAAACCATCTTCCGCAGTTTTATCGGGACTATCTTAAAACCAAAGCAGACAATCCGAGTAGCCTTTTGCTCTATCAGGTGGGCGACTTCTTTGAAGCCTATGCCGATGATGCAGAGGTCGTCGGGACTGCTCTTGAGCTGACACAGACTACTCGTGCCAGTGGTCATAACACCCGTGTCCCTATGGTGGGATTTCCGCAGCACCGCTTGGAAACCTACCTTACAATGCTGACCGACAGAGGGTACGATGTAGAGGTCAACGCTTTGGAGGATGGCGAACGCATTACCCGCACCGTGGTTTCCACCACGAAGGAAGCACCCATCGAGTCCAAACCTATCGGCAGGATCGACTATCTCGGCACGGACGGCAAGGTCGGTGAAAGCATCGAGTACACCAGTCCTTATCAGTTTGAGAAGGACATCAAGGAGGAAAACTACTACGGTGTGCCGATGAGCATTGTTCTGTATAAGGACAAGGACGGCAGTACCATTCCCTATGACTTTGTTACTCGACTTGACCCACCGCCCAAGGGCTTTGAGATCATCGACAGCCCGTATCTGCCGGAAAATGCTCTGGACAAGGCGAAGCGTCTCATTGATGATTTTTGCCGTGAGGAGTATCAGCGTGAGGATGGTGCGGACTACACCGATCTTACTGATGTCGGCGTTGCCTACACCACGACTGAGGACGATAAGCACGAAATACAGGCAAGGGTCAATCTTGTGGATTTCCGCATCGAAACTCTTGCAGACGGCAAGGTCGTCCGCAGTGTGCAATATGCGTCCATTGAAGAACTGATCGAAAAAGGACTTCAAGCATTGTCCTTTGACGACCTTGTTTCTCTCTCCGAGGAAGAACTTGCACAGGTGGAAGCACCTCTTGCACCCGCTTGGGAGCATCCGAAGAAAAGCCGGGTGCAGTCCTTTGACATTCATCCCGAAATCCCAATGGCAGATCGTCATACCTTTGACCTTGCTTCTCACGAGGTCGAGGAGGTCAACAAGAAAGAACGCTTCCACCGCAACTATGCGGCGATCACCGTTCTGAAAAGGTGTCAGGAAGAAAACCGCTTCGCCACACCGGACGAGCAGATTATCCTCTCCAAATATGTGGGTTGGGGCGGTATTCCCGAAGCCTTTGACGAGAGAGCAGGTTCTTGGCAGACAGAGTTCGGGATGCTGAAAAACATCCTGACACCGGAGGAATACGCTTCCGCAAGAGAAAGCACTCTGACCGCTTTCTACACGCCGCCAACGGTTATCAATGCCGTGTATAAGGTGATGAAACAGCTTGGATTCCGTGAGGGCAACATCTTGGAACCGTCCTGCGGCATCGGGCATTTTATCGGTATGCTTCCCGAAGAAATGAAGGAAAGCAAGATCTACGGTGTGGAGCTGGATACGGTTTCTGCCGGTATCGCACAGCAGTTATATCAAAAGTCCTCTATCGCCGCACAGGGCTTTGAGGAAACCAACCTCCCCGACAGCTTCTTTGATGCCGTTGTGGGAAATGTACCCTTCGGGGATTTCAAGGTTCCTGACAAGCGTTACGACAAGCACAAGTTTCTCGTTCACGACTACTTCTTCGGTGCGACTCGTTCCTAAGTGAAAAGCTTAGGTGCAAATTTTGAAAGGCAGGTGAACCAGAATATTTGCAAACTAACAATTCGATTGGTGGAATGATGGGGTAACGCCCTGAAACGCCATCCTTAATACTCCGACTGGCTCTGCTCAAAAGGCAGATGTTCAGAAGCTCGGTGAAGTCGGCAGAGAGCTACCGTCTTGCGGCTGTGTGAACACCGCAACGAAAGCTGTCCAGCGGTGGATGGTGTAGCCTATATGCCGGAGGTCTACAAAATATCTATGGTGAGAATGACCGTAAAAAGTCTGACGAATCCTCGAATGTAAGGGTCTATAAGTAGGCTGTATAGAAATGTGCAGTTATCCAAACGGATAGTATGTGGGGAAAAGTAAAAATCGAAGATATGAAATTCCCTATGCCGTTACAGGCGGTATCAAGCATACAGGCTTAGAGAGGACACCTACGGATATATGTATAGATAGAATTGTTGGAACGAGGAAAGCAGAAAAGCTAACCAATGGTTAGTAAACGCAGGAAATCATAACTGCGTGAGTTTTCTGTGAGAGCGATGGCACGACCGTTGATGTTTCTGTAATGTAAACGGAGGAACAGCCATTAGCCGTTTATGATTTTCAAATAATAACAAAGTAAACATTCACAGCTTCGAGTATGACAAAGAAAATCAAATCCGAAAGGAGGAGATGCCTGTGACAACTACGAAGCAGAAAAAGAACTCAAAACTACGCTATTTGGAGTATTACGACCTGCAAGATACGCTTGATATGTTGTATGCGGATAGTGGACGAAGAAAGATTTTCAATAATCTTATGCAGCTTATCGAGAGCGAGGAAAATATTCGCCTTGCATATCGTAACATTAAACGCAATTCTGGAAGCAATACAAGCGGAGTAGACAAACTGACGATTAAGGATATTGAAAAGATACCCGAAACGAGGTTTGTTGAAATTGTGAGAAAGAAACTCCAATGGTATAAACCCAAAGCAGTTAGGAGAGTTGAAATTCCAAAGCCCAACGGAAAGCTAAGACCGCTGGGTATCCCTGCAATATGGGATAGGATAGTCCAACAATGTATTCTCCAAATTCTTGAACCTATCTGTGAAGCTAAATTTAGTGACAGAAGTAACGGATTTCGACCTAACAGGTCGGCAGAACACGCTATCGCACAAGCCTATGCGTTTATGCAAAAATCACACCTGCACTATGTTGTGGACATTGATATTAAAGGCTTCTTTGATAATGTCAGTCACAGCAAGCTGATGAAACAGATGTGGAATATGGGGATACAGGATAAGAAATTGCTATGTGTAATAAAAGAAATGCTGAAGGCTCCGATTGTTTTACCCAATGGAGAAACAATTTATCCGCAAAAAGGAACACCGCAAGGTGGAATCCTATCACCACTTCTTTCTAATATTGTTCTGAATGAATTGGATTGGTGGATAGCGAGCCAGTGGGAAAAGCAACCTGCTCACAATATTCGTGACCATATCACAAAAACAGGTGCTACTCACAGAGGTCGAGCCTATGACGCATTCCGCAAGTCTGGTCTAAAAGAAATGCACATGGTTAGGTATGCAGACGATTTTAAGATATTCTGCTCAAACCGAAAGGACGCAAAAAGAGCGTATGAAGCAACAAAAGCGTGGCTTCATGACCGTTTGAAGTTAGAGGTAAGTGAAGAAAAATCTAAAATCGTAAATTTGAAAAAGGGCTATTCGGAATTTCTGGGTTTTAAACTCACTCTTATGAAAAAAGGTGCGTCCTATGTTGTCAAATCACATATCTGTGATAAGGCAAAAAGGCGAGAAACGGACAAGCTGAAAGGTCAAATCAAAAAGATAGCACATCCCAAAAACGATGAGGAACGAGTAACCCTCATCAATGAGTACAACGCTATGATTATGGGTATGCACAACTATTTTCAGATTGCGACCTGTGTAAGTTCGGATTTTGCAGACATGGGACGAGAAGTTGATGTTGTGAAATTAAGCCAATTAAAGCGAAAGGCACTTTCCACAAAGGGAGATTACAAAGGGTTTTCGTTCATTGAAAAGAAATACGGAAAAAGCAAACAAATCCGTTTTTACAGCGGAAAGCCTTTGGTTCCTGTGGGATATATCAAGCACAAGAATCCCATGTGGAAGAAAAAATCGGTGTGTAAATACACCCCAGAGGGTAGACAGAAAATTCATAAAAATCTTGGCATAGACACCAATACTATGCTCCTACTTATGAGAACAAAGGAAGTTGGTAGAAGTGTTGAGTATATGGATAACCGAATTTCTCTCTATGTGGCACAATACGGAAAATGTGCAATAACAGGACAAATACTGGCGTTGCATGAAATTCATTGTCACCACAAAAAGCCTGTCAGTCAAGGTGGAAATGATAGATACGAAAACTTGATTATTTTGCACAAGGATATACACCGATTGCTACACGCAACAAAAGAAACAACAATCAAAGCTTACCTTTCACAACTGCAACTCACCTACAAACAGAAGGCAAAGCTGAACAAGCTACGCCAACTGGCAAATTTGCAAGCTATCTAATATTAAAATGAGTTTCTTTACTGCTCGAACATTGTAAGTTTACTTTAGTTAATACCGAATCATAAACGGTGGAACGCCGTGTGCGGTGAAAGTCGCACGCACGGTGTGGAGCGGGGGAAAAGGTGGAAAGCGGTGCTGACGCACCGCTCAGACCTTACCTATCGCTATCCAAATCCTTGGACAAGCTCCGTCCGGGCGGCGTAATGGCGCTCATTACGAGCAAGGGTACGATGGATAAGGAAAACTCCGCTGTCCGAAAGTATATTGCTCAGCGAGCTGACCTGCTTGGTGCTATCCGTTTGCCGAATAACACCTTTAAGGGTAACGCCGGAACGGAGGTCGTTTCGGACATTCTTATTCTGCAAAAGCGTGACCGCATTGTGGATATAGAGCCGGATTGGGTACAGCTCGGCACAGATGAAAACGGTATCCTGATGAACAGGTACTTTGTTGAGCATCCCGAAATGATACTCGGAGAGATGAAAATGGTGTCGGGGCGTTTCGGTCCCGAAGCCACCTGCGTCCCTTACGAGGGGGCAGACCTTGCCGAGCAACTCGGCGAAGCCGTTTCCAATATTCACGGTGAGCTGACCGCATATGAGGTGGAGGATGAGCTTGCAGAGGAGGACAATTCCATTCCCGCCGACCCCACTGTCCGCAACTTCTCATACACCGTTGTGGACGACAAAATCTACTATCGAGAAAACAGCCGTATGGCTCCGGTGGAGGTATCCGCTACCGCAGAGAACCGCATAAAGGGTATGATCCGCATCCGTGATTCGGTCAGAAAGCTGATCGAATTGCAGACGGAGGATTACCCCGACTCGGAAATTAAAGCGGAGCAGGAGCGATTAAATGCTCTTTATGATGCCTTTTCCAAGCAGTACGGACTTATCAACAGCCGTGCCAACATCTCCGCCTTTTCACAGGACAGCTCCTTTTCTCTGCTCTCGGCTCTTGAGGTCTTGGGCGATGAGGGGCAGCTCGAACGCAAGGCGGATATTTTCTACAAGCGAACCATCAAGCCACACACCCCGGTCACTTCCGTAGATACCGCCAGCGAAGCACTTGCTGTTTCTATGGGTGAAAAAGCCCGTGTGGATATGGATTATATGTGCGAGCTGACCGGCAAGACCGAGGAAGAAATCTTTGCGGACTTAAAGGGCGTTATCTTTCTGAACCCGATGCACGGGTACGGCAATTCCACGCAGGCAAAGTACCTGATGGCAGACGAATACCTCTCCGGCAATGTCCGGGAAAAGCTGGTACTCGCCCGAAAGTCGGCGGAGCTTTACCCCGAAGATTACACCGTCAATGTGGAAGCACTGGAACTGGTGCAGCCCAAAGACCTGACCGCCAGCGAGATTGCCGTTCGGCTTGGTGCTACTTGGCTGCCGACCGAAATTGTCGAACAGTTTATGTTTGAGTTCTTGGGAACACCGAGGTACGCACAGTGGAACATCAAGGTTCATTTCTCTGCCTATACCGGCGAGTGGAATATTGAGGGCAAGTCCTATGACCGCAGCAATGTGAAGGCATACAGTACCTACGGTACGGGGCGCATCAACGCCTATAAGATCATCGAGGAAACACTGAACCTTAAAGATGTCCGCATCTTCGACTATGTAGAGGACGCAGACGGCAAAAAGAAAGCCATTCTGAACAAGAATGAAACGGCAATCGCACAGGCAAAGCAGGAGCTGATCAAGCAGGGCTTTCAGGATTGGGTCTGGTCTGACCCTGAGCGCAGAGAACGGCTCTGCCGCCTTTACAACGATAAATTCAACAGCCTGCGTCCCCGTGAGTACGATGGAAGCCACATCGTTTTCAGCGGTATGAACCCGGAAATCGAGCTTCGGGAACACCAAAGAAATGCGGTGGCGCACATCCTCTACGGCGGCAATACGCTGCTTGCACACGCCGTGGGCGCAGGGAAAACCTTCGAGATGGTTTCGGCGGCGATGGAGTCCAAACGGCTCGGATTGTGCAGCAAATCCCTGTTTGTCGTACCCAACCACCTCACTGAGCAGTGGGCATCGGAGTTCTTACAGCTCTATCCCTCAGCCAACATTTTGGTGGCAACGAAGAAAGACTTTGAAACCAAGAACCGCAAAAAGTTCTGCGGCAGAATTGCCACCGGCGATTACGATGCCATCATTATCGGGCATTCGCAGTTCGAGAAAATACCAATGTCCATTGAACGGCAGCGGGCGATCCTCGAACAGCAGCTTGATGAAGTTACGGAGGGCATTACGGAACTGAAAAAGAACCGTGGAGATAACTTCTCCGTAAAACAACTGGAACGCACAAAGAAATCTGTCAAGCAGAAGCTCGATAAGCTCAACGACCAATCCAAAAAGGATGATACAGTGACCTTTGAGGAGTTGGGTGTTGATAGACTCTTTATCGATGAAAGTCACTACTACAAGAACCTGTTTCTCTTTACAAAAATGAGGAATGTAGGCGGCATTGCTCAAACCGAAGCAATGAAGTCCAGTGACCTTTTTATGAAATGCAGGTATTTGGACGAACTGACCGGAGGGCGTGGGACAGTGTTTGCGACAGGAACGCCGATCTCCAATTCGATGGTCGAACTTTACACCATTCAGCGGTACTTGCAGTACAATACCCTTGTTCAGAACAACTTGCAGCACTTCGATGCCTGGGCTTCCACTTTCGGAGAAACCATTACGGCAGTAGAACTTACACCCGAAGGAACGGGATACCGAGCTAAAACACGCTTTGCCCGCTTCTACAATTTACCGGAGCTGATGGCGATGTTCAAGGAAATCGCAGACATCAAAACAGCGGATATGCTTGACCTGCCAGTGCCGAAAGCGGTCTTTCACAATATCTCGGTGAAGCCCTCTGAAATCCAAAAGCAGATGGTAGCCGAGCTTGCGGAGAGAGCCGAAAGGGTACGAAACGGTATGGTTGATGCCAAGGAAGATAATATGCTCAAGATCACCAACGACGGCAGAAAGCTGGCTCTTGATCAGCGGCTTATCAATCCGTTGCTCCCTGATTTTGAGGACAGCAAGCTCAACGCCTGCGTGGACGCTATGTTTGAAACTTGGGAGCGTGGCAGCGAGAAGCGGCTGACACAGCTATTTTTCTGCGACCTGTCTACGCCGAAAAACGACGGCTCCTTCAATGTCTATGACGACATCCGACAGAAGCTGATTGCCCGTGGCGTACCCGCCGATGAGATAAAGTTCATCCACGAAGCGGATACCGAAGCAAAGAAGCTGGAGCTGTTCAAGAAGGTACGCCGAGGGGATGTCCGCATCCTGATGGGCAGTACGCAGAAGATGGGAGCCGGTACGAATGTGCAGAACAAACTTGCCGCATCCTCCGATCTCGACTGCCCGTGGCGACCCTCTGACTTGGAACAGCGGCTCGGCAGAAGTATCCGGCAAGGCAACGAAAATGCAGAGGTTCACATCTACCGTTTCGTGACGGAAGAAACCTTTGATGCCTACTTGTATCAGCTCGTGGAAGGCAAGCAGAAGTTCGCTTCGCAGATAATGACCAGCAAATCGCCGGTGCGATCCTGCGAGGATATTGACGAAACCGCACTGTCTTACGCTGAAATCAAAATGCTGGCGACCGGCAATCCCCACATCAAAGAGAAGATGGACTTGGATATTCAGGTTCAGAAGCTGCGGCTCTTAAAGTCCAGTTTCCTCTCCGAAAAATATGCTTTGGAGGATAAGATCATCAAGTTCTATCCGCAGGAGATCGCACGGCGCTCTGATGTAATTGCGGGATTAAAATCCGATATGGAAAGAGTTGCAGAGCACCCGAAGCCGTCTGATGAAACCTTTGTTGGTATGACGGTCAAGGGTGCTTTCTATTCAGAGAAAGCGGATGCCGGCAACGCCATCTTGGAGGCGTGTAAGGCAATGACGAATCCCGAACCCATTCCCCTCGGTGAGTACCGTGGCTTTACGATGGAGCTGTACTTTGAAGCAAGAGAATACAAAGTGCGGCTCAAGGGTGAGCTTGGCTATCCCGTAACCCTCGGCACGGACACCTTCGGTAATATCACCCGCTTGGATAATGCGCTGGAGGGGCTTCCAAAGCGTTTGGAGATGAACGAAATGGAGCTTGATAACCTCAAAAAGCAGTTTGAAACTGCGAAGGTCGATGTGGAAAGACCGTTCCCGCAGGAGGAAGAATTGAAAGCCAAGACCGACCGGCTGAACGAACTCAACGCCCTGCTCAATGTGGATAAGCGTGAGAACGAAATCGTAGGCGGTGAACCCGATGAGGGTGAAGAACTGCCCGAAAAGAAGCCGAGAAACTTGGAAAGATAGCCGAACCTCTTGACAACTGTTATCATATATGATAACATTATAATGGATCGGAAGGGAGGGTTTTGTATGACCGAAAGGGAACTGTTGGCGGCAAGACAAAGCATCGTGCAGAAGCTGACGCAGGCAAGACTGGAAAAAGGATTGTCGCAGGAGCAGCTTGCAAAGCATATCGGAACCCAGCGTTCCAACATCTGCCGCATCGAAAAAGGAACGCAAAACCTCTCCCTTGACCTGATGCTCAAGATTGCAGAAGCACTTGATAAGGATGTGTCCGTAATGCTTGAGGAAAGGAGCAGCACAATGGAAAAAGTATATAGCCTGCGCCTTTATGATGAAACACTGCTGACCTTCACGCTGGAGGAAAGAGGCTTGGAGGGCTTGCAGGCGACAATTCTTCACACCGAAACGGCAAAGCAAAAGCTGTTTCCCCTCGACTTGGAGCTGACAAACGAGGGCGTTGTGAAGTGGCTGGAACGACGGGTGATCCCGAAGAACCGGCAGTTTGTGGACGAGATTCTCAAAACGCTGGGACTGAGCGTGAACAACACCAAGGGCATCATCGACGTCTGTATGGGCCTGTCCCTCAACGACAGCTTTTGGGTGGTGCCTGCCGGCTTTGAAGGCAAATATGCCGATTATAACCTCTATGAAAACCGCTTTTCCGAAGCGCTGTCACTGGTAGCTTATACCGGCGTGGGCGGCAGTCGGGAGGCATTCTCCACCTCGCCGGAGCTGACTACCAACGGTATGCTGCGGAAGGCTTGGAGGTTCGTGGAGGGTGACGGCATCTATCTGTATAAGGGCGGCACGGAGGGCGCTGCGAACACCGGAAACGAGCCGTACAGCGAATATTATGCTGTCTCTTATACACATCTCCGAGCCCACGAGACTACGC
>ENA-OZGC01000784-OZGC01000784.1-human-gut-metagenome-genome-assembly--contig:-NODE-784-length-21444-cov-10.641545_pt1 | contig 21444 bp, 15 predicted proteins | sample MGYA00245109_ERZ653643 | MGnify/ENA primary metagenome ERZ653643 (study PRJEB26926, sample SAMN06165107) | human gut metagenome | biome: ENVO:00009003; feature: ENVO:2100002; material: ENVO:00002003... | reverse complement strand
TGTTGCTCAGGAACTTATAAATAAAGTTAAATTATAGTGTTGCGGAATTAAGGATTATGAAAAGATTCTTACTTGCAACAATGGCACTCGCCACAGTGATGTCGGTAAGCGCTGGGGATGACACAACAAAAAAGCCACAAATCATTGGTGGCAATTTTGAGAAATGGCACACAGCTACATATGGCGAATATTCATCACAGGAACCAGACGGATGGCATTCGTTTATGAGTGCAAAACCTGGAAATAAAATATTAGGAAATGCATGCAAAAACACACATACATATATTTCTAAAGAAGTACGTCCTGGCTCAACTGGTTCAAATAGCGTAAAGCTCACATCTGGTATTGTTAAAGTTAATGCTGGTTTTATTGAGATTGAACAACCAGCAAATGGCACTCTTACTACAGGACGACTGATTGCAGGTTCAGCAACTGCAAATGATCCCAAAAACAATTCTACATCAGACCCTTCATCTACAGAGAAGGATGGTGCAGGAAATCCATTCTACGCACCGTTGACTGCACGTCCAGATTCTATCGTTGCATGGGTTAAATTTAAGCAAGGTACTCTTTCTAAAGAGAATCAAAAGTACAAATACGCTACAATCTCTGCAATAATCCATGATAACACTAAATATCAGGATCCAGAAGACAAGACATACAACAACGTTGTAGCCAAGGCAAAGAACGCACAGATAGAGTCTAATGGTTTCACATGGCAGCGTATCTCTATACCATTTGACTATGAGTCATATAAGGCAAACAATGTAGAGCCTCACAACATTCTTATCACATTCTCAACTAATGCAGAGCCTGGAGTTGCAAGTACAGATGCCCAAAATCCTGACATAATGTTTATTGACGATGTAGAACTTGTATACAACGACTATTATACAGACAATCTTGTTATCTCATCTAACGGCACTGCTGCTCCTGCACAACAGGCAACCATCACCGTTACAAAATATCTTGATGGCACATACAACATGATGCTCAAGAATTTCACTTTTGGTGAAGGTGATGAAGCATTGTTGATAGGTGATGTAACAATGTCAAATATTACTGGCAAGGAAGAAAATGGCGCTATTACATTTGAAACAGAGCAAGATGCTATCATTACAAATGGTGGAGAAATTGCAGAAATACTCGAAGGTAAGATTCACCTTAAAATGAAGGGTATATTAAAGGACGGTAAGCTTAAAGCACTTATCACTCTTGAAGTATTCGGTCAAAACATCAAAGCTGACTTCGGTGGTTATGAATCTGGTACTGTAGGCATCAACGGCATCACAACCAGCACCAACTCAGCCAATGGCGCAATCTACGACCTCTCTGGCCGTCAGCTTAAGACCATGCAGAAGGGCATCAACATCGTTCGCGGTAAGGACGGTAAGATGATCAAGGTGATGAAGTAAAAACATCGACAACGACAATTCGCAATAACTACTGCGGCACAGAAGCAATGCAACAGAGCTTCTGTGCCGCAGTTTTTTTTTATTATAGCAAGTAAAGTCAAAAGTCGAAAAGACAAGAACAAGGCAATCTGTAGGAGGCTATGGCGTCCCCGCCATAGCCTGAGCAGTTAGCTTGAGTATTCTTGTTATTAATCATTTGCGACGTTGCTTGCTCAGGAGGATGTGTCAAAAGTCAAACAAAGCGGGCTGAAAGCCCCAAAAGCACATAGCCCAAGGCAGCGCCTTGGGTGTACGGATTGAAAATAGCAAAACGCCCTGCAAGGGCAAAAGCATTGATAATTAACGCTTTTGCCCTTGCAGGGCGCATTGGTTTTTGTGATACTTTTACCCAGGGTGTTGCCCTGGGCTATGGGCTTCTGCCCCTTCGGGGCGTGCTGCTTTGACTTTTGACACATCCTTCTCCTACTTATTACTTGCGGCATTATTCTCCGCAAATTTGCGGAGAATAAACCAGTTAATCTCCGCAAAACTTGCGGTAATCGTCGATAAATCGTAAATTTGCCAATAAAACATTTCAGATATGGCACACAAATACAACGGAGCAACACAATATATATGGCAACACACCGATTGGCCAAACATGACGGTAGACATGCAGGCTTTGGCAGGTCTTGTTGCTGAGACAAACTTGCTGCGCGGTCAGCTTATGGGGCGAGTGTCAATGTTCGGCTTTGAAGAGCAGAACACATCAATGCTCGAAACGATGACTTCCGAGATTGTACACTCGTCAAAGATTGAAGGCCAGACGCTCAGCGCCGACAGCGTGCGCTCTTCGCTTGCCACCCAACTCGGATTGAAATACGACGGATTGCCCCCAACCGACCACTACATAGAGGGCGTTGTGCAGGTGATGCTCGACGCTACACACAACTTCAGCCGTCCACTTTGCTTTGAGCGCATGTTCGGATGGCACCACGCTCTGTTTCCTAACGGATACAGCGGAATGTACAAAATCAATGTAGGCAAATGGCGTGAAGGCAAGGAGGCAATGCAAGTGGTGTCGGGAGCGATGGGAAAGGAACGTGTACACTATGAAGCTCCGCCTTCAGAAGAAGTGCCACGAATGATGAACGGCCTGCTCGAATGGATTGAGGCGGACGACTCCAAGACCGATCCACTCATAAAGGCGGCTATCGCCCACTTATGGTTTGTCACCATTCATCCCTTCGACGACGGCAACGGACGTATATGCCGAACCATCACCGAGATGCTGCTGTCGCGGGCAGACCATACGGGCAAGCGCTACTACAGTCTGTCGTCGCAGATTCTACAGAACCGTAAGGCTTACTATGACTGCCTCGAGCATGCGCAGAAGGGCGGAATGGACGTGACGGAATGGGTGGCGTGGTTTCTAAGTACACTGAAGGACGCTATCAACGCATCGCTCACCAAGACCGAAAACGTTGTACGCAAACGCCAATTCTGGAACCGGCATGAGCAGACGCCGTTCAACGAGCGCCAGCGCAAAATGCTCAACCGACTGTTTGACGGATTTGAAGGCAAGCTGAATTCTTCAAAATGGTATAAGATATGCCATTGCTCGCAGGACACTGCTACACGCGACTTGAACGACCTTGTCAATAAAGGCATACTACGGAAAACCGACGATGGCGGTAGAAATACAAACTATGAATTGAACGAATAATACACTTACATATATGAACGTAAAGATAGAACCCTCATGGCACGAGCACTTGCAGCAGGAGTTTGAGCAACCTTACTTCGCCCAGCTCACCGACTTCGTGCGCCAGGAATACACCACCCAGACCTGCTATCCGCCGGGTAGCCTCATCTTCAACGCCTTCAATCTGTGTCCGTTCGACAAGGTGAAGGTGGTGATAATAGGTCAGGACCCTTACCACGAGCCTCGTCAGGCGCAGGGTCTGAGCTTCTCCGTTGCCGACGGAGTGCCGTTTCCGCCGTCGTTGCAGAACATTTTCAAGGAGATACAGAACGACTTGGGCAAGCCGATTCCTGCCTCGGGCGACCTGACCCGTTGGGCTAAGCAGGGCGTATTGCTGCTCAACGCCACTCTGACTGTACGTGCCCATCAGGCTGCATCGCACCAGCGCCACGGTTGGGAGACGTTCACCGATGCCGCCATACGTGCTCTCTCAGCCGGTCGCGAGCACCTCGTATTCATTCTATGGGGCGGTTATGCGCGCTCCAAGGCGCAACTCATCGACCGCTCGCGCCACTTCATCCTCGAATCGGTTCACCCCTCACCGCTCTCAGCCAACCGCGGCGGATGGTTCGGCAACCACCACTTCTCACGCTGCAACGCCTATCTCGAACAGTACGGCATAACACCGATTGAGTGGTAAGGAAACTGACGTTTCAGTTGAAAGTTGAAAATTGAGAGTTGAGAATTGTGATTTCCTCATTAGAATTGCATATTGATAAAGACTTAGAAGATAAATTATATGATATTAGAGATTTCAAATGTATTGGTGTCGAGCGACATCATCACCGAGCAGTTCTGCTGCGATCTGGACAAGTGTAAGGGCATCTGTTGTGTGGAAGGCGACGCCGGAGCACCCGTGACTATGGACGAGATAGCCGGCATTGAGTCAGCTCTTGACACGGTGTGGGGCGACATGTCGGCATCGGCGCAGGCTGTGGTCGACCATCAGGGAGTAGCCTACACCGACCGCGACGGCGACCTCGTGACGAGTATTGTGGGCGGCAAGGACTGCGTGTTCACCTGCTACGAGGGCGACTGCTGTCTGTGTGCGCTCGAACGCGCCTACCGTCAGGGCAAGACACAGTTCATCAAGCCCATATCGTGCGCCCTCTACCCTATCCGCGAGAAGTGTTTCAAGGACGGCATCGTGGCGCTGAACTACAACCGTTGGGACGTGTGCGAGGACGCAGTGAAGAAGGGCAAGGAGTTGGGACTGCGTGTATACCGCTTCCTTGAGGGTCCGCTGGTGCGCCGTTTCGGTCAGGAATGGTACGACGAACTGTGTGCCGTTGCCGACGAATACATCAAGGCTTATAAGTAGACGGGACGCAAAAATGACGATTTTTGTGAGATATTCCAAATTTAATGGGTAATTTTGCACCTATTATAATAATAACAACGTATCTCAGAAGTTATGGTACTCAACTACATCTGGATAGCCTTCTTCCTCATAGCATTCGTCATTGCCACCGTGCGGCTGGTGTTTATGGGCGACACCGAGGTATTTCCAGCCATTATGAACTCCACGTTCGACACGTCGAAGACAGCGTTCGAGATCTCACTCGGACTCACCGGCGTGCTCTCGCTGTGGCTCGGCATAATGAAGATTGGCGAGAAGGGCGGCGTCATAAACGTTGTGGCGCGCGTGCTGTCGCCCGTGTTCACACGTCTGTTTCCCGACATTCCGAAGGGCCATCCGGTCACGGGCAGCATCTTCATGAATGTGGCTGCCAACATGCTGGGACTCGACAATGCTGCCACTCCGCTCGGACTGAAGGCTATGGAACAACTGCAGGAGCTGAATCCGAAGAAGGACACCGCCACCAATCCGATGATTATGTTCCTCGTGCTCAACACGTCGGGACTCACCTTGATTCCCGTGAGCATCATGGTGTATCGTGCACAGATGGGGGCAGCACAACCTACCGACATCTTCGTGCCCATTCTTCTCGCCACGTTCTTCTCTACGCTGGCGGGCATCGTCTTCACCTCGCTCTACCAGCGCATCAATCTCATCAACCGTACCATGCTGCTTACGCTCGGCGGCATGTCGGCTGTGGTGGCTGCAATAATATGGGGCTTCGCCCAGATGGACAAGGCCCAGATGAACATTGTGAGCACTTCGGTGGCAAATATTCTGCTGATGCTCATCATAGTGATGTTCATCCTGGCTGGCATGCGCAAGAAGGTGAACGTCTACGACGCCTTCATCGAGGGCGCAAAGGACGGATTTACCACTGCCGTCAGAATCATCCCCTATCTCGTGGCTATACTCGTGGGCATCGGAGTGTTCCGTGCTTCGGGCGCAATGGACATGCTGGTGGACGGCATCAAGTGGACCGTTGCATCCCTGGGTGGCAACACCGACTTCGTGGGCGCGCTGCCTACAGCGCTGATGAAGCCCCTCTCGGGCAGCGGAGCACGCGGCATGATGGTCGACGCGATGTCTACCTACGGCGCCGACTCGTTCGTAGGACGACTCTCGTGCATCTTCCAAGGCTCTACCGACACCACCTTTTACATCCTCGCCGTCTACTTCGGCAGCGTAGGCATACGCTATACCCGTCACGCCGTAGCCTGCGGACTGCTGGCAGACTTGGCTGGAGTTATAGCGGCGATAGCTATCTGCTACATGTTCTTTTAAAGGTAAAAAAGTAAAAAGGTAAAAGAGTAAAAGAGTTAAGTAATAGAAATCAAGCAATAAAAGAATCCACCCCTATGCAGCAAAATCCATTCAACCGTCCTACCAATCAGCCCGACAGCTACAAGACGCTGATTGTTTTCCGTAAGTCGGAGTGCGTCTACGACATCACTTTCTACTTCGTAAGCCGATTTCTTGAACGTAGTCACGACCGCACGGTCGACCAAATGCAGCAGGCGGCACGCTCGGGCAAGCAGAACATAGTAGAAGGCTATAGCGATGCCGAAGGCTCTACCGAGATTGAACATAAGCTGACGGTAATAGCCAAGGGCAGCCTTGAGGAACTCAAAGAGGACTACAAGGACTATCTGCGCAACCATGGTCTGGAGATATGGGGGCCTCAGCATCCCAAATACCGGATGGCACAGCCACTGTGCCGACGCATCAACGACAGCGCATGGTATCGAAGGCAGATAGAAGGACGCTGCGCTGAAGAAATAGCCAACATCGCTCTGATAGTGATTCATCAGACTCTCGCCATGCTACGCGGACTCATCGACTACCAGAACCGCAAGTTCTTGGAAGAAGGTGGAATAAAGGAGCAGAGATACAAGGCAAGAGTTGACTGGAGAAACGGAAAAAGATAGGTGTGCGCAGGATTAGTTTGGTGGGTTTGGTAGGTGGCGTAGGTATAGTAGGTATAGTAGGCAGCAGCCAAAACCTACAAAACCTACCAAACATACAAAACATACAAAACAATAACAAAAAGTCAATATGGCAAATCTCAAATCACTTGCTAAGGACACCGCCATTTACGGTCTTAGCAGTATCGTAGGCAGATTTCTTAATTATCTGCTTGTACCTTTGTACACGGCAAAACTGTCTGCCGCGAGTGGAGGCTATGGCATCATCACCAACGTATATGCCTATACGGCATTGCTGATGGTGATTCTCACATACGGAATGGAGACCACCTTCTTCCGCTTCGCCAACAAGGAAGGCGAGGATCCGCAGAAGGTTTACTCTACAACATTGATGTCTGTAGGATTCACTTCGCTGCTGTTCGTGGTGCTGGTGCTGACGTTCATCAGCCCCATATCATCGTTCATGGGCTATGCCGACCATCCTTCGTACATCTGGGTGATGGCTGTCACGGTGGCGATAGATGCCTTCCAGTGCATACCCTTCGCCTATCTGCGATACAAGAAACGCCCTATCAAGTTCGCTACCTTGAAGCTTCTGAACATCTTCATGGCGATAGCGCTCAATCTGATGTTCTTCCTCGTGCTGCCTGCCATATACGAAAGCAACGGCGCGACGGGACTCATCGCACAGATATACGACCCTACCGTTGGCGCTGGCTATGCCTTCTATGTCAACCTTTTCTGCTCGGCTGCGCTCACCTTCTTCTTCTGGAAGGAGCTGGTGGGCATCAAATACCAGTTTGACAAGGCGCTGCTGCGCCGCATGTTCTCCTACTCATGGCCTATACTGGTGCTCGGCATAGCCGGCATTCTCAACCAGACTGCCGACAAGATTCTCTTCCCCTACATCTACGAACGTAGCGACGCTCACGCCCAGTTGGGCATATATGGCGCCGCATCGAAGATTGCCATGATTATGGCAATGATCACACAGGCGTTCCGCTACGCCTACGAACCGTTCGTGTTCGGCAAATCGAAGGACAAGGACAACCGCGAAACGTATGCCCAGGCGATGAAGTTCTTCATCATATTCACTCTGCTGGCGTTCCTCGTAGTGATAGGCTATCTCGACGTACTGAAGCATATCATCGGCCGCGACTACTGGTCGGGACTGCGCGTTGTGCCCATTGTGATGGCTGCCGAGATAATGATGGGCGTGTACTTCAACCTCTCGTTCTGGTACAAGCTTATCGACAAGACCATCTGGGGAGCCTGGTTCTCGGGCGCAGGATGCGCCGTGCTCATCGCCGTCAACGTGCTGTTCGTGCCGCGATACGGCTATATGGCGTGCGCATGGGCTGGTTTTGCAGGCTACGCAACGGCCATGGTGCTGTCGTATATTGTGGGTCAGAAGAAGTATCCGATAAATTATCCGCTCAAGTCGATAGGCGTTTACGTGGCTATAACGGTGCTGTTCTACTTCTGCATGAACTTCGCCAACGAGCATCTGCCCAACTGGGCAGCGCTCGCAGTAAACACTGTGCTCGTGATAATGTTCGTAGCGTACATCATATATCATGATATGCCGCTGAAGAGTCTGCCCGTTGTGGGAAAATATTTTAGGAAATAATCAACAATCAATAACAATCTCTAAATGAAAAAGAATCTTATTCTCGCGGCTGCCATGCTGTTGTCATCAGCCGCCGCCCATGCCGACGAAGGCATGTGGACGCTCTACAACCTGCCACACGCAGTGTACGAGCAGATGAAGACGTACGGATTCTCGGCTCCCTACGAGAAGCTGTACAAGGGCGAAGACGCCATCATGAAGTCGGTTGTCAACTTCTCGGGCTACTGCTCGGGCGTTGTCGTATCGCCCGACGGACTCGTGCTGACCAACCACCACTGTGGTTTTGAAGCCATCCGTTCTCATTCTACTGTTGAGCACGACTACATGCTCAACGGATTCTACGCAAAGTCGTTTGCCGAAGAGCTGCCCAACAAGAGCATGTTCGTAAGTTTCATGGTGGAACAGAAGGACATCACTCCCGAACTGGAGAAGCGTGGCATCAAGAACATGACCAACGACGAGCGCGCCAAGCTCTTGAACGAGGTGGAGAACGAAATGATCAAGGAGGTACACGCTAAGGACAAGACTCTCGACCTGGAAATAAAGCCGTTCTACGAGGGCAACAAGTACTATGCAACTACCTACCGCACATTCCGCGACTTGCGTCTGGTGTTCGCCATTCCAAAGTCAATGGGCAAGTTCGGAGGCGAGACCGACAACTGGATGTGGCCTCGCCAGACATGCGACTACTCTGTATTCCGCATCTACGCCGACCCGAAGACCAACGGTCCGGCTGAATATTCTAAGGACAACGTGCCTTATCACCCGCAGCACTGGACAAAGGTTTCGATGGACGGATATAAGGAAGGCGACTTCGCCATGACCATCGGCTATCCCGGTTCGACCGAACGCTATCTCTCAAGCTACGGCATCCGCCAGATGCGCGACGCTGAGAACGCTCCACGTGCACAAGTACGCGGCGTCAAGCAGGACGTTATGATCAAGCACATGCGTGCCGATGAGGCTGTACGCATCAAGTACGACTCTAAGTATGCACAGAGTTCCAACTACTGGAAGAACTCACTGGGTATGAACAAGTGTATCGACTCTGTAGGTATCGTGCGTCAGAAGGCCGACTTCGAGGACCGCATCATGGAGTTCCAGAAGTGGACCGGCTACCTCAAGGGCAAGCTCGACTTCGACAAGATGGCACAGCTCTACGCCAAGCAGCTTGACGTTACCAAGGAGTTCACAGCTCTGCGCGAGACATTCGGCGGCACTTCTGAGTTCAACTCACGCGCCATACGTCTGGCTATGATGGTGCCTGCAAAGAACAGTAAGGCAGCTAAGAAGGGCAAGAACACTTACGTATTCGATAATAACAGCGCTGAGTGGGACGCAGCTCTTGACAAAGACGTGCAGGCAGCGCTCATCGACAACTTCCGCAAGTATGTATCTGCCGACCAGCTTCCGGCCTTCTACAAGACCATTGAGGAGAAGTTCGGCGGCGATTCGCGCAAGTATGTCGACTGGCTGTACTCTACTTCGGTAGTGATGAAGAGCGGCAAGAAGATCAAGCTTAACGAGAAGGCTCTCGCCAAAGACCCCGGCTATCAGTATGGCAAGCAGATTAACGAGATGATGAACAACTGCCGCAAGCAGCTCATGCCGCTCCGCGAGGAGATAGCCGAGCAGGAGAAGTATCTCTGCGACGCCAAGGTGCGCATGGAGCAGGAACTGCCCCACTACTCAGATGCCAACTTCACCATGCGTCTTTCGTACGGTCAGGTGGGCGGTTATCTGCTCGGTGGCAATCCTTCGGGCTACTATACCGACGCTGCCTCTATCGTTCGCAAGATGGAGTCGGGCGAAAAGGGCACTATCGACTACCAGGCTGAGCCTATCATGAAGCAACTCCTTTCTGCCAACGACTTCGGCAAGTACACCGACAAGACAACTGGCAAGATGCAGCTCTGCTTCCTCACCAACAACGACATCACCGGCGGTAACTCTGGTTCACCGATGTTCGACGGCAAGGGCAACCTTATCGGTCTGGCATTCGACGGCAACTGGGACTCATTGTCAAGCGATATATGGTTTGACAAGCGTCTGGCACGCTGCATCGGTGTAGACATCCGCTACGTGCTCTTCCTCATGGACAAGTGGGGACATGCTGATCGTCTGCTCAAGGAAATGGGAGTTTCGGGCGAGAAGTAAAAAAAAAACAATTGAGAGCTATAAAAACAATTGAGAGTTGAAAATTGAGAGTTGAGAGTTATGATTACCGATTCTAAACTTTTAAAATCATCGCATTAACAACAATGCATATCATAACTTTCAACTCTCAATTTTCAACTCTCAACTTTCAACTATTATTTGAATGGTATCGGCAAGCCCAGAAGCGTGCGCCATTGACAGCCATACGGGTTTCGAACACACCCGCTTCGTCGGGATTTACACGTATGGTCTCGCCGTCGCTGAGACGAGCCTGGATAGTGCCGTCATCGTTAAAGCGGAATATCTCCACCTTCTTTCCGTTCTGTTCCTGCGACCATGAATTGGTCTTCTTGTCGTAGATGAAGCTGACAACTTCACCGTTTGGCGAAGTGACTTCATATCCGTTGCGCAGAGTCTTTACCGCATAAATCAATCCGTCCTTACCAGTCACCTCCTGAACAGTGCCCACCTTCTGAGCCATCGGGTTGCTGCCCGACCAGAACTCAATCGTATTGAGCACCAAGGCATCAGCAACAGCACACACAGCATAAGCCGGCGAGATGAGAATGAATATGATCTCGTTGAGGAACTTCGAACTTGTAGCGTGGGTGTTCCACTTGGCAACACGGTTGAACAAAGAGAACGAGCCTACGCAAGAACTGGTTAGCAAGGTAGCAGCGAGCAATAGCGCCGACACCTTAAGATGTCTGATTTTCATAAGCATATAATTTAAAATATCCGTAAAGTTAGTAAAAAAAACATTGTAAAGGCCATAATAAGGTCTATTTAACAGTTTTATGCATATATACATTGACAAGTTATAACTAAAAAAACATTTGATATGTCAGATATATTTCGTACATTTGCATCTATATCAACATTATAAACCATACAGAGATGACCTTACCTGACTTAAAAGACATAACAGTCGAATACGCCATACGCATGTGCGGAGGCAGCCATATTGACAACGACATTCTCATTATTGACGAGATTGCCAACATGCCATTGCCTCGCGAGCCACGACGCATGCAATGCCTGCTGCTCATTTTGTGTACAAAAGGGTCGGGACAATACACGGTCGACTCTGTAGAACACAAGGTAGAGGCAGGCGACCTTATCATCATCAACCAGGGACGCGTCACCTACGACTGCACAATGTCGCCCGACTGCCGCGGCATGGGCATCATCATCAGCTACGACTTCTTCAACGAAACCATCAAGAGCGTACACGAACTGTCGGCGCTCTTCCTCTTCGCACGCAACCACCCCGTATTCAGTCTGCCCGAAGACAAGGCCAGCTTCATACGCCATACGTTGACCTGCATGAAGCAAAAGATGGACGAAACCGACAACCACTTCCGTCGCGAGATGATGCAATCGATGTTCCTCACTATGGTTTACGAAGTAAGCAACGTGATATACAGCGTACAGTCGCGCACCAGCGAGCACAATACGCGTGCCGAAGAAATCTTTACAAAGTTCATATTGCTCGTCGAGAACAACTTCCGCACCGAACGTAGAGTGAGCTGGTATAGCGAGCAATTGTGCATCTCGCCCAAATATCTCTCCGAAACGATAAAGAACGTGTCCAAACGTACACCCAACGAGTGGATTGACGCATACGTTACGATGGAGCTGCGCATGCTTCTGCGCAACACACAACGCAGCATCAAGGAGATAGCACAAAGCCTTAACTTCTCCAATCAGTCGTTCCTCGGCAAGTATTTCAAGGAGCATGTGGGTATGTCGCCGTCGGAATACAGACGCAGTTGAAGTTACATTCCGTAGCAATAAACATGCAGCTATGTTACAAAACGGTACTTTACATGTCGATAATATTACAAAATAATACATCTTTCTTGCTATAAATCAAAAACAGTATTTATTTTTTCGATTTTTATATTGCTTTTTGAAAGTAAACCATTAAATTTGCAAACACTTTGATAGGTTTTTCAATGGTTTACTAATTAAAAGCAATTGAGATGGGAAAAACACAAGGCCATCAAGCCAGCCATGCAATGGTTGGTGAGAAATATTCAGGACTTTACAATGCCGCCTACGAACACGACGCGTGCGGTGTAGGAATGGTAGTGAATATTCATGGTAACAAGAGCCACGAATTAGTAGACAACGCGCTGCGCGTACTTGAGAATATGCGCCACCGCGGAGCCGAAGGTGCCGACAACAAGACTGGAGACGGTGCGGGAATCATGCTTCAGATTCCTCACGAATTCATACTGTTGCAGGGTATTCCAGTGCCCGAGAAGGGCAAATACGGCACAGGTCTCGTCTTTCTTCCTAAAGACGAGCCACAGCAGCAGGCCATTCTGTCAATAATGATTGAAGAAATCGAGCGCGAAGGACTCTCGCTCATGCACCTGCGCACTGTGCCTACCAATCCCGAATGCCTCGGCGTGTCGGCACTTGCTACCGAACCGGCCATCAAGCAGGTTTTCATCACGGGCGTGACCGACGACAAGGTGCCCACTTTTGAGCGCACATTATATATTATACGTAAGCGCATTGAAAACCGTGTCAATAACAAGGACTTCTACATCTGCTCGCTTTCGAGCCGGAACATAGTTTATAAGGGTATGCTGTCGTCAATGCAGGTGCGCCAGTACTACCCCGACCTCACCAACAATTACTTCACTTCAGGATTGGCGCTCGTTCACTCGCGCTTCTCTACCAACACGTTCCCAACATGGAGCCTTGCCCAGCCGTTCCGCCTCTTGGCACACAACGGCGAGATAAACACCATTCGCGGTAACCGCTCTTGGTTCAAGGCACGCGAGAGTGTACTCTCAAGCGAGGCATTGGGCGACATCCGTGGCATATCACCTATCATACAGCCCGACATGTCAGACTCTGCAAGTCTCGACAACGTATTCGAGTTTTTCGTGATGAGCGGACTCTCACTGCCGCACGCCATGGCTGTGATGGTGCCTGAGAGCTTCAACGACAAGAACCCGATACCCGAAGATTTGAAGGCTTTCTACGAGTATCACTCTATACTTATGGAACCGTGGGACGGCCCTGCCGCACTGCTGTTCAGCGACGGAAGATACGCCGGAGGAATGCTCGACCGCAACGGTCTGCGCCCGGCACGATATACTATTACCAAGAATGACACCATGGTCGTGGCATCCGAAGTGGGTGTCATGGACTTTGACCCGACTGAGATTGCCGAAAAGGGACGCCTGCAACCAGGCAAGATTCTCCTTATCGACACTCAGGAGGGCAAAATCTACTACGACGGTGAGATTAAGGAGCGCCTCGCAAGCGCCCATCCTTACCGTCAGTGGCTATCAACTAACCGTATACAACTTGAAAAACTGCACTCCGGACGTAAGGTTGACAACTCTGTCGACGACCTCACACGCAAGGAACTGATGTTCGGATTCGGCGAGGAAGATGTCGACGGCACAATCGTTCCGATGGCTACCAACGGTCAGGAACCTACCGCCTCAATGGGCAACGACACTCCGCTGGCTGTACTGAGCGGCCACGCGCAAGTGTTCTTCAACTACTTCCGCCAGCAGTTTGCGCAGGTTACCAACCCTGCCATCGACTCTATCCGCGAGTCATTGGTCATGTCTTTGTCGGAATATATTGGTCGCGTGGGCTCCGGTATTCTCTCGCCCGACGAGTCGAACTGCAAGATGGTGCGCCTGCCCCACCCCATTCTGACCAATACTCAGCTCGATATACTGTGCAATATACGCTACAAGGGATTTAACACAGTCAAGTTGCCTATGCTGTTTGAATGCAGCAAGGGCGAAGACGGACTGCGCGAGTCGCTCGATGCACTCTGCAAGAAGGCCGAGCGCAGCGTCGACGACGGCTACAACTACATCATCCTCAGCGACCGCGATGTTGATGAGAATCATGCAGCCATTCCTTCGCTGCTCGCAGTGAGCGCCGTTCACCATTACTTGATATCTGTAGGCAAGCGCGTTCAGACCGCACTTATCGTAGAGAGCGGTGAGATTCGCGAGGTGATGCACGCCGCATTGCTCTTGGGCTACGGTGCTTCGGCACTCTGTCCGTACATGACATACGCCATACTCGACGACCTTGTGAAGCGCGGAAAGATTCAGGAGAACTATCCGACAGCCGAAGCCAACTACATCAAGGCGGTGAAGAAAGGTCTGTTGAAGATTATGGCAAAGATGGGTATCTCAACCATCCGCTCATATCGCGGAGCCAAGATATTCGAGAGCATAGGTCTGTCGGAGGCGCTGTTGAAGACCTACTTCGGTACAGAAGTGAGCACTATAGGCGGCGTTGGACTCGAAACCATCGCCCGCGACGCAATCAGCATGCACAACAAGGCCTTCAACAACCACAAAAAGCTCGATTTTCTGCCCAACCTCGGACAATTCCACTGGCGCAAAGACGGCATACGCCACGCCTGGAACCCCGAAACCATCGCTACACTTCAGCTTGCCACACGCACTGGCAATTACGCTAAATACAAAGAGTTCACGAAGTTTGTCGACGAGAAAGAAGAACCAATCTTCATCCGCGACTTCTTCGATTTCAAACAAAATCCGATACCAGTCGACGAGGTAGAACCCGTCGAGAACATTGTTAAACACTTCGTGACGGGTGCCATGTCGTTCGGAGCTCTGTCAAAGGAGGCTCACGAGGCAATGGCTCTTGCCATGAACAAGCTCGGCGCACGCTCAAACACAGGCGAAGGCGGCGAGTTGAGCGAGCGTTTCCACGAGACTGTGGATGGCGTTTCGCTTTCGAGCAAGACCAAGCAGGTTGCTTCGGGACGCTTCGGCGTAACTACAGAATACCTGGTCAACGCCGAGGAGATACAGATTAAGGTGGCGCAGGGTGCCAAGCCGGGTGAAGGCGGACAGCTGCCGGGCTTCAAGGTGAACGAGGTGATTGCCAAGACGCGTCACTCCATTCCCGGAATCTCGCTCATTTCGCCTCCTCCTCACCATGACATCTACTCTATTGAGGACCTGGCCCAGCTCATCTTCGACCTCAAGAACGTCAATCCTAAGGCAGCCATCAGCGTGAAGCTCGTTGCCGAGAGTGGCGTTGGCACCATCGCAGCTGGCGTTGCCAAGGCCAAAGCCGACCTCATCGTCATCTCAGGAGCCGAAGGCGGCACCGGCGCTTCGCCCGCATCGAGCATGCGATTTGCAGGTATTTCGCCCGAAATCGGATTGTCTGAGACCCAGCAGACACTCGTCAAGAACGGTCTGCGCGGTCAGGTTCGTCTGCAAGTGGACGGCCAGTTGAAGACCGGACGCGACGTCGTGCTCATGGCTCTGCTCGGTGCAGAAGAGTTCGGATTCGGTACTGCGGCGCTGATCGTGCTCGGTTGTGTGATGATGCGTAAATGTAACCTCAACACATGTCCAATGGGCGTAGCCACACAGAACCCCGAACTGCGCAAACTGTTCCGCGGCAAGGCAGAATATCTGGTCAACTACTTCACCTTCGTAGCCCAAGAGGTGCGCGAATACTTGGCTCAGATGGGCTATCGCAGCCTCAACGAGATAGTAGGACACACCGAACTCGTCGTCACAAAGAAGGACGAGAAGAATCCCAAGTCGGCTCTGCTCGACTTCCACCGACTTCTGTTCCAGGAGTCCAACGGCTGCACGCTCTATCATACAGCACAACAACGACACAAGCTTGGCGACGTGCTGGACCAGCATCTGATTCGTGGAGCACAGAACGCAATAGAACGTCAGGACGAGGTTTCGCTCGATTTCGCCATCAAGAACACCGACCGTGCCGTCGGCGCAATGCTCAGCGGAATGATAGCACAGAAGTATGGCGAGGCAGGATTGCCCGACAAGACCATCAACGTGAAGTTCAAAGGCTCGGCAGGACAGAGCTTCGGTGCATTCCTCGTTAAAGGTGTCGACTTCAAACTGGAAGGCGAAGCCAACGACTACTTCGCCAAGGGTCTGTCAGGCGGACGCATATCAATACTCCCGCCGATAAGAAGCAACTTCGCAGCCGAGGACAACATCATAGCCGGCAACACCGGACTGTATGGCGCAACAAGCGGCGAACTCTACATAAACGGTAAGGTTGGCGAACGCTTCGGAGTGCGCAACTCGGGAGCCACAGCCGTAATCGAAGGCGCAGGCGACCACTGCTGCGAGTATATGACGGGCGGTCGCGTAGTAGTATTGGGCGAGACGGGACGCAACTTCGCCGCCGGTATGTCTGGTGGTGTAGCTTACGTTTGGGACAAGAACCACAACTTCGACTACTTCTGCAATATGGATATGGTCGAGATCAACCTTGTCGATGACAGCAACTACCGCAAGGAGCTGCACGAACTCATTCGCCAGCACTACCTATACACCGGTTCGAAACTCGCACGCACCATGCTCGACGACTGGAACCGCTACGTTGAGGACTTCATACAGATTGTCCCAATCGAGTATAAGCGTGTGCTGCAGGAAGAGCAGGTACGCAAGCTGCAACAGAAGATTGCAGACATGCAGAGAGACTACTGATTTGCGCGAGGGCGCAAATCGGAATTTTGAGTTTTGAATTTTGAGTTTTGAATTTTGAGTTTTGAATTATCGGACAGAGCCGATTAGGAATTGTTCAATTTTGAATTGATTGATAGAATCATGTTAAAATCAATACTGAACAACCCAAAACTCAAAACTGAATAATTCAAAATGCGCAAAGCGCACAACTCAAAATTCAGAACTCAAAACTCAAAATTGCGACTGCAAGTCGCAACAATTCAAAATTCAAAAGTCAAAATTCAAAATTAGGAATTATGGGCAATCCAAAAGCATTCCTCACAATACACCGCAAAGAGGCGGGCTACCGCCCCATACACGACCGCATTCACGACTTTGGTGAAGTCGAACAAACACTCAACAGCAACGACCGCCGTCAGCAGGCATCACGCTGTATGGACTGTGGCGTACCCTTCTGTCACTGGGCATGTCCGCTGGGCAATAAGGCACCCGAGTGGAACGACGCCCTATACAAGGGCGACTGGGAGCTGGCTTATCGCCTGCTTAACTCAACCAACGACTTCCCCGAGTTCACCGGACGAATCTGTCCGGCACTGTGCGAGAAGGCTTGCGTGCTCAATCTCGTAGAGCACGAACCTACAACCAACCGCGAAGACGAGTGTGCCATTACCGAACACGCATTCCAGGAGGACTACGTACGTGTAGAACAACCCGAACGCAACGGCAAGAAAGTATGCGTCATCGGAGCCGGACCTGCCGGACTCGTGGCAGCCAACCGCCTCAACCACATGGGCTACTCGGTAACAGTGATGGAGAAGAACGAAAGCGCAGGCGGCTTGCTGCGCTACGGCATTCCTAACTTCAAGCTCAACAAGGCTGTCATCGACCGCCGTATCGCTCTGCTCGAAGAGGAGGGCATCGTATTCAAATACAACTCGCCAGTCGACGTAGAACATCTGCCCGAAGGATTCGACGCTTACGTTGTATCAACCGGTACACCTACTGCACGCGACCTCAAGATTCCCGGACGCGAACTGAAGGGCGTACACTTCGCCCTCGAAATGCTCTCACAGCAAAACAGAGTGTTGGCAGGTATGGAGTTCAAGAAGGAAGAACTGGTCAACGCCAAGGGCAAAGACGTGCTCGTAATAGGCGGTGGCGACACCGGATCAGACTGCATCGGCACGGCACACCGTCAGGGATGCAAGTCGGTGACGCAAATAGAGATTATGCCGCGACCCGTAGACGGACCCGACGACCCGAAGAATCCTTGGCCAAACTGGCCTCGTACACTCAAGACTACCTCGTCGCACGAGGAGGGTTGTACACGCCGCTGGAACATCAACTCGTTGGAGTTCCTCGGCGACAAGAACGGCAAGCTTACCGGAGTACGTGTACAAGAAATAACATGGAAACCCAACCCCGATGGCGGACGTCCGCTCATGGAGCCAGTGGGCAAGCCAGAAATAATAAAGTGTGAAATGGTGTTGCTCGCAATGGGATTCCTCAAGCCCGAGCAACCAAAGTTTGCCTCGAACGTATTCGTAGCGGGCGATGCAGCAAATGGAGCATCGCTTGTTGTAAGAGCTATGGCAAGCGGAAAGAAAATAGCTGCTGAAATAGATAATTTCCTATCGAAGTAATTGCTTTTATACGTCCTGTTGTTGAAACAGAACATAATGCAGCTATATAGAGACGGGGTCGTCGCCGAAGAGGCAACGACCCCGTTATTTTTTGTCCTTAAAGCGATTGGCTTACTCGCCCATCACCTTCTTAGGCAATACAAGATTGAGTATAACGGCAAGCAGGAACACTACAGCCACGCAGTTTTCGGCAAATACGGTGCGCACGATTTCGGGGAATATGGCAAACATTCCGGTGGCTTGGGTGAAGCCAAGGCCTACACTGAGCGACAGACTGACAATGACCATGTTGCGCTGTGAGAAACCTGCGCGTGCCATCATGCCGAATCCGGCAAACAGAATGCTTCCGAACATCATGATAGTACAGCCGCCGAGCACAGCCTGCGGGATTGTGGTAAGGGCGGCACCGATAGCGGGGAACACGCCGCCGATAATCATCACCATGGCACCTACGCCGATAGTGAAGCGGTTTACGACACCCGATATGGCTGCCAGACCTACGTTCTGGCTGAACGATGTGATTGGAGTACAGCCGAACAGACCCGATACAGAGCTGACGAAACCGTCGCAGCAGATGGCAGAACCCATCTCCTTGGTCTCAGGGTCGCGCTTCAAGGCGCTGTTGCAGAGTGCTGAAGTGTCGCCGATAGTCTCAGTAGCCGACACCAGATATACGGCTACTACAGAGAGGATGGCGCCGATGTTGAATTCGGGAGTGAAGGGAATTAAGCGCGGCAGGGCAATGATGGAATGTCCGCTGAGGCTGTCGAAGTTGACCATTCCCATGAAGCAGGCGAGCACATAGCCCACGATGAGGCCCACAAGAACCGAGAGCGAGCGCAGGAAACCCTTGGCAAACACCTGGCAAAGCAGGCATGCAAGAAGCGTTACGGTGCCCACAATCCAGTTGTTCATGCTGCCGAAGTCGGGCGCACCCATACCTCCTGCAAACGAGTTGGCTCCGATGGGCAGGAGCGAGAAGCCGATAGCCGTAACGACAGTAGCCGAAACGACATGCGGGATGAGCTTAATCCAGTACTTGACGAAGAGTCCGAGCAGTCCTTCAACAAGTCCGCCGACGATGACGGCACCTATAAGCGTGCCCATACCGTATGTTCCGGCAATGCCGATGGCAAGCGAGAGGAACGTGAACGAGATGCCCATCACGATAGGCAGACGCGAACCTATGCGCCATACGGGGAAGAGCTGCACCAGAGTACCGATACCGGCAATCACCATACAGTTCTGTATGAGCGCGGCACTGACTGCGCTGTCGAGTCCGACGGCAGCGGCAAGAATCATGATTGGAGTGATGTTGCTGACAAACATGGCCAGCACGTGCTGTAGACCGAACGGGAGAGCTTTTCCCAACGGCACTCTACCGTCAAGTCGGTAGAGATTCTCAGAGGAATTTGACATTGTTTTTATATGTAAAGTGAATTGATATATCACTCAGAAATTGCAATAATGCAAATTATAGGGTGCAGAGTTACAAAAAAAATCGCTTTATTGATTCTCCTTATTTATCAAGTTCACCACAACCTTCACCATTGCATCCTTTTCCTCAGTGCGGCTCTCTGCAATCATCAGAGTAAGTGCAACGAGGGTGTTGTCGGCAATGCGTTTGTGTCCGTCTTCGGCATACAGCACACGGTTATTATTGAGAAACCACAGGAAGAGCATTGCAGCAATGCGCTTGTTTCCGTCGCTGAACGAATGGTTCTTTACAACGAGATATAGCAGCATGGCTGCTTTCTCCTCGACAGAAGGATAGAGTTCTTCGCCACCGAAGGTCTGGTATATCTGTCCGATGCTGCTTTTGAACGAGTCGTCCTTCTCGTTGGCAAACCATTGTGAACCTCCAAACTTATCCTTTAGGGCGTTGATGGCTTCCATTGCATTGTCATAAGTGGCACGGAACGGCTCATTCTTGGTTGTCTGCTGTATTGAAAGCGACTGATAATCGTAATGGTCGAGCGTGTCGAGAGCATAAACGTAGTCGGAAATAACATTGAACAGTCCGCTGTATTCATCCGTTGTGACCTTCTCCTGCATCCCTATGGCACGCCCCATCAGCCGCACCACGTTCTTAAGCTCGTTGTATCGGTCGAGCTTGAGCTGCTGGTTGATGACGTAGCCTTTGATGAGGTATTGCTTGAGAACGGAGGTTGCCCACTGACGGAAACGAGTGCCTTGTATGGATTTTACGCGATAACCTACGGAGATGATAACATCGAGATTGTACATTGTTGTCTCATACGTTTGATCTTGGTCTTTACCCATATGTGCAATTTTTGCACATGTGATATTTTTATCGAGTTCGCCCTCTTTGTAGCAATTGTTTATATGACGTGTGATAACTGTTCGGTCGCGTCCAAACAACTCTGCCATTTGACTTTGTGTAAGCCACACTGTCTCATTCTCCAACTTAACGTTAAGTTGTACGCTGCCGTCTTGCGAACGGTATATTTCTATTGAATTGTTCATATTTGTTTTCTTTTATCAAATTAAGATCAAAAAGTCCTTTTTACTTTTTAACCCTTTTACTTTTTTACTTTTCAACTCTTTTACCTTTCTAATACAACCTTCGCTCTGCCCAATCGCCTCTGTCGAGATTTCTATAACCAATGGCTTCGCTGATGTGCTGCACCTCTACACGCTCCGAACCGTCAAGATCGGCAATACTACGTGCTACTTTCAGAATACGATTGTAGGCGCGTGCCGACAGCGAGAACTTCTCCATGGCTGTGCGCAGAAGAGCGATGGAAGCGTCATCGGGCTCGGCAAACTCGTGAATCATGCGCTCTGTCATCTGAGCATTGCAATGAATGCCACGGTATTCTTTGAAGCGTGCAGTCTGAATGTCGCGCGCCTTGATCACACGCTCGCGTATTGCGGAGCTTGGTTCGCCCGGTTCGGCCTTCGATATGTCCTTGAACGGCACGGGAGTGATCTCGCATTGAATGTCTGTTCGGTCTAAGAAAAGAGGGGCCGCTGATTGTCCCACTTTTTGGCTCGCTCCATGCCATCTAGCACTACGCCTACGATGATTTATCAAGGACATAGGTGAATGGCCATTGTTTAT
>ENA-OZGC01000779-OZGC01000779.1-human-gut-metagenome-genome-assembly--contig:-NODE-779-length-21541-cov-6.689798_pt1 | contig 21541 bp, 15 predicted proteins | sample MGYA00245109_ERZ653643 | MGnify/ENA primary metagenome ERZ653643 (study PRJEB26926, sample SAMN06165107) | human gut metagenome | biome: ENVO:00009003; feature: ENVO:2100002; material: ENVO:00002003... | reverse complement strand
ACCATTTAAGTTTATAATATATGAAATCAGAAAAAGAAACCATTTATGACTATGCGACAGAACTGAAGCTGCTGGCCTTCAAAGAGGAACTGGAATACACCCTTTCATTGGCAGCCGGAGAAAACTGGAGCCATTTGCATTTCTTGACCGAATTGCTTGGAAAGGAAAGTGTCAGAAGAAGGGAATGTAGAAGAAAATCAAGGATAAAATCTGCGGGATTCCCACAAATGAAGTATCTGCATGAACTTGTCATGGAAGACATGCCCAAAGAGGCACAGATAATATTGCCTGAATTGGAAACACTGGACTTCATCAGGGAGGGAAGAAACATAGTCCTGTATGGAAATCCGGGGACGGGAAAGACTCATATTGCTACGGCTTTAGGAATAAAGGCCTGCCAGCAGGATTTTACCGTATTGTTTACTTCAGTCCCTCTCTTGCTTACCCAGATAAGGGAAGCCAAATCCGCAAAGACACTGCGGGCGTTGCAATTACGGTTTGAAAAATACGATCTGGTTATCTGTGATGAATTCGGATATGTCAGTTGTGACAAGGAAGGAGGAGAACTGCTTTTTAACCACTTGTCCTTAAGGGCCGGGAAAAAAGCTACAATCATTACTACTAATTTGGCTTTTAACAGATGGAATGAAATCATAAAGGACAAGGTGCTTGTAGCGGCAATGGTCGACAGGCTTACACATAAAGCCTATCTGGTAAATATGACCGGACTCTCTTATAGGCTCAAAGAAACACAAAAAATGAGACAAGATAAATGAAGATTTTAAACTTATATGTAATTTTGTAACAAGTATGGATGGAGCTCTTTTCAATTAAAATACGGTGCACTTTTCAATTAGTATCTACACCACATCTTCTTTGATTTGATAGTAGTTCCTTTCGATTTCCTCTTTCATGTGGTCCTTACCGTCCGCATCGGTAAAGTCCGTGATCACCGGGATTTTCCGGTAGGCTTTCGTTTCCGCGGCTACCTGTTCGTTATCCACTATGATTTCAGCATGGAATATCTTCTGATTTATCTTTTCATCGAAACTGTCGCAGACCGAACCGACAAATTCCCCCTGCGAGAGGTTGGATATCTTGGAGGCGGGGATGAGCGAGTCGAGCTGGGTAGAGATATTGGTCGAGGTGTCCTCCCGCGTCATATTGATGGACTTGCGCTGCTGGAGTACTTTTCCGAACCTTTCCGAGAGATTCTTTGCGGTTTCACCCACTACTTGCCCGGCAAAAATATTGCCGATTGTATTTTGGATCACACGCGCCTCCTTATCGCCGTAATCCCTGACGAGTTGGCTGTAGTCTTGGGCACCGAGCATGACAGCCACCTTGTTGCTCCGGGCGGTGGCTATCAACGTGTCAAGCCCTTTAAAATAAATAGTTGGAACCTCGTCCACCAGGATGGAACATTTGAGCTTGCCTTTCCGGTTGACCATCTTGACGATACGGGCGTTGTACAGTCCCAACGCACAGGAATAAATATTCTGCCGGTCGGGATTATTGCCCACGCATAAGACCTTCGGGGCATCAGGGTTATTGATGTCCAGAGTAAAGTCATCGCCGGTCATAATCCAGTACAAGGCGGGCGATATCAGCCTGGAGAGCGGAATTTTGGCGGAAGCTATCTGGCCTTGGAGCTGCTCCATCGCACCGCCTTTCCAGGCATCCATAAACGGGGAAAGATAATTTTCCAGCTCCCGGTAAGAGGTAAGGATAGTGAACAGGTCAGAATATGGCTTATTCAACAGCTCGATCGCATGCGGGAACGTACAATACCGCCCGTTTTCATAAATCTTGAGATACCAGATCAGGGCTGCAAGCAGGATAATCGGGCTTTCCACGAAGAAGTCCCCCTGCTTCTGAATCCAACTCTTATTCAAGTTAAGCATGATTACATATGCGGACTCGTAGGCATCCGCAATGTCGGACAGGAATGCCGGGTTGAGCGGGTTGCACCGGTGGCTGTGGCGCGGGTCATCGAAATTGATGACATAGAACCCGACCGGACGGGCATATTTATCCCGGTTTTTAAGCAGCTGGTTATAAGCGATCAGGCTTAAATCCGGAAATTTGAAGTCATAGCAATAGAGTGCATAGCCTTTCTCTATTTGCTGCTTGATGAACTGGTTGATGACACAGTACGATTTCCCGCTGCCGGGACATCCCAGCACGATGCACCCCCTCTGCGGGGATACGACATTGATCCAGCCGTTGTGCCATTTTTTCTTGTAATAGAAACGTGTCGGCAGGTTCACCGAGTATTCATTGGCAATCAGACAGGTTTCCTGCATGAAGCTCTCATTCTCGTCGTTAAAGACGTCATCCATGAGCCGGTTCTTTAACAGGCGGGTAATCCAGACTCCGGCGGTAAGCAGGCAGATGTATCCGGCGGCTACGGTAGCTACGTATAATAAGGTAAGAAGCGTAACGGGGAAACGGGTTGTCAAAAAGAGCTCACTACCGAAAAAGAGCAGCAACCCGGCTATAAGGTAACAGCCGATATTCCTTCATGACATCTCCACGTCTTTTCGTCCTTTGGCTCCCATGCAGGAGAAGAAGAGGAAGAGCAGGCTGAAGGATTTGCTCACCAGCGAATGGGAAAACAGGCCGGTATCCCGCTGGAAATTGAGCAGTATCTTGTCCACGACACCGATGTTCAGGTTCATGGAAAGGAAATAAGGATAGCAGTAATAATATACATTCATCACTAAAAAAAGGATGCTGATGGCTCTCATAAAGTCGAGGTTCTTATTGAGTCCTCTGGTTTCGTCTTGTGACATAAGCAGTATGATAAATTAATGGTGATACATTTAACCGAGATGCAGACCTCTGCGTTTTCTCTTTTTCTTTTTCCCGTAAGGGCTTTGCGTCAGGTCGTCTGCCGGACACGGATAGGATTCCAAAGAGAATATATCAAGCAGTCCTTCCACCAGTCCCGGTTCTTTTGTTTCCGGTTCGGGCAGATAGATAACAGGGGCTTCCCCTGTTTTTTCCGGTGGGGGCGTACCGTACTTCCGGTTGAGAACCGATGCCGAATACTCTTTGCCCAGAAGCGAGCCCTTGAACACGGTCTTTGAGTTGTGGTCGATGTAGGTCACGCCATAAATCACACCGGAATCGTTCTGCCAGAGTATGGCGGCAATGCCTTTCCCGGAGAGTTCCTGAAGGAATCCCTGACGGGTGGGTTGTCCCTGCAGGGCAGCGGCGATGGCTTCCTTCGTTTGTACGGGTATGGGATGTCGGGCGATCCATTGTTTGCTTTTCGCGAATTTCTTTTGGAGTGCCTCATAGCCCACGTTCTTGCCGATCTTGCTGGATTTGATGGCTACGCCAATCCGTTCTCCTTTTTCATCGGTAGCCGCATAAACCAATCCGTGATAGCTCTTTCCCTCTATCATCTTGTGGGTTTCTTCCACTGTTACATGGAAAAGGCCGAGCAAGGCTTTAAACTCCTTGACGGATTGGAATCTGTATCCCTGCATGATGGGCTTGACCACATTGGCTATCTGGTGCTTGATATCTCCCTTCCGGTAATCGACGACGGTCAATGGTAGGGATTCTCGTCGCTCCATCTTCTCGGCGGGTAGCAGACTGTATTTCCTCTCCAGCTCCCGGCAAACAGCGGTCGAGCGTTGCCATTCCTTGTAATCATTGATTTTTCTTCCTTGCTCATCAATACGCAGGGATACAATATGGATGTGGGGTCTGCCGATATCCTCATGCCGGTAGATGATATAGGGTTGGTTGCCATATCCCATTTTCTCCATGTATTCCTGTCCGATGACGGCCAATTGTTCATCGGTCAGCACATCGTCCGGGTGTGGATTTAATGAAATGTGTATAACGGGCTTCTCAGTCCGGCGGTTAGCCGCCAGATACGGTTCGAAGGAACGGATGCAGTGCTGGATGGTCGGATGACCGTCTGCCGGTTCCATGATCCGGTTTCATGCCAGTGGTCGTGCCTGCTGCTTGTCCACTTTTTCTTGATTGTAGTATAATGCCCCATAAACGGAGGCTCCCGATGTTATTTTTGCAACCATTGTTCGAATTCTTGGGTGAGGCGGATAATCTCCCGGTTCAGGGAGATAAATTCAATAGTCAGTTGTTCCAACTTATAGAGCAAGGCAAGGGCTTTCTTTTCGGATAGTCCGGTATGCAGTGCCTTGACTGCCTGATTATAGTTTACTCCGATCCGGCGGTATTCGCTCTGCAGGTTGGTCAGTTTGATGTAGTAGTCCGTTGCCGCCTTGTCGATTTTCACGACTTTCATCGGCTTGTCGAAAAGGGCGGCAAGAATGAATTGGGATTTGTTTTTAGCTCCCGAATTCTCGAAGAGCCTCTCGAACTCGATGTTTTGGAGTTCGTCCAGACGGAACCCGTAATAATAAGAATGAAGCTCTGATTCCTCTTTGGAATTCCGTCCGCCTCTTCATTTGTTCGAAGTGTCAGCCCGTCCGGGCTTGCGTGTACTATTGATTTTAGCCATATCATTTGAGTTATTTATCCGACAGCAAAATAAGTGATAATTTTAATACGAACCTAAAATCGGAAGGTGACTACAAATGACAGGAGATGACTATTTATGACAGGGGTACAAATAGTTGTTGGAATGAATGTTTTTCAGACAGATTTGAGTATTTACGCTTTGGCTTTTTGTATATATCTTCCCCATGTGCAATCTACACTTTCCACACAATTCTACAAACCTTTTAGAATGTTAATATCGTATGGCATTGTTTTTCAGCAATATATCCATTCGATGCGTTTTGGCATCCGCTTTGCCTTTACTTTAACATAAGAGATAATCAACAACGAAACAAGTATTAATTTAAAAAATTACGATTATGAAAAAGGTATTAGTAGCAGTAGCATTGGTAATGGGATTAGGTAGTTCTGTAGCATTCGCACAGGAAGTGAATAACTCTACAGCAGTAGAAACTACGGCACAGGCTCCACAGGATGAGTTCACAAAGATTGATGCCAAGGAACTGCCTGCGGAAGTAATGAATGCCCTGGCAAAAAGTTATGAAGGTGCTTCTATCAAGGAGGCTTATGTAGCGGCCAAAGAAACCGGAAAAGTGTACAAGGTGATCATTACTACAAAGGATGCGCAGGAAGTGACAGTCCTCATGAATGAAAAAGGCGAAGAAGTGAAGGAATAAGGGATAATTCAATTAGCTGTGCGTAAAATAAAATCTCGGTTCATGTGAATCGGGATTTTATTTTTATGCACGGATTAATGCGGTTACTATTTACTCTCTATTCCACAGTTCACAATATTCTTTTCATAGTTTTCCTTCAGCTTGGGAAGCAGGACGGAAAGGCTCTTCTTGCGCCGGGCAAGATCGGCACGCAGGTCATACGGTTTGGGAATGGAGACATTGAAGAGTTTCTCGAAAGCGGAAACGATACCGGCGAAAGAGAGGCGTTTGCCGCTTTCGTCCGTAACCAGTTCACTGTAATCGAGCGAGGAAATCAATTCCATCAGGTTGACCAGCGTACCTTTCCAATGGAGCGATGAAAGAAAGGAAGAAGGTGTTTCAATGGTTCCGGGATACTGTACATCAAAGTTGACTAGTTTTATTTCCGCTTCCACCAGTAGGAGGCATTTGTCCAGATAGAATTCGGCTATCGATACAGGATGCTGTTCTGTCCGGGCGGACAGTTTTTTCAGAGACACCAGCTCTACCTTGTTGTGAAGCAGATGGCGCAGCCTTTCCGATATGGGAACAGAGCCGGTGGCAAGGTCGTACAGGCATTGTTCATATTCAGTATAGGAGGAAAAGAATTCTTCCTCGGAAATTGAATGTTTTTGATTTAGAGCTAGGGAAAAATAGTTGAATATACGGCATTCTGTAAATGGTTTCATACGGCATACGTTTAATTTGTTTATATCGGAATAAACCAAACGGAATGCCTCTGCTGTCATTCAAAGTTCTATGTTGCTTTTAAAGTATTGAAAATCAATATAAAACAAATTTTATGCAAAAATGGGTGTAAATAAAAAGTGTAAGCCGTCCTTGACAAGAATGTTAGGACGGCTTACACTTTTGTAAACCCCGTCTGCTCTGGATTATTTTCCGATCAGTCGACGATATGGTATTTCTTCAGCTTCTCATACAGGGTTGTCCGGCTGATATTGAGCAGCCGGGCCGCTTTGGAACGGTTGTCACCCGTCCTTTCAAGGACCTGGAGAAGCAACGCCTTTTCTTTTTCTTCTTCCGTCCGCTGCGTTTCTTCTTCTTTGGGGAGGGAGATTTCAAGGTTCAGGTCCGAAACGGAAATCCATTGCTCCTGGCAGATGAGTACGGCGCGACCTATCACATTCTTCAGTTCACGGATATTCCCCGGCCAGGGATATTCCAACAGTACCGCCTCCGCCAAACGGTCAAAGCCGTGAAACGATTTATGGACCTTGGTGCAAGCGAGCTTCAAGAAGAAATCAGCCAGAGGGAGGATATCTTCCCGGCATTCGGCCAGCGTGGGAATCCGAAGGGTGAACTCATTGAGCCGGTGGAACAGGTCTTCCCGGAAGCGTCCTTCCTCGATGGCTTTTTCCAGATTCTCATTGGTGGCGGCAACCAGCCGGATATCGAAAGAGTATTCTTTTGTGGAACCCACCGGTTTACAGCGTTTCTCTTGCAAGGCCCTGAGCAGGAGCATCTGCGTTTTATAGGAAAGGTTGCCTATCTCGTCCAGAAACAGGGTTCCTCCGTCGGCGGCACGGAGGAGGCCGATTTTGTCACTTTCCGCTCCGGTAAAGGCTCCCTTCTGATGACCGAAAAACTCGGAGGCGGCAAGCTCGTTAGAGATGGCTCCACAGTCGATTGCCAGATACGGCTTGTTTTTCCGGTGACTACGAGCATGTATCTCGGCTGCGATATGTTCTTTTCCGGTACCGGAATCTCCACGGAGCAGGACGGAGATATCCGCACCGGCAATCACTTCTATCAGGCGGTACATCTCATGGGCCTTGGGGCTTTCACCCCGGTAGAAAACTGGTTTGTCGCTTTCCTTGTTGAATATATCTGTAATTAGAGCCAGGAGTTTGTCCGGCTGCACGGGCTTGCACAGGTAGTTGATCGCTCCGAGTTGCATGGCCGTCACCGCATTCTCTACCTGTCCGTAATTGGTCATGATCAGGAAAGGAATGGAATATTGTTTCTCATTCATCCATTTCAGGAGCGAGGTGCTGTTACCATCCGGCAGGCGCAGGTCTGCCAGTATGAGGCTGAACTCCTTTTGTTCGATAGCTTTGCGTGCATTCGCAAGGGTTGTCACACAATCGGTTTTCATTCCTTTTTTCACCAGCCAGTTGCTGATGCTGCGGCTGAATACGATATCATCTTCAATTATCAGAATTGTTTTCATAGACTTTCCTCCTGTATTTTTTTAGCGTATGCTATAAGTTTTTCTACTGCCCGGATAATGTCTCGTATTTCCATGTATTGCTCATCGGTCCACTCTATTGTATAGTCTGTCACCAACTTTCGTAAAAGGTACAAGGGAAAATCCAAACGGACAGTTTCCCACAAAGGTAGTTTCTTATGCAACATTGAAATTATGGTTTCCTTGTCTTGTCGGTCTAAAGCATCGGTCAATATTAAAAGATCTTTCCGGCTTTCCTCAATAAATAGACCGAGCATTTCCTTCTGGTTGTCTTCCCCCGAAAGGATAAGCGAGAAATCGGGTTCATACTCCTTTTTGTCTTTTTTTCCTATTATTTGTGCCACTGTGTTTATCAGTTCTTCCATAGAGAATGGCTTGTGGATGCAGCCCGAAAAGCCACCCAACAGATACTCATTGTCGTCGTCCACCCGTGCCGTTACCGCTATAACAGGTATGGTCTTTGCATTCTCCATATTGGAGGTCCGGAGTAATTCAAGTATTCTGTAACCGTCCGTTTCAGGCATCTGAATATCCGTCAGCAGTAGGTCGTATCTTTGTGACCGGAGTCGGGTAACTAGTTCACGGCTGGTCTGACAGCAGTCGCACCAGACTCCGTTACGATGAAACATCTCTTTGGTAATGTTTAGTTGTATCTGGTCATCATCAATGACCAGTACGTTGATTCCATCCAGGTGATAATCGGTAGCGACGTATGTCTCATCAACCCGGGTAGATTTATCGGCTTTCGGGAATGGCAAGAATACGGCAAACGTGCTTCCTTCACCCGGTTTACTTTTTACGGTAAGAGTTCCTTGCATACCGGAAACCAACCTGTTTGTAATGGCTAGCCCCAATCCGAAACCAGGAAGATTCCGGGCATTATCCAGCCGTTCAAAGGCTGCGAATATCCGACCTTTTTCTTCTTCTGTCATTCCGGTACCGGTGTCCTGTACCAAGAAATATAACTCATTATTCCTGTATTCTGCCTGTAGACGGACTTCACCTTGCTGGGTGAATTTAACCGCATTGGAAAGCAGATTGTTCAGAATTTGCTGGAGTTGTGAACGGTCGCCACTTACTACTACATCCAAACCGGAGAAGTCGGTGACCAGGCGGAGTTTTTTCGTTTGAGCCAACGAACCATAGTTTTGAATGATTTCATTAAAGAGGGTTTCCAGCCGGAAAATCGAGAGATTCGGTTTGTTCCTACCAGTATCCAGTAGATAGAACTCGATCAGCGTATTCACCAGCTCGAGCATGTAATCGGATGAGTGGAGGATATTCTGCGCGTACTCATCCTTACGGTTTTTCTCTTCTTCACCGGAAATCAGTTCAGCACACCCTTTGATAGTGGCCAGCGGTGCACGCAGGTCGTGGGCGATGGAGAGCATCATGTTTTTACGGGTGGTAAGTAATTCTAGATTCTTCCCGTTTGTTTTTTCCAATTCTTTCCGGTAACGGTACTGACGGTTCACGTCCCTGTGTATCACCATATACAACAGGATAACCAGCAAGAATGTCCCGATGCTGGTACCCGCAATCAACCGGAAGGTGTGGGTACGCGTTTCCTGTTGCCAACGTATTTCTCGACAAAAAGATTCACTTTCCTTTCTTTCGAAGTTCTGTACCAGCAGGTTGATATGTTCGTTCAGTATTCGGTTGCCCCGTCTGAGGCTGTCCATTTTGATGGACAGGATTTCTTCGTAATGGAGTGTAGTGCTGTCAATCTCTTTTTCAATGGAATACAACAGTGCGGAGGATTTCACACCGGTTCTCTTTGTACCGGAGGAAGTTGTGGCAGGGACCGGTTCTTTCCATGCTTCTTCCCGTTGCAAGGCATAAGCCGATTTCTTTTCCTGCTTGCGGAAAATGCCCCAGAAGCTCTTTTTCTTCTTTTCACCGATCTGAATGACAGGCATTTCTTTCTGTTGGGGGATGTCCTTTTTGCTTTGCGACACGACGACAGGTATTTTCTGGCGGACGATTTCCCCCGCATCTGGCATGTTCTCCAGCAACTGCAACAAGGCTGCCATCTGTTTCTCTTTTTCTACCAGTAGGCTACACACAGAGTCAATGTATTTTCGTTGTAGGCTGTCTTTCTGTCCGGCTTTTAGGTTTTGCAGCAATGTGACTGTTGCGACCTGCTTCTTTCGGTAGGCAGCATAGTCATCTTCCGTCCATCCGGTAATCAGTTCACCGGTATAGGCAAGGTCCAGCAGGTAGAGAAAAGCCCGGTTTGTCTTCTGCCTTTCTCCTTGCCAATGCGCTTCCTGCTTTTCCATTACGCTTTTCTTTTGCCAGCCGTCACGGACGATGTAAACTATCAAAGCTAAGAAGAACACCCATATCAGGTATCCGATGATAATTTCCAGTTTGAGTTTTGCTTGTATCATCGAAATTGTATTTATTTAATTCCTACTAAAGCTGATTATTGTACAACATTACTCAAATGCTCCACCAATATATCCTATTTTATTAATTAGATAAGTATAGCAAGACAGGCAACAATTTTCCAACTGCCGCCTGTCACTATTCCATTGTAATAATTAGCAATACATATTCACGATTGCCTCGTACAATTCTTGCTTACCACTGGTTTGTTTCGGTTCACCGTTAGCTTTCGCATAAGCTACAACTTCTTCCAGAGTCAGCTTGTCGTCTTCGAATTCCTTACCCTTGCCAGCATCGAATGATGCGTAACGGTCAGCTAACATCTTCTTGTAAGGAGACTCTTCCAGTAATTTAGCTGCGCTTTCTAAAGCACGTGCCATAGCATCCATACCTGCGATGTGAGCGATGAAGATATCTTCTAGGTCGGTAGAGTTACGACGAGTCTTAGCATCAAAGTTTGTACCGCCATTGCCTAAACCACCGTTGCGGATGATTTGCATCATAGCCTGGGTCAGTTCATAGTTATCGATAGGGAATTGGTCAGTATCCCAACCGTTCTGGTAGTCACCGCGGTTGGCATCGATAGAACCCAGCATATCGTTGTCAACAGCTACAGCCAATTCATGTTCGAAAGTGTGACCGGCCAAAGTAGCATGATTAACTTCGATGTTCACCTTGAAGTCTTTATCCAGACCGTGAGCTTTCAGAAAGCCGATAACTGTTTCAGTATCTACATCATATTGATGTTTGGTCGGTTCCATCGGTTTCGGTTCAATCAGGAAAGTGCCTTTGAAGCCACGTGCACGTGCATAGTCACGAGCAATGGTCAGCATCTTTGCAAGGTGTTCTTTCTCGCGTTTCTGGTCAGTATTCAGTAAAGACATATAACCTTCACGTCCGCCCCAGAATACATAGTTTGAACCACCCAGTTCGATAGTGGCGTCGATAGCATTCTTTATCTGAACGGCAGCGCGTGCCACAACGTCAAAATCAGGATTGGTAGCAGCACCGTTCATATAGCGTGCATGACCGAATACATTAGCAGTACCCCACAACAGTTTGATACCGGTTTCAGCTTGTTTCTGTTTAGCATAAGTCACGATAGCTTTCAAGTTTGCTTCATATTCTTCAATGGTATCAGCTTCATTGCAGAGGTCTACATCATGGAAGCAGTAGTATTCAATACCCATTTTCTGCATAAACTCGAAACCGGCATCCATTTTGTTCTTGGCCGCCTGAACGGTATTGGCATTACCGTTCCAGGGAAAATGCTTGGTACCGCCACCGAACTGGTCGCCACCTTCTGCACAGAGAGTGTGCCACCAGGCCATAGCGAACCTCAACCAGTCCTTCATTTTCTTGCCCATGATAATCTTTTCAGCGTCGTAATAACGGAATGCCATCGGATTCTTACTTTCTTTACCCTCGAATTTAATCTTTCCTATTCCGGGAAAATACTCTTTTGTCGCCATAATTTTAATTGAATTTTTAAAAGTTAATTATTACCAGTTTACTATTTAGCCATTGATTTTTCCAAACGATATTTCCAGCGTGCATAAGCATCAGCATATTCCTGCCGTTTAGTCTGATTGGGCTCTATGACATCCAACTTTTCCAGCGTAGCGAATGCCTCGCTGTTATCTTTGTAGATACCTGCACCGATACCTGCGCCCTTAGCTGCACCTACCGAACCGTCTGTATCGTACAACTCGATTACTGCACCTGTCACACCTGCCAACGTGTCGCGGAAGATGGAGCTCAGGAACATATTTGCATGACCTGCATGGATTTTCTGTATGGGGATGCCCATACCTTCCATGATGTCTATACCATATTTAAACGAGAACACGATACCTTCCTGCGCTGCGCGGACAATGTGCTGCTTGCCGTGAAGATTGAAGTTCAAGCCACGGATGGAACAGTTAATTTCTCTATTTTCAAGCATACGTTCCGCACCGTTGCCGAAAGGTAGAATACTGATTCCTGCACTACCGACAGGAGTCTGCGATGCCAGTACATTCATTTCATTATAAGAGATACCTTCGGGAGCAATTGTGCGTTTTACCCAAGAGTTGAGGATACCCGTACCGTTGATACAGAGCAAAACGCCCAGACGAGTCTGTTCGCCCGTATGATTCACATGAGCGAATGTATTTACACGTGATTTCGGATCGTAGTTTACCTCACCGTTTACACCATATACCACACCCGAAGTACCTGCCGTGGAAGCAATCTCACCTGGATTGAATACATTCAATGAAAGGGCGTTGTTTGGCTGGTCGCCTGCACGATAAGTAATCGGCGTACCTTCTTTCAGTCCCAGTTCTTTGGCTGCGGCAGCGTTTACGCGTCCTTGTTCGGAGAAGGTCGGTTTGATGTCCGCAATCAGGGAATTGTCGAAACCGTAGTAGCTCATCAGGAAGTCAGCTACATGGTTCTTCTTGAAATCCCAAAACATACCTTCCGAAAGACCGGAAACAGTCGTGCAGATTTCGCCGCTCAGTTTCATGGCGATATAATCGCCCGGAAGCATAATCTTATGGATTTTTTCGTAGATTGCCGGTTCGTTCCCCTTTATCCACGCCAGTTTGGAGGCAGTGAAGTTGCCAGGGGAATTCAGCAGATGCGAAAGGCATTTTTCTTCACCTAGTGTTTCAAAGGCTTTTTCACCATAAGGCACAGCGCGCGAATCGCACCAGATAATAGAAGGGCGCAGCACATTCTGGTCTTTGTCCACACATACCAATCCGTGCATCTGATAAGAGATGCCGATAGCCTTGATTTCACCTGCATTTGCACCCGAATCGGCCATAATAGCTTGTGTTGCAAGTTTCAGATTCTCCCACCAGCCTTCGGGATTTTGTTCAGCCCAGCCCGGTTTTACGGCAATGATAGCCGCCTCCGTCTTTGGAAAGAAAGCGGAGGATACACATTTGCCGGTTTCGGCGTTTACCAAGCTCGCTTTTACGGACGAGCTTCCAATATCATAACCTAATAGATACATATAGTTGTTTTAAAATGATGATTCGTTTTTTTATCTATCAGTTCTCATACCAGCATTTCTTTTACCTGATTATACACATTTTGTGCGGTAAAGCCCAGTTTCTCATCCAACACCTTATAAGGAGCGGAGAAACCGAATGATTCCAGACCGAATACCTTGCCATCAGTTCCTACCAGACCTTCGAGGTTTACAGGCAGACCGGCTGTGAGGCCGAAGATTTTAACTCCTGTAAGAAGTATGCTGTTCTGATAGTCCTTACTTTGGTTGCGGAACAGTCCTTCGGAGGGAACAGAGACGATGCGCACCTTTACGCCATCCTTGCGAAGCAATTCTGCTCCAGCTTCCAAAGTAGATACTTCAGAACCTGAAGCTACGAGGATTACATTGGGATTCTCATCAGAACCTGCAACAATGTAGGCGCCTTTGGCTACCTGTGAGTAGTCGTTTCCTGCGGGAAGGTTTACGATATTCTGACGGGAGAAGATTAATGCTGTGGGAGTGCCGATATTTTCCATGGCCAGTTTCCATGCTACAGTGGTTTCTTCTGCATCTGCCGGACGGAGTACCAACATGGAGTTGTGTCCCTTGTGGTTTTTCAGTTTTTCCATCAAGCGGATTTGTGCTTCCTGTTCCACCGGTTCGTGGGTAGGACCGTCTTCGCCTACGCGGAATGCATCGTGTGTCCAGATGAACTTAACGGGAAGTTCCATCAAGGCAGCCATGCGGATGGCAGGTTTCATATAGTCGGAGAATACAAAGAAGGTAGCACAAGCGGCAATCACACCACCGTGAAGTGCCATACCCAAACAGCAACAAGCCATAGTCAATTCGGATACGCCTGCTTGCAGGAATGCTCCGCTGAAATCGCCTCTGGTAAATGCATGGGTTTTCTTCAGGAAACCATCAGTCTTGTCAGAGTTGGACAAGTCGGCAGAAGAAACAATCATGTTTTCTACTTCTGTTGCCAATACACCCAGTACTTTGGCTGATGCGCTGCGGGTAGCATCTCCGGCTTTCTGTTCGATGGCGCTCCAGTTTACTTTCGGAGCTTTGCCTGAGAACCACAATTCCAGTTTGGCAGCCAACTCGGGGTTTGCTTTTACCCATTCAGCTTTCGCTGCATATTTTTCGGCAACGATCTTCTTCAGTTCTTCTGCACGCTTGGCATACAGTTCTTTCACTTCTGTGAAGATTTGGAACGGATTGGTAGGATCGCCTCCCAAATTCTTGATTGTATTGATGTAAGCATCTCCACCCAAAGGTGCACCGTGGGTAGCACAGTTGCGCTCGTAGCTGGAACCATCCGCTTTGCGGGCACCTTTACCCATTACGGTCTTACCGATAATCAATGTAGGTTGTCCGGTTACGGCTTTGGCTTCTGTCAATGCGGCACGGATTGCTTCGGGATCATTACCGTTGATGGTGATGACTTTCCAGTTCCATGCTTCGTATTTCTTGGCAACATCTTCGCTGGTTACCGCATTGGTTTCAGTAGACAGCTGGATGTCGTTTGAATCGTAGAACATAATCAGGTTGTCCAGTCCCAAGTGACCAGCCAGACGACCTGCACCCTGAGAGATTTCTTCCTGTACGCCACCGTCAGAAATATAAGCATAAATCGTCTGGTTCATAACATCACCCAAGCGGGCTTTTAGGAATTTGGCAGCGATGGCAGCGCCTATTGCAAAGGTATGTCCCTGTCCCAGCGGGCCGGAAGTATTTTCAATACCACGCATGATGTCTACTTCAGGATGTCCCGGAGTAGGGCTTCCCCACTGGCGGAACTGTGCCAGTTCTTCCATGGTAAACTTGCCGGTCAGTGCCAATGTGGAGTACAACATGGGTGACATGTGACCCGGATCAAGGAAGAAACGGTCACGACCTTCCCAACGAGGATTTTCAGGATCATATATTAAAAACTCAGAGAAGAGCACGTTCATAAAATCAGCACCACCCATGGCTCCGCCCGGGTGTCCGGAATTGGCTTTCTCTACCATTGAGGCAGCAAGGATGCGAATATTGTTTGCTGCACGATTCATTAAATGTTTTTCATTCATCTTTTTATTGTCTATTATTTTGTTTTTAAAGACTCGGCAATTTCGATAGGACAAAAGTAGAGAATGGTTTTAAAAGTACTTTATATTATGGGTTACAAGATTCTTTAAAAGGGTTACGTATTGAATTTTAATAAATTGCGCAACATAGACAAAGAAAAATGTAACGCTGTATTTGTAGTATGTATTATAACTAAAGATATGTGTTTCATATTTTTATTTGGGATTGCTGTCTGTGAGGTATCTTTGCGACAAGGAAAACAGAAAAAGAAAAAATACCATGGGACACAGAATTATCTTAATCTTATTTACGTTATTGGCCATCACAGGAGTGAATGCTCAAGATAAATTGTACAGTAACACTTTTCCTTTATGTGATGTCAGGCTGTTGGATGGTCCTTTCAAGCATGCTTGTACCTTGAATACAAAAGTTCTCCTTCAATATGATACAGATCGTTTGCTGGCTCCTTATCTAAAAGAAGCCGGATTCCCCCCAAAAGCGGATAGCTTTGAAAATTGGATCGGGCTGGACGGACACGTAGGCGGACATTACCTGACCGCTTTGGCCATTCATTATGCCGCAACAGGTGATGAAGCCTGCAAGACGAGAATGGACTACATGATTGCCGAATTGAAACGCTGTCAGTTGCAGAATGGTGACGGATATGTGGGAGGCGTTCCGGACGGGAAGAAAATCTGGGCTGAAATAAAAAAAGGAAATGTAGGAATCGTATGGAAAGTATGGGTTCCTTGGTATAATCTGCATAAAACGTATGCCGGATTAAGGGATGCGTGGCTATATGGAGGAAATGAAGAAGCACGGAAAATGTTCCTTGATTTGTGTGATTGGGGATTAACCGTCATCGCTCCTCTCAATGATGAACAAATGGAACAAATGCTTGCCAATGAGTTCGGAGGAATGGATGAAGTCTATGCGGATGCTTATCAGATGACAAAAGAGAAGAAATACCTGGATTCAGCCAAACGTTTTTCCCATAAATGGCTTTTTGACAGCATGGTTGCCCATGTGGATAACTTGGATAACAAACATGCCAATACGCAAGTGCCTAAGGTAGTGGGATATGCCAGGATTGCGGAGGTAGATCAGGACAAACAATATGCAGATGCTGCCGATTTCTTTTGGAACAAAGTGACCAATCATCGTTCTTTATCGTTGGGAGGTAATAGCCGTCGGGAACATTTCGCTCCGGCAGATGATTGCAAAAGTTATGTGGAAGACCGGGAAGGACCGGAATCATGCAATACGAATAATATGTTGAAGCTGACTGAAGATTTATTCCGTATGAAACCATCAGCAAAATATGCAGATTTTTATGAACGGGCTTTATATAATCACATATTATCCACCCAACACCCGGAACACGGAGGTTATGTTTACTTCACGCCTGCACGTCCGGCACATTATCGTGTCTATTCATCGCCCAACAGTGCCATGTGGTGTTGTGTTGGAACGGGTATGGAGAATCACGGAAAATATGGAGAATTTATTTATACCCATACTCATGATTCCCTGTTTGTCAACTTGTTTGTAGCATCAGAATTGACGTGGAAAGAAAAGGGGATAGTTATCATGCAGCAAACCGGTTTTCCGGATGAAGAAAACAGCAAGCTGACAATAAAGACAAAGCACCCTGTCCGCTTTAAGTTGCTGGTACGCCACCCCGGTTGGGCGCGTTCCGGCATGAAAGCACTTTGTAACGGTCAGGATTATGCCATAACCTCTTCTCCTTCTTCTTATATAGTTATTGACCGGCAATGGCAGAATGGGGATGTTGTGGAAATAAGTACGCCAATGGGCGTAAGTATCGAAGAACTGCCTCATGTTCCTAATTATATATCCGTTCTTCGCGGGCCTATTCTGTTAGGCGCAAGAATGGGACAAGAACACTTGGACGGATTGATTGCCGATGACAGCCGGTGGGGGCATATTGCTTCCGGCCCGTTAGTTTCCGTTTTCGATACTCCCCTTATAATCGGTGAAAGAAAAGACATTCAAGCAAAGTTGAATAATATGTGTCCGGTTTCCGGAAAGCCTTTCTGCTATACTGTCCCCGGTTTATTCAGGGAAGAGTCATATAAGAATCTCGTATTCGAACCCTTCTTCCGCATCCATGATTGCCGCTACATGATGTATTGGCTTTCCATGACTGAAGAAGAATATGCCGCATATCAAAAACGTGCCAAAGAGGAAGAACAACGCAAACTGTTGCTGGATCAGCGTACCATAGATGCCGTAGGGACCGGTGAACAGCAACCGGAAGTCGATCACGGAATGAAAAGCGAAAAATCATCTGCCGGATATTTTGAAGGCGAATCATGGCGGGATGCCCGTGATGGTGGATATTTTTCCTATAAGCTGGCAACGGGTGGTGAGCAGAATCTGTCGTTGATGGTACGTTATTGGGGAAATGAAACAGAGAAACGTTCTTCCGATATCCTGATTGACGACCAACTGTTATTAGAAGAAAACACAACGGGAAAATGGAACCGGAAAGAGTTTGTGAATGTGGAATATGCCATTCCTTCCACTATGACAGATGGCAAGGCATTCATTACCGTCACCTTTCGCAGTAAACCAAATACCGCTACCGGCGGGATATTCAATATTCGTTTATTAAAAAAAGAAAGATAATTATGAGAAAGACAATTATTTCATTGCTGCTCCTGTCCGCTACCTGTGGGTATGGGGCTACTAACCCGCAACAACCGGTATCGGCAGATACGGCAACCGTATTTACTAATCCTGTCCTTTGGGCGGATGTTCCTGATCCGGATGTTATCCGCGTAGGAGATACTTTTTACTTGGTGAGCACCACCATGCACCTAATGCCGGGCGCTCCCGTGATGCGTTCAAAGGATTTGGTAAACTGGGAACTGGTCAGTTATTTATTTGACAAGTTAACAGACACCTCCAATTATGATTTGAAAAACGGAACGGCATACGGCAGGGGACAATGGGCTACTTCCATCCGCTATCATAACGGAAAGTTCTATGCCTATTTTTCACCGAACGACAAACCTTACAAAGGGTACGTTTATTCTACTTCCGATCCTGCTGGGAAATGGCAGTTGGTATCACGCATCCCCCACTTCCATGATGCCTCTCTCTTTTTTGACGATGATGGTCGGGCTTATATTTTTTATGGCACCGGGCAGTTGAGGGAGTTGAATGCCGACTTGTCGGGCGTTAAGGAAGGAGGCGTGGATATGCATATCTTTCAGAAAGATGCGGAAGAAACCGGTTTGTTGGAAGGCAGCCGGGCTGTGAAGTGTAATGGAAAATATTATTTGTTGATGATTTCCTGGCCTAAGGAAGGACATCGCAGACAGGTATGTTACCGAGCGGATAAGATTACCGGGCCATACGAGAAGCACGTCATTCTGGATGATGCGTTCAACGGTTTCCCGTATGTAGGACAAGGCACTATTGTCGATGATGCCAAAGGAAACTGGTACGGAGTGATTTTTCAAGACCGTGGCGGAGTGGGACGCGTGCTTACTTTGATGCCTTGTCGTTGGGAAAATGGTTGGCCGATATTGGGAGACAAGAAGGGATGCGTGCCAAAGACGATGGAGAAACCCGTCCAGGGTTGTCCAGTTGTTCCATTGGTGGTTAGCGATGATTTTTCCGGCAAAGAGATGAAGAAGAATTGGCAGTGGAATCATAATCCGGTGAACGCTGCTTGGACTTTGAGCGAACGCCCCGGATATTTGCGTCTGAAAACAAACCGTATAGTGGACAATCTCTATGCTGCACCCAACACGTTGACCCAACGCATGGAAGGTCCCCGGTGCAGCGGCATTGCTGCGTTGGACATCTCACACATGAAAGATGGCGATGTAGCCGGCTTCAGTGCTTTCAACGGACATTCAGGACTTCTGTCAGTTGTAGTTGAAGGAAACAAAAAATATCTCACAATGAATACCAATATTGTGGATTTGCGTAATTCCGATAAAGCAATACTGGGAGTAGAAAAGTTTGAAAAAGAACGGGTGGAGTTGAAACAAGATATGATTTATCTCCGCATTGACGGTGATTTCCGTTTGGGACAAGACATCGCTACTTTTTATTATAGCCTTGACAACAAGGCATGGAAGAAAATAGGAACGGATTTCAAAATGAGATTTGACTATATGAAACTTTTTATGGGCACTAAGTTTGCCCTCTTCAATTACGCCACGAAAGAACTTGGCGGATATGTAGATATTGATTTCTTTCATTACACTAAAGACCGGAAATGATGAAAAAGAATATTTTGATTAGTTTGGGAATTCTCTTTATTTGTGCCGGTGCGTCTTTCGCCCAGGAAATTCCTCATGGAAAAATAGATACCATTACGTATGCTTCGAACACGGTAGGAACTAACCGCAGGGCATTGGTTTATACCCCTCCCGGTTACGATGGTCAGAAAAAATATCCGATACTATACTTGCTACACGGCATCGGGGGGGATGAAAAGGAATGGTACACTCAGGGTGCTCCCCATCTGATACTGGATACTCTCATTGCGCGACGAAAAGCTTTGCCTATGGTTATAGTGTTTCCTAATGGACGTGCTCAAAAAGACGACAGGCCTGTAGGAAATATTTATGCAGCAGCCGATGCCTTTGCCGTATTTGAAAAAGATTTACTCAATGATTTGATACCATACGTAGAAAAGAACTTCCCCGTATTAACCGACCGTGAACATCGTGCGATAGCCGGTTTGTCTATGGGAGGCGGTCAATCGTTGAATTTTGGCTTGGGCAATCTGGATAAATTCGCATGGGTAGGAGGTTTCTCTTCCGCACCGAATACGAAAATACCGCAGGAACTGTTGCCCGATGTGACAAAGGCAAAAAAAATGCTTAAGCTACTATGGATTTCTTGTGGAGATAAAGACGACCTGATTTCATTCAGCAAACGGACACATGACTATTTGCAAGATAATCATATAACTCATATTTATCATGTTTATCCGGGTGGATATCATAATTTTAAAGTTTGGAAACAAAGTTTCTATATGTTCTCCCAGTTATTGTTCAAACCGGTAACGAAACAACAGATTAATGAATGCACCACTCCTGACAGCACAATGTAACATGAAAAAAGAAAAATGTAGCGATGTTTTGGAAAGATGTATCGCTGATAAAGATACATGTAGCGTGATTCTTCTAAGATTTCATTTTCATGGCCTACCTTTGCATCATGACAGAGGGGAAAGGTGGTTTCTAATAGATAACAACATTGACAGCATTAATTGAACCCATGTCGTTTTCAATAGGTAAAAAAGCATTCCGGTTCATTGGGTGACCGGAATTGCTTTTGGTAAAAAACTTTTAAATTAATATTCATGAACACACTGAATCAGAAAGTATCGATGACCGAGAAAATTGGTTATAGCTTGGGAGATTGTTCGGCAAATCTGGTCTTCCAGATGATGATGATTTACCAGACTAAATTCTATACGGATATATTCGGGCTTGAAGGAGCCATTGCCGGAACAGTGATGCTGGTTGCACGTATTGTTGATGCGTTTGTAGACCCCACTGTTGGAATCTTGAGTGATCGTACTAAAACTCGTTTTGGAAAATACCGTCCCTGGGTATTGTGGACGGCATTGCCTTTTATGGTATTCTATATATTGGCATTCTATAATCCGGGTATTGAAGATAAGGGATTGGTGGCACTTTATGCCACGGTTTCATATACGTTGCTAATGACGCTGTATTCGTTTAACAATACTCCGTATGCTTCGTTAGGAGGAGTGATGTCCAGTGATATAAAAGAAAGGACAAGCATTACCTCTATTCGCTTTATATCAGCTACCATTGCGCAATTTGTGGTACAGGGACTTACATTGCCGTTGGTTAGCAAATTTTCTGATGGAGGTGACAAAGCACACGGCTGGCTGTGTACGGTTGCATTATTTGCGTGCATCGGTTTTTTCTTTTTGGTTATCACATTCTTTTCAGCACGCGAGCGTATTACACCGCCTGCCGGTCAGAAGACAGATACCCGGAAAGATATAAAGGACGTTTTCAGCAGCATTCCTTGGCGGGCCATGTTCATTTTGACCCTGTTTGTTTTCATCACACTCGCCATGTGGGGAAGCGCCATGAACTATTATTTTGAAAATTATGTCGATTCGGATGCTCTTTATGCTTTCCTTGGCCAAATGGGGTTGGTGGCAACGAAAGCAACAGGCGGCGCGAGCTATACAATACTTAATGCATTCGGTCTTGTCGTCGACAGTGCGGACGAGGCCTACGAGGTCGGTTTTGGCGTATTCAATATGGTAGGGGCACTTGTCCAGTTTTTCGGAGTCATCTTGTTGTCCAATTTCCTCGCTAACCGTTACGGAAAGAAACGTGTGTTTATCACCTGCCTTTCTTTAACGGCAGTGTTCACTGCGTTATTTTATTTCCCCGATGAAAGGGACGTTGAATCCATGTTCGTGTTGAATATCCTGAAGAGTCTGGCGTACGCTCCTACTGTTCCGTTGCTTTGGGCGATGATTGCCGATGTGGCGGATTATTCGGAATATGTGAATTATCGCCGTGCAACAGGGTTCGTGTTTGCAGGCGTGGTATTTGCATTGAAGGCAGGCCTGGGTATCGGTGGAGCCATTCTCGGCTTCTTACCTGTCTCTTATACACATCTCCGAGCCCACGAGACTACGCTGCA
>ENA-OZGC01000767-OZGC01000767.1-human-gut-metagenome-genome-assembly--contig:-NODE-767-length-21855-cov-6.738899_pt1 | contig 21855 bp, 20 predicted proteins | sample MGYA00245109_ERZ653643 | MGnify/ENA primary metagenome ERZ653643 (study PRJEB26926, sample SAMN06165107) | human gut metagenome | biome: ENVO:00009003; feature: ENVO:2100002; material: ENVO:00002003... | reverse complement strand
CTTGGAGAACTGAGGTGCGCGACGGGCGGCCTTCAGACCGTACTTCTTCCTTTCCTTCATGCGCGGATCGCGCGTGAGGAAACCGGCCTTCTTGAGAGCGCCACGGAGTTCGGGATCGGCAACGATCAGCGCGCGGGATATACCGTGCCTGATAGCGCCGGCTTGGCCGGTGGTGCCGCCGCCGTGTACGTTGACCACTACGTCAAACTTTGCGGCGGTGTTGGTCAGCTCAAGGGGAGCGCGAACGATCATCTTGAGCGTTTCAAGGCCGAAGAAATCTTCAAGATCTCTCTTGTTAACGGTGATATTACCGGTACCGGGGAGCAGACGAACCCGGGCAACAGACTTTTTACGCCTGCCAGTTCCGATATACTGGGTGATAATAGCCATAATTCAATCTCCTTCCCGCTTATTTAAGCACGAGGACTTCGGGCTTCTGGGCGGCGTTGTTATGCTCCGGACCCGCGTATATGCGAACCTTGGTGAGCATCTGGCGGCCGAGGGGGCCCTTGGGCATCATGCGGCGAATAGCTTCGTAAACAGCAAATTCGGGCTTCTTATCGAGAAGCTCACGATAGCTGACTTCCTTCAGTCCTCCGGGATAACCGGTATGATGGACATACTTCTTGCCGTCGAGTTTGCGGCCGGTCAAGGTGACCTTGGCGGCGTTAACGATAATTACGTGATCCCCGGTATCAACGTGGGGAGTATATATGGGCTTATGCTTTCCGCGAAGGATAGCGGCTACCTGAGAAGCAAGACGGCCGAGCACCATTCCGTCTGCGTCTACAACGTACCACTTCCGCTCGAGGGTTTCGCCCTTTGCCATATAGGTTTTCATGGCGTTCCTCCTATGGTAGTTTAATGTTCGCGTCGCATTGAGATTGCAGTTAAGCTTCCGGGGCTGTGGCCGCAAAACACCGATCCTAACGAACACGCAGGGTTAATTGTACCCAATCATTCCCTCTGTGTCAAGCAGTATTTCTCTTATTTTTAAGCTTTTTTCAGATTTTTCTCTCAAAACCGTCATTTCGGGCCGTACCTAACGCATATTGGGGAAGTTTATCTGCCTTATCGCCTCGTAAAGCACTATTGCAACCGAGTTTGAAAGGTTGAGAGAGCGGCGGTCGTTGAGCATCGGTATGCGCACGGCGTCCGCGCTGCGCCTCCTGAGCAGTTCCGGCCCAAGGCCCGCAGTCTCCTTGCCGAACACAAGAAAGTCGCCGTCGCGGTATTCCGCATCCGCATATGAACGAGTAGCATGAGTAGAAAGGAGAAAGAAACGCGCGTCGGGGTTCTTCTCCTCCACCTCCTCAAACGAATCGTAATACGTTATGTCAAGATACTGCCAATAATCCAGTCCGGCCCTTTTCAGGTGCTTATCATCCACGCTGAAGCCAAGCGGCCTGACAAGGTGCAGCCGCGCACCCGTGACCGAGCAGGTCCTTGATATATTGCCGGTGTTTTCCGGTATTTCAGGTTCAACCAATACTATGTTTAGCACTCGGCGCCCTCCTAAAAAAGCAAATGATACTTTGCTATTTTAGCCCGCCGTGCCGTATAGGTCAAGCTTTATCGTCCGCGTTTGCCAATATGGCCTTTATTTTATCGCTGTAAATATCGCAAAGTTCCTTGGCGTATTCCTCGCGGAAGCTCTCCGCCCGTATGCTGCATCCTTTCAGCCCCTTGTTCGGCCGCACAAGCACCCAGCCGTCGTCAGATGCTATCCTTACGCCTTCTATCAGTTCCATGTCCTCATCACGTCCGCTTTCAACAAGGCTCCGCAGCACGCGGCCTATCTCCCTCCAGCTGCATTTTACCTCGCCATGCTCCTTCGCTATTTCCGGCAGCAGCGCCATTATTTCATCAAGCTTGCCTTCGCGTTTAAGTGCGCACAGCCTTATTGCCGCCGCCTCGGCCTCAAATAGTTCATCCTGCCAAAGCCCGCGTTCCATTGCCGTGTGCTCCATGCCATGTCCTACGCGCGGCGCCTTTATCAATTCAACGCCTTCCGTGGATATGAGCGTACATAATTCCTGCGGCATGTCTGCCGCAACTACCTCCGCCCGCTGGCCCGAGCGTGCCGCTGCAATCATCAATACGGCCTGCACTTCATCCTCGTTCAGCCGCCTGTCATTTGCTATTGCCCATATTCCGCTTTCGCCGCGGCCTATGCAAAGCCCCGCTTTGAGCCGCGTCATGAGCGCGGGCAGCTTTGCGTCCTCAGCATCCTCGCTGAAGCGCACGTCTATACCCGCGCGTATAAGCACGTTTGCCACCGCGTCAAAAAGCGGCCTGTCGTGCGCTATCAATATGCACGCCTCATTATCCTCATTTACTGCGCCGTGGCCAATTTTAGACCTGAGCGAAGCTTCATACGCCCTTGATACGCCGTTCAGCCTTTGTATTATGCCAAGGCGGCTGCGCGTAACGCTCTGCCTGTCGCCCTCGCGGAAGCCGTTCACGAATTTTCGCCTTGTTTCATTTGTGATGCCAAGGCCGAACCCGTCCATAAGCTCCATGCTTACCATATGGCGTTCGCCCTCTTGATGAGCTATAAATATGCCGCCGTCGAACGCATAGCCGCGTATAGCGTGGCCCAATGCCGAACGCGAGCATACACCCGCATCCCATACATCAACGCCCTGAGATGCCATTCCGGCCATAACGGCGTATTTGAGCATAACGCATTGCTGCGCGCCGTCCGTTGCTATTGCAAACTCTGCCGGCAGTTTGGCCGTGGATGCAAACGCCGCGCCTATACGTGCCGCCTTCTCCGCGCTCAGTTCCCTGTCCGCATATCCCGCTTCCGGCTTTTCCTCCGCACATGACGCGCACTCATTTCGCCATATAACATTTTCCCTATATTCTCCGTCCGCTTCAAGCCGCTTATACGGCCAAAGCTTTACCCCCTCGCCCACTATCGAACGCGCGCCTATGTCGCTCCCGGCGCCCGCGACCGCGCCTTCATATATTACGCTGTCGCGCCCCACCTGCACGTTTTCGCAAAGTATTGCCCCGCGCAGCTCAGCGCCTTCCCTAAGCCTCACGTTCGGCAGCAGTATGCTCCGCTTTACGCTGCATCTTTCGTCTATCCTTGCGCCCGTACATGCAACGCTGTTCGCGCCGAAGTATGCCTTTGCGCCAATCTCAGCATCGCTGCCAACATAGCACGGCGCTGCAAGCACAGCCCTTTCTGATATCTTTGCGCCGTCCTCTATATATACGCCTTCCCTTGTTCGCCTGGCTGCTGTTTTGAACATACACTTTCCGCTTAGCATATCCGCCTGGGTAAGCGCGTATTGAGTAAGGTCTCCTATGTCGCTCCAGTAGCCTTCCGCCTCATATCCGAATATCTTCATACCCGTGCGCAGCATGCGCGGGAACAAATCCTTTGAAAAATCATATTCCGTGCCTTCAGGTACCATATCCAGCACGCTTGGTTCTATTATGTATATGCCCGTATTCACAAGATCGCTGAAAACTTCCGCAGCAGAAGGCTTTTCTATAAAGCGGCTTATGAAGCCGTCTTTATCCTTCAGTACAACTCCGTATTCCATGGGAACTTTTACTTTTTTAAGCAATATGGTCGCCGCCGCGCCGCTGCGCCTGTGTTCGCGCATGGCATCAGTCAAATCAAAGTCGCACATTGCGTCCCCGCTCATTATAAGCACGCTGTCATCGGCCTGCTTCAGGGCGTTCTTTACCCCGCCCGCAGTACCCATCGGCTTATCCTCAACGGCGCACTCCACCTTTATGCCGAACGCGCTGCCGTCCCCCACATAGCGGCGTATAACGTTTGGCAGGTACCTCAGGGTAAGTATGGCCTCGTCAAAGCCATGCTTCTTAATAAGCTCCATGCAATATCCAAGCACGGGCTTGTTCAGCAACGGCACCATGGGTTTTGGCATGGTGCAGCTGAGCGGACGCAGGCGTTTCCCGTCCCCGCCCGCCATAATAACGGCTTTCATAAATAAAAAATACCGCCTTTCCTTAGGAATGAAAATGCGGTATTAGTGTGGCTCTTTTTATGTTTATTTAAGCATATTCGCACTTAGTAGAAAAAGGAATTTCCTCCGAATGTTGCATAATACACCCTTTTATCCCACGATGTGCCTTTTTTTGAGGAGCGGAAGTACAGCACATCTTCCGGCATAAAGCGGTCTCCGTTTACGAATATCTGGTTCACGGCCTCAATGGTTTTGCTTACCGGTACAACCGCGCGCAGCTTATCCTCATCTCTTGCAACTGTGAACTGATTCTTTTGGAATATTACGCCGCTTACGCTATCGGGAAAGCGTGAGCTTGCGATTCGGTTATATATTACGTTGGCAACCGCCGCACGGGCTTCAACGCCGCTTCCCTTTGATTCCTCCTGAACCACCTGTGCAACAAGCAAAAGCTCATCCGCGCTGAATCCGCCGCCGGAGGAGAAATAATCGTTGCTGCTCACGCCGCTGTTTGATTCGCTCCCGCCCGTGTTTTCCGGTTGCTTTGTCGGCTCCACCGTAGGGGACGGAGTCTTAGTCGGTTTGGGCGTTGCAGTCGGCTTCGCTGTGGGCTTTGGAGTGGGCGTAGACGGCGCACCGTATTCAACAAATTCGGCCAATATAAAGCCATATGTGCCGTCGTACTTCACCTTGAGCCAATCCCCGGATTTGCCAACAACCGTGAATACGGCGTTCTCTTTCAGTTCATCTATTATCTTATAGTCAAGCCCGGGGCCTTTTCTGAAATTAGCAGAGCCAGCGTTTAGATACGCTGCCTTTTTCTCCAAATCCGTAACTTCGTACTTCGGCGTAGGTGTAGGCGTTTTGGTAGGCTCGGGCGATTTTGTCGGTTCCGGCGTTGCCATTGGCGTAGTTTCCGCTGTAGGCTCGGCTGTCGGCGCAGGTGTAGGCTCATCGGTAGGTCCCGCCGTAAAGGCCGGCGTATATGTCGGCGCGGCAGAAGGCTGCACCGTGGGCGTAGGCGTACCAGGCGCCGCTGTATCATCAGGTATCTCCATCGTATCTATCATTTGCACATCCGCGCTGAAGTTACCCGTTTGTGACACCGCCATGCAGCCCGCAAACGCCAGTATGGCTACCAATATAAATATGCCCGCCGCATGCCTTATCATAGAATGAACCTGCCAAGATCCTCGCCGTTAAGCTCGGAAGGCATATGTTCCTTTACATAGCTTGCATCGACCACTACCTTAACCATGGGATGATCGCCGCCGGCATTGAATGAGATATCCTCCAGCAGATTTTCAACGATGGTATGAAGCCGCCTCGCACCTATATTCTCGCTCGTTTCGTTCGCATTATATGCGTAGCGCGCTATTGCGTCCAGCGCATCGTCCGTAAACTCAAGCTGAACATCGTCCGTGGCAAGCAGCGCTTCGTATTGCTTGGTTATGGCATGCTCCGGCTGGTGCAGTATGCGCTTATAGTCCTCCACCGTAAGCGGATTAAGGTCCACCTTAATCGGGAACCTGCCCTGAAGTTCCGGAATAAGATCGGATATTTTGGACACATGGAACGCGCCCGCCGCAATGAAGAGCATAAAGTCCGTTTTTACTGGGCCGTATTTTGTATTCACCGTGCAGCCTTCAACTATCGGCAAAATATCCCTCTGCACGCCTTCGCGCGAAACATCCGGCCCGCTTGCGCGGTCGTTTCCGGCTATTTTGTCAATTTCGTCTATAAACACTATGCCGTCCTGCTCGGCCTTGTCTATGGCCTCGCGTATGACCTCGTCCATGTCTATAAGCTTTTCGGATTCCTCCTGCGTAAGTATGCGCCGGGCCTCGCTCACCTTAACGCGGCGCTTTTTCTTATTCTTGGGTATAAGTCCGCCCATCATTTCGTTAAGGTTTATGTCTATGCCCATGGCAAGCATTGCGTCGCTGCCGGTGTTCTGCTGCTCCACCTCAATCTCTACAAGCTCGTTTTCAAGCAGTCCGTTTGAAAGCTGCTGCGCTATTTGCTGCCGCTTATTAAGGTGCTCGGTCTTTTCTTCTTCGCTCAGCTCCTTATCCGCGTCCGCTTCCGGCGTGCTGCCTGAGCCGAGCAGAAGCTGTATCGGGTTAAACGGCTTCTGCACCTTTTTGCCCGCCGTGGGCATAAGCAGTTCAATAAGCCTTTGCTCCGCGGCCGCCTTTGCAACGGTCTCAACTGCTTCGTAGCGTTTTTGCTTACATAGGCGTATGGATGCCTCCACAAGGTCTCTAACTATTGAGTCCACATCGCGCCCAACGTAGCCCACTTCTGTAAACTTTGTAGCTTCCACCTTTACCAGCGGCGCATCAACAAGCTTTGCAAGCCTTCTTGCTATTTCCGTTTTGCCAACGCCCGTGGGGCCGACCATTATGATGTTCTTTGGCGTTATCTCCTCCCGCATTTCCGGCGAAAGGCGGGAACGGCGATATCTGTTCCTCAGCGCTATCGCTACGGCGCGCTTCGCTTCGTCCTGACCTACAATGTATTTATCCAGCGCTTCTACCGTTTCTCTTGGCGTAAACATTATATTTCCTCCATGGTGATATTGCTGTTTGTATAAATGCAGATATCACTTGCTATCTTTATTGCCTTGGTGGCTATTTCCGCCGCGCTCAGATCCGTATTTTCCTTCAGCGCCTTTGCCGCGCTCAGCGCGAACATGCCGCCGGAGCCTATTGCGGCTATGCCGTCATCCGGATCTATCACTTCTCCGGTACCGCTCACTATAAGCAATTCTTCCTTATCCGCAACGATAAGCATTGCGTTAAGCTGCCGCATAACTTTATCCGTGCGCCATTCCTGCGCCAGCGATACCGCCGCGCGCTTTAGGCTGCCGCTGTATTTTTCAAGCTTAGCTTCAAATCTTTCAAGGAGTGAAAACGCATCCGCCACCGTACCGGCAAAGCCCGTAACAACGCTGTCGTGATATATCCTGCGCACCTTTTTCGCGGTGTGCTTCATTATTGTATTTTCGCCGAACGTAACCTGTCCGTCGCCGGCAACGGCGCATTTGCCGTCCTTTTTAACGGCCACTATAGTGGTTCCAAGCATCTGCTGCATAATTATTTACCGCCTTTCAAATATCCGCCCTTCACGTTGCGGCGGAATAAAGCTTTTTATGATAATACCATATATCCGTGCAAAGCGGGGCGGAATTCATAATGCTTTACATTTTATTCGCATTCGGTTGCCGTTTTTGCGCCATTCAGGCCAGTTCTTTCCGCAATCGAATCAATTATTCCAAGTGAGCGCTCGGCTATGAGCGTATATCGCTCCTGCTTATTCCTTGGGGCGTTGGAAAGCCCTTCTATTATGCCGAAGCTTATGTTCATCGGCTGGAAATCCGAACCGTTATAGCAAGAGACATAGCGTCCCAACGCACCTATCGCCGTTTTTGAGCCGAAGTCTACGCTTTGTTCGCCATTAAGCTTGAGTGCCAGATCTATGCCCGCAAGCATCCCGCTTGCAGCGCTTTCAATATAGCCCTCAACGCCCGTCATCTGTCCGGCAAAATACAGCCCCGGCTTAGCTATGCATTCAAACCATGGCGTAAGCTTGCCCGGGGAGTTTATAAACGTATTCCTGTGCATCACGCCATAGCGCACGAATTCCGCATTTTCAAGCCCGGGTATCATGCCGAACACGCGCTTCTGTTCACCGAATTTAAGATTAGTCTGGAACCCGACTATGTTATAAAGCGTAGCTTCGTTGTTTTCCTTTCTGAGCTGCACCACGGCATACGGGCGCTTGCCCGTGCGCGGATCAACTATGCCTACTGGCTTTAGCGGGCCGTAAGCAAGCGTCATCGGTCCGCGCTTTGCCATCACCTCAACGGGCATGCAGCCTTCAAACACGCGCGGTGTTTCAAACTCGTGCAGCGGCGCGGTTTCGGCAGTAATAAGGTTATTTATGAACGTGAAGTACTCCTCTTTGTCCATGGGGCAATTCAGATAATCGTTGCCGCGTTCGTAGCGCGAGCCTTCGAATATTTTGCTCATATCGAGCGATTCCGCGCTTATGACCGGCGCAACTGCGTCATAAAAGTGCAGCCCTTCGCCAAAGAAAGCCTCTATCGCTTCAAGCATTGCGCCGTCCGTAAGCGGGCCCGTAGCAACTATTGCGGGCGCATCGGGCAGGCTTGTTACCTCGCCGTGTTCAATGGTTATGTTCTCGTGTTCGCTCAGGCGCTTGGTAACCAGTTCCGAGAATATGTCCCTGTCAACGGCCAATGCGCCGCCCGCGGGCACGCGGCTTTCCTCCGCGCACTGCATTACTATTGACCCAAGCCTTCGCATTTCTTCCTTCAAAAGACCGGCTCCGTTTTGCAGCCTGTCCGAACGGAGTGAGTTTGAGCACACCAGCTCGCAGAACCCGTTCAGCTTATGCGCCGGAGAGAATTTTTCCGGCTTCATTTCGTATAATGATACGGCAATGCCGCGTTCAGCAAGCTGATACGCGGCTTCGCATCCCGCAAGTCCTGCGCCTATAACAGAGACCTTCGGTTTATTTTTCGACATCGTTTTCCGTTCCCTTCTTGACGCTTCTTTCAATATAGCCGCAATCCTTATTGGAGCAGGCCACATATTTGCCGCGCGGGCCAACCTTGTTTACCATTATTGCGCCGCATTTGGGGCAGTTTTCGCCGCTTGGCATATCCCATGATACAAAGTCGCACTCAGGATATTTTTCGCAGCCGTAGAATACCTTGCCGCGCTTTGTTTTGCGCTTTATCAGTGCCGCGCCGCACTTGGGGCAGGGAACGTTTATCTTTTCCACTATCGCCTTTGTATTGCGGCATTCGGGGAAATTGGGGCAGGCAAGGAACTTGCCGAAGCGGCCCATTTTATATACCATCATCGCGCCGCATTTATCGCATACAACATCCGATACTTCATCGGGCACGTTGACTTTCTCTATCGTTTCGGACGCCTTTTCAACATCCTGCATGAACGGGCCGTAGAACTCCCGCACAACGCTCTTCCACTCGCATTCACCGTCCTTGATATGGTCAAGCTCGCTTTCCATATCCGCCGTAAACTTAACGTCCACTATGTCCTTAAAGTTATCCTTCATTATTTGGGTAACGATAAAGCCAAGTTCGGTTGGGTAAAGCGTTTTCTTTTCGCGTTTAACATAGCCGCGCTCGATTATGGTCGAAATTGTGGGCGAATATGTGCTCGGCCTGCCTATGCCCTTCTCCTCAAGGGTTTTAACGAGCGTAGCCTCGGTATAGCGCGGTGGCGGCTGGGTAAAGCGCTGCTCGCTTTCTATTTTATGCGCGGTAAAAACATCGCCTTGGTGTATTTCCGGCAGCGTAACGTCCTTTTCCTGCACGTCATCGCGGCCTTCTATATATACCGCCGTGTATCCATCAAACATGGTGCGCTGGCCGCTTGCGCGGAATGTGCAGCCGTTTGCATCAAATGAAACGGTATTGGTTTCGTATACCATTTCCGTCATCTGGCTGGCCATAAAGCGCTCGTATATCAGCTTATAAAGCTTAAACTGCTGATTGCTCAGCGAATCCTTTACCTCCGCCGGGGTAAGCTCAACATATGACGGGCGCACGGCTTCATGCGCGTCCTGCGCGCCCTTGCGGCCCTTGTATATATTCGGCTTTGCGGGAACGTAATCCGCGCCGTATTTGTTGCCTATCAGCCCCAGCGCCGCCTTCTGCGCCTCTTCCGATACGCGCACGGAATCCGTCCTCATGTAAGTTATAAGTCCCGTCACACCCCTGCCCTGAAGCTCTATACCTTCATAAAGCTGCTGGGCAACGAGCATTGTAAGCTTTGCCGTGAAGCCAAGCTTTCGTGAAGCTTCCTGCTGCAGGCTGCTTGTTGTAAACGGCGCGGGCGCATGGCGCGTTTTTACGGCGTTTTTAGCATCCGTCACGTTAAAGTTTGCGCCTGTTGCCGCATCTACAACTTTTTTCGCATCCGCTTCGCATTTAAGCTCCGTCTTTTTATCGCCGTAGCCATAGAACTTTGCATCGACCGCCTTCTTTATTCCCTTAGCCTTCAGGTTTGCACTCACCGTCCAGTATTCTTCAGGAACAAAATCGTTTATCTCCTGCTCACGGTCGCAAATTATGCGCGTGGCTACGGACTGCACGCGACCTGCGCTAAGTCCCTTCCTTACCTTTGCCCAAAGTATGGGGCTTATTTTATAACCCACCAGTCTGTCCAGCACGCGCCTTGCCTGCTGCGCGTCAACAAGGTTCATATCTATGCACCTTGGATGCTTCACGGAATTTTTGACCGTGTTTGCGGTTATTTCATTAAAGACTATGCGGCAGTTTGACTTTGGTTCGAGCTTGAGTATATGCGCAAGGTGCCAGCTTATGGCTTCGCCTTCCATATCAGGGTCGGTCGCGAGCAGGACGTGCTTAGCTCCCTTGGCTTCGCGCCTTATGCGGTCCAGTACCTCTCCTCGTCCTCTGAGCGTTATGTACTTGGGCTCAAAGTCATTCGCCTCGTCCACACCAAGCTGACTTTTAGGCAAATCCCTTACATGGCCGTTCGATGCGACCACCTTATACTTGCTGCCCAAAAATTTGCCGATCGTCTTAGCCTTGGCCGGAGACTCGACTATAACCAGATTATCTGCCATTTATATACCCCCTCCTGGGATCAGTTTACTTCGTTTTCATTACAAGCTAAAAAGCCTGCCCACAGATTGCTTAATTATTCCCGAAAATTCCATCGCTGTCAAGGTTGAATTTAGCATACCTGCATCAAAACCCGTAAGTTCCGCCAATTCGTCATATGTTCTTTCCCCTGCCATAAGCAGCCTATGTATCAATTCCTGCTCAAACGAAAGCTCCGCAGGAGTCACCGCCTTGCGTTCCTCAGCCATAGGCTTTATGCCGTATTCTTCAAGCACGTCCTCCGCACCGAGCGTTATTTTGGCAAGCCCTTCGCGTATCAAATTATTCGTGCCCATGCTCAGTTCGTCGCTCACCCTGCCGGGAATCGCAAAAACATCCCTGCCCTGCTCAAGGGCGCAGTCAACGGTTATGAACGTGCCGCTCTTTTCACGCGCTTCAACAACTATCACCCCGCGTGACAGGCCGCTTATTATCCTGTTCCGCATGGGAAAATGGCTTGGCGTAGGCGCAATGCCGGGCATAAATTCGGACACTATCGCCCCGCGCTTCGCTATAAGGTCGTATACGTCCCTGTTCACGCTCGGATAAACAACATTCGGCCCGTTGCCAAGCACGGCTATTGTCGGATAATCGTTGCCTTCGGCGTCCAGCGCGCCTTCCGCTGCGACCCTATCCAGCCCGTAAGCAAGGCCGGATACTATGCATGCGCCAGAGCGGGCCAGGTCCTCTGCCAGCTGCCGTGCCACGCGCCTGCCGTAGTCCGATGGCTCTCTTGCACCTATTATCGCTATCGGCAGCCTGTGTTCGGCGTACAGCGTTCCCTTATAGAACAGCACATACGGCGGATCGTATATATTCTTCAGCAAAGCCGGATAGCAGTCCGAATTTATCGTTGCAATATTTATGTCAAGCTCTTCAAGCCGCTTCTCTATACGGTCTATGTATCTTTGTGTCGCGTGGTTATGCATATCCTCGCGGCGTTCATCATTAAGAAATTTGAATTGCGGTATTTCGTTTTTTGCCGCCGCGCGGAAAGCTTCCGCCGCGCTGCCGTCGAATGCATCCAGCATTTTTCTTACGCGCGCCGTGCCGGAGCCAAGCGTTATATTGAGCCATAATAATGCCCTGTCCTCATCGCTCAGCCTTATTTTCATTTTATTTCGCCCCAATATTTGGATTCAAGGCTCCTATATTGTATGGCTTCGGCAATATGCTCCGCCTTTATTTGTTCGCTCCCCGCAAGGTCAGCAATCGTGCGGGACACTTTAAGCAGCCTTGTATATGCGCGTGCGCTAAGCTTAAGCGCGGCAAACGCCTTTTTCATAAGCGACTCGGCATCGCTTGTAAGCACGCAGTATTGGTTCATCATGCGGTTTGTAAGCTGCGCGTTGAAAAGTATGCCCATACCTGCGTAGCGGCGCGTCTGTATGGCCCGTGCGGCATTGACGCGCGCACGGATGGCGCTTGAAGGCTCTCCGCAGCTTCGGCCGGCAATGTCGTTATAGCCAACCTCGCCCATTTCCACATGAATGTCAATACGATCGAGCATCGGCCCACTTATGCGGTTTCGGTAACGTTGTATCTGCTGCGCGGTACAGCGGCACGGAGTTATTCGCGAACCGTAGTTTCCGCATGGGCACGGGTTCATTGCCGCCACAAGCATGAACTGCGCCGGATACGTGCTGCGTGCCGACGCCCGCGTTATCGTTACAAATCCGTCCTCAATGGGCTGGCGCAGTGCTTCAAGCGTGTCTTTCCTAAACTCCGGAAATTCGTCAAGGAACAATACGCCGTAATGCGCAAGGCTTATCTCCCCCGGCATTGCGCGCGTGCCGCCGCCTATGAGCGACGCCGACGACGCCGTATGATGCGGCGCACGGAACGGCCTTTCGCTAACTATTCCGTTTTTGTCCTTCATTGCGCCCGTAACGGAGTGTATTTTGGTTATTTCAAGGGCTTCTTCAAAAGTAAGTTCAGGAAGTATAGACGGGATGCTTCTCGCAAGCATTGTTTTGCCGGAGCCCGGCGTGCCCACAAGCAGCAGATTATGCCCGCCCGCAACGGCTATTTCCGCCGCACGCTTGGCGCCCTGCTGCCCGCGTATGTCCATAAAATCCTGCGCGTATGTTATGTTTTCCGTGTTCCAATGCTGCGGGGCATATATGTTGGGCTGTTCGCGTCCCATTATCGCGTCCACAACGCCCTTCAAATCGTGCGCCGCGGCTATCTTAACCCCTTCAACGTATGATGCTTCAGCTGCGTTATCTTCAGGCAAGAACGCTTTTGTTATGCCGTCCTTATAGGCACCTATCACCATCGGCAGCACGCCCGGTATGCTGCGCACTGTTCCATCCAGCGCCAGTTCGCCAAGGAACATGTATTCGTCCGCTCGCTTCTGTTCTATCTGCCCGGTTGCGGTTAGCATGCCTATCGCTATCGGCAAATCGTAAAAGGAGCCTTCCTTTCGCGTGTCCGCCGGGGCAAGGTTTACGGTTATGCGGCCTATCGGGTATGTGAAGCCGCTGTTCTTTATCGCCGCGCGCACGCGCTCCTTTGATTCACGCACGGCGGCATCCGGTAGCCCAACGGTTTCATATGCGGGCATGCCGCCCGATACGTCTATTTCAACAGTTACAGCGTAACCGTTAAGTCCTATCAGTCCATAGCTTTTTATTCGTGAAAGCATAGATCGGTCCCTCCGCCGCGCGTAATATTTATCAGTTGCCTCCGTTTTCCTCCGGATGCGTTTCCTTGTTGAATACAAACAGTTTTGTAAGTACGAAGTTTGCCACAGCCGAAAATACCGAAGCCGGTATTTTGCAGATAAGGTCGCTGGATATGCTTATGGCCTTGCCGAATATATTCACGGCGACGTCCTGATTTATGCCTATTGGTTTTTTGCAGACCCACAGCACCCCAAGCGACACGCCAAGCGACAATACGTTTACCAATATGAACATGAGCACCGTTTTAAGGCTATGGCTGCGCTCTTTTTTGAACGTCCATTTGGAGTTCCATATATAGCTGTTCAGTATACCCGCACTGTATGAAAACACCTGCGAAAGCATATAGTTCATACCCGCATGGGTCAGCAGCCAGAATACTATGAAATCCACCAGCGTGTTGGTAACGCCCACCGCGCTGAACTTTATAAACTGCCAAACGGTCTTTTTAGCCTCGTTTTTTGCGTTTTGCATCTATCCACCTCTTCTATTATGCCTTAATATCCCAAAAATGTCCAGCTTGGCAGCCATTCAAGCATTTTTATATACCCGCGTGAGCATACAACGCCCGTTATGGCCGGATAAAACAGCGCGAACAGCGCCACCGCCGCGCCGAGCCATATCCATTTTACGCATTTATACCGCCCGTCAAGCTGCTCCTTCCGCATCAGTGCACGCACCGATATGAGTATTATGAACGGTACGGACGCAAAGTAATGATAAATAAACGTACAGCGCGGCACCAATACCCACGGTATATATTCAGCCGCAAGGCCGATAAGCAGAACCATCCATATCTTGTCCGTTTTCATCCTGCCGCGTATCAGTCGGCCGATAATCACAACGCTCACAACAAGGCATGTCCACCACACGGTCGGGTTGCCCATTGCGGATATTGTACCCACATAGCCTTCGCTTACATCATATGTGACGTAATACCACATCGGCCTTATTATAAGCGGCCATTGCCACCACGGCGACTGATACGGATGCGTGGCCTTCAGCCCGCCATGATAGCTGAGCATGAACTTCTGCACTCCCCATATGCCCTCAAGGTCGTAATGCGATTCGCTGAGTACATACGGTATATAGGACGCAAGATATATCGCGACCGGTATGGCTATATAGAATACGCAGCACCAAAGGAGCGTTTTTATAGTGTTCTTCCAAAACGGCGCAACCGCCGCGCGGACAGCTTCATCTTCGCTGTTTCTAAGCGCCATATACTCTTTATACCGCCTTATCAGCGACATGAAAAGCAGCACCGCAAGGCCAACGCCCGCATAGATATCTATCCATTTGCTCGCCGCGCCAAGGCCGAAGAACAAGCCCGCAAGGAACAGCGGTTTAAGCGTTTTCTTCAAGCCGTCGCTATAAAAATTCATGCAGTAATACTGATACATATAATAATACATCAGTATTATAAAGAACACGCCGTAAACGTCTATCGTGGCTATGCGCGTCTGCGTATAATGCATAAAGTCGAACGCAAACAATCCGGCCGCAAGCAGCGCATATTCGCTTTTCTTAAACAGCCGCTTCGCAAACGCATACATTATGGGCACCATGCCTATTCCAAATAATGCGCCCACAACGCGCCAACCGAACGCATTCATGCCGAACGCCGCTATGCCCAGCATTATGAATATTTTACCGAGCGGCGGATGGGAATTTTCGTACGGCTTTATGCCGTGCAAATGTTCGTATGCCGTGCGCGCATGGTACAGTTCGTCAAAGTACATGCCGTACATATACGTTCTGTTTTCCGGCACGGTATCCGCTTCGTCAAACAACGCCTGCGCCTCGCCCTCCGCATGCGCGGCAATAACATTTCTATCCACATCAAGCAGGGCAATTTCATTGAACCAAACGGAGCCGCTCGTCACGCTCAGCGTGATATGGCTGCCCTTCAAGCCGCCGCCTATGCTCTTCCAGCGGAACATATCGCCGTTTATCTCGTCATAGGTGACGCAGTTGCCTTCATCGTCCGTTAATGTTATGCTGCCGGTATACAGCCCGCCGTATACCCATATATCGTCAACGCCGGCATCGGCATCTATCGTTATTTCAACTGTGTCCCCGCTTTTACCAGTCCAATAATTCTCCGGCGCAACTGTGGTGCCAAGGTTTATAAGCGCTATAATGCCATATATCACCGTGAGCGCTATAACGAATATCCTATCCCGCCTGGTATAATTCAGCTTTGTGTTCACCGGTTCCGGCAATGCGGTTATTTCTTCCCTTTCCGGTTTCTTTTCGGCAAACGCAGGGCGTATCCTGCCGCGGAATATGATATCAAAGCACGCAATGCTCAAATATACAAACCCCGCCAAATTTATTATGCAGCCCGCGATCATAAGCGCCGTATAATAATCCGTGCGCCAGCTTTGATTGCTGACAATTATAAAGGCATAGCACGCATTGTAAAGCGCCGCAGCCGTAAGCCATAGGAACGAAACAAACAAACGCCTGTCCCTATAATAAACGAATGCTACAAGAATAAGCAGAAGCGCCGGAACAAGATACCTTTCGTGCATATAGTGTCCCAGTTCAAACAGCGCGATTATAAGATAACCCGCGCTAAGCGCCAAACAGCCGCAGTTCTTGCCGCGCCCCTTTATATACATCAATATGCTTGCCGTAACGCTCAGCGCTATAAGCACCGTGCCAAGCTGGGCATAGGTGAATATGAACAGTACGCTGTCGGCATTTTTCCAGTTGCCGCCAAGCAGGGCCATAAGGTTGAACGCTTCCACGCTGCCGTAATTATAGCTTGTGGCCGTGCCTATAAGCTTATCCAGAAACCACAGTGGCTGCTGATCCCCCTTAAACGGCCATGCTATTATGAAAAGCATTGCTACCGCGCCTATAACCGCGGCAGCAGTCTTTGCGGCCTGCTTTGCCCTATGCTCCCTTTCATCATATATGCGGCAGAAATATGCCGCCGCCAGCAGAGGCCCGATCATGAGCGCCTGCGGCTTTGTCATTATCGCCGCGCCGTAAACCACGCCGGCAAGTATTTCCTTCTTTTCGTCAAACAGCCATATGGTCAAAAGCAGCATCAGTGCCAACACCTGGTCTATCTGCCCCCAGCCGCCGCTGAGGAAAGCGAACAGCGGGCTTATGGCCACAACAGCCGCCAGCACCAACGGAAGCCTGCCCCAGCGCGCAGCATCCCTACAGCCGCTCTTCGCAAGCTTTTTTGCCAACCTGTACACAACATAGGCCGAGACTATATCCGCCAGTATGCCAGGCATTTTGGTAATGAGCGCATATGCGGCCGAAGCATAGCTAAGCCCAAGCAGCTTTGCTATGCCGGACGTTATATACAGCACGTACATATATCCCGGCGGATAGTCCGCAAACATGCCGGAATTATAGAACGCTGCAAGGCCATCCTCATTCAGATGATAGCCCCACGCCATGAAGCAGTTTATATCAGTCGGATGCCCATAAAACACAAGCGAGCATATTACGCGCACGATGAACGCAAACACAAGTATTGCGGCAAGCTTCGCGCCGTCCCCCTTTTGCTCCGCTTCAAGCGTAAGCTGTTCTGTTTCAATAAACCTGCCGTATATTATTGCCCCGAAGAAAACCGTTGCAAGCACAGCCAGCATAACGCGGCCGCTTTCAGGGAAATCACCTTCCGTTGATTCGTCCTCATCCGCGGCATTATCCGCCGCGCCAACCGTAGCAATCGAAAAATCAGCAGCATAGCCCGAATATGACTCAAGCCTTTCCATGCTTATGTCCTTAAACCATGCTTCGCCGTTTGAAAGCGCGCCGTAGCCGCCCACGCGCACGCATACGGTGAGCTCGGTTTGATCTTTGCCGGTTTTGCCGATAAGCTCTACCGTTTGCCAATCCGTTTGGCCATATACGCCATCGCTTGCGGCAAGTGAGCCGTCTATCGATATGTTCGCGCCCGCGCCGCCGTAAACATCCGCCGTTTTAACGGCACAGCTTATCCTGTAATAGCTGTTCTTGTCCACATTCATTGTGCGGCAAAGGCGAATATCGTTGCCTTCATCCCCCGCTGCGCTTATATGCACAACGCCGTCCCGGTTTTCGATGCTTCCGTAAGCATCGCCTTCATACCAGGCCTGCTTGTGCCATTGCCCCTCCGCTCCAAAGCCGCCGGACAGCATATTTTCCCCGTCCGCAAAGCAAAGCGCAGGCAGCGCAAGCGCCAAAAGTGCCAGAATAAATGCAAAAAATCTCTTTTTCATATAGTACTCCGCATAAGCTTTAAGCAGGCATACTGCTCCAATATATACATATAGGATACCACATTTTGGCTTATACAGACATACAATATCAAAAATTCATAATATATTAACTTAGTTCAAACGAAATGCGTCTATGATGTGCTCCACCTGCAGCGTGTCAAGATCAACCTCAATCACGTCAAAGCGGATAAAATTATCTATCAAGCCCGTATTCACGGCGTATATTTGTGCGGCCTTAATAATGTTTCGCTGCTTTGCCGCGGTAACAGCCTCGCGCCCCGTGCCGTATTCGCTTCCATGGCGCGCCTTTACCTCCACAAACACGAGTGTGTCCCCATCCATAACTATAAGGTCTATTTCGCACTTTGCCGCGCGGAAGTTGCGGTCACGATAAACATATCCTTGTTTAAGCAAGTATTCAAGCGCGGCATATTCGCCCCGCTTGCCGCGCTCAATATTATTCATTGTTTTTCTCCCAAAATCTTGCCAATAAAGCTCATGCGGTGTATTGGGCATGGGCCGTATTTTTTCAGCGCGGCAATATGCTCCGCCGTACCATAGCCCTTGTTCCGCTCAAAACTATATTCGGGATACTTTTCGGCCATTTGGCACATATACGTATCCCTTTTTACCTTTGCCGCAATGCTTGCCGCACCTATGAGATAGCTTAACGCATCGCCATGGATTATGGAATGCTGTTTAGCCGGTATATCAAGCCCCTTCACGGCGTCTATAAGCACATGGCTGCAATCATGCTCCATGGCAAAATAAGCCTGCCTAAACGCCTTTTTGGTGGCATTGAGTATATTCAGTTCGTCTATCTCCCCGTTTGTACACCAGCCGTAGCCTATTGCAAGCGCCTGCGCTTCTATTATGGGTGCAAGCTTAGTTCGCCTGAGTTCCGTTACCTTTTTGGAATCGTTTATGTGTTCAATAAGCGGCTCACTCGGCAGTATTACACAGCACGTTACAACGGGCCCTGCAAGCGGGCCGCGGCCAACCTCATCCATACCGGCCGGATATATGCCCGCGTTCCAGAATTCTCTTTCGCGTTTTGTCAGCTCATGCAGCCTTTCCTGCTCGTTTATGCGCGCCATGACATTCTCCTCACGATGCGTTTATCAATACTCTTTATCGGGCGATTCAAGCGTTATTTTGGCTATCCTGCCCGCGCGGAATTCATCCAGCACTATCCGCGCCGCACGTTCCGTATCCATCACGCCGCCCTGCAATATAAATCCACGCGAACGTGCAACGGCTTCAAGCAGTTCATGCGGCGCCATGCCTTCCTCTATCTTCTTATAGCGCTCCTTCAATTCGTTCGGGCATATTGCAATAAGCTCGCCAAGCAGATCCGCCGCGAGCCTTTCTGCGTCCATGATATCATCATTTATAGAGCCGATATAGGCAAGGTGCTTCGCCAGCGCTTCGTTTTCAAGTTTTGGCCAAAGCAGACCCGGCGTATCCATCAATTCAAGGTACGGCGATATCTTTACCCACTGCTTGCCTTTTGTAACGCCCGGCTTATCGCCAACCTTAGCCTTGGTTTCGCCGGCGATACGGTTTATAAATGTGGACTTGCCAACATTGGGTATGCCTACAACCATTGCACGCACGGTCTTTATAACGCCCTTTTCCTTCATCTTTGCCACTTTATCGGCAGCCGCGGCCTCTATCAGCGATACTGCTGCCTTACGCTTTGCGCTTGATGTGGAAACAAAAGCAATGGCATTTATATTCTGAGCCTTGTAGTATTCTATCCACTTTTTTGTCTGCTCAGCAGAGGCAAGGTCGCTTTTGTTCAGCAATATAACCCTGCTTTTCTGGGAAAACAGCGCATCGAAATCCGGATTGCGCGTGGCCAGCGGCGCGCGCGCGTCAACCAGTTCCACAACAACGTCTATCAGCTTCAGGTTTTCTTCCAGCATACGCCGCGCCTTGGCCATATGCCCGGGGTACCATTGTATCTGCATAAAAAGTATCTCCTGCTATAATTAAGCCCCCAGGGGCATAAAGCCTTGGGGGCTTGGTTTGATCGTTTAGGTAAACTTATTTCTCGTCTATACGCTCGACGACCTTGGCAGCCTTACCTACGCGATTGCGCAGATAGAACAGCTTGGCGCGGCGAACCTGACCATGGCGCAGCACTTCGATGCGGCCGATGCGGGGGCTATTGTAGGGGAAGGTCCTCTCTACGCCGATACCGTAGGATATCCTGCGGACGGTGAAGGACTTGCGAATGCCGCCGCCCTGAATCTTAATAACGACGCCTTCGAAGTTCTGAAGCCTCTCGCGGGAGCCTTCTATGACCTTTACGAATACGCGGACGGTATCGCCCACTTCCAGCTTGGGCAGGTCTGTACGAAGCTGCTCCTTTTCAAGTTCCCTGATGATGTCTGCCATTTTTATTTCTCCTTCCTTAGACGTTCGTATAGGCCATTACACCCACATTGGACCGCCCGTTTGTCACAAAAGGCATTATAACACAGCCGCACTTGCAATGCAAGCCATTTTTTGCCCGTTTATCTTGCTTTTTCATCCTTTTTTATGGACTGGATGAATGCTATGTCCTTTTTGTTGAGTTCAACGTGTTCCATCAGCTCCGGACGGCGCGATAGCGTAAGTTCAATGGCCCTGTCCCGCCGCCAGCGCTCTATCAGCGCATGGTTACCGTTCAGCAAAACTTCCGGCACCTTCATGCCGCGAAACTCAGCCGGGCGGGTATACTGCGGATATTCAAGCAGCCCGTCTGAAAATGATTCCGTCTCCGCCGATTCGCTGCTGCCCAATACGCCGGGTATAAAGCGGGCGATGCAGTCTATTGCCACCATAGCGGCCAGTTCGCCGCCCGTCAACACATAGTCGCCTATTGAGAGAGCCTCATCCATGGCGTAATTCACGCGCTCGTCTATGCCCTCGTAATGCCCGCAGAGGAAAAGCAGATGCTCCTCCTTAGCCAATTCCCGCGCCACCTCCGGCGAAAGCGTTCTGCCTCGCGGGGAAAGCAGTATCCTCCTTGCTTTATGCTCGGGATCTACCGCGTCCAGACATGAATAGATGGGCTGGGCGAGCATTACCATGCCCGCACCTCCGCCGAACGGATAATCGTCCGTATTATGGTGCTTATTTTCGGAATACTGCCGTATATCGCAAAGGTTGAATTCGAGTATGCCCTTCTGTGCAGCCCTGCCGAGTATGCTTGCGCCCAATACGGGCGGGAACATCTCGGTAAAGGTTGTAAGTATGTCAATCCTCAAACAGGCCAACCTCCTCAAGTACCTTAGAATCCAGCACCATGCACCGGTTTTCAACATCGGTCGAAATTATCGCGCGCTTAAGTGCAGGCAAAAGCAGCTTCTTTTCGCCCGATATTTCATATACATCATTTGCGCCAGTTTCAAACACGTCCGTAAGCGTGCCAAGCTCGCGCCCGGTATCGTCACTCACTCTGCAGCCTATAAGATCCTCCACAAAGTAGGTATCCTTGGGAAGCTTCATTGCATGCGCCCTGTCCACGCATATATACGCTCCGCGAAGCGCCTCCGCATCATCACGCGAAGCGCTGCATGATATGCTCATATATACCGCGTCTTCCTTCACGCCAACGTCCGATACGGTTATAGGCTCCCTTACACCGTTGCGCTCTATATAGGCTTCCCTAAGCCTTTTATAGCGCATCAGCGAATCAGACATGGGTTCAAGCTTTACCGCCCCATGAACGCCGTGAGGCCGCACAATGCGGCCTATTCTGAAAAATTCGCACAGCGCAGCCATATTAGACTATCTCTACGATGTATTTTTTGTTTTCCTTGACAGAGGCGGCCTTGACCACGCAGCGGATAGCCTGGGCTATGCGGCCCTGTTTGCCTATCACCTTGCCCATATCCTCTGCGGCGACGCTAAGCTCTATTACGGTAGCCTTGTCGCCTTCTTTTTCTTCAACCTTGACCTCGTCAGGCTTGTCCACTAAGCTCATCGCTATAAACTTTACCAGTTCTGACATGGACTGCCTCCCGCTCGCTTCCTCCGTCACTGTATCGCTCCGCTCTTCTTGAGCAGGCCGCGTACGGTATCGGTGGGCTGTGCGCCGTTCTTTATCCACTGCTGAGCCTTTTCGTTGTCAACCTTTATCTCGGCGGGGTCGGTCAGGGGATTGTAGTAACCGATTTCCTCAACGAAAGCGCCGTCGCGGGGAGCGCGGCTGTCCGCAACCACTATACGGTAGAAAGGAGCCTTCTTGGCGCCCATGCGGCGAAGTCTGATTTCTGTCTCTTATACACATCTGACGCTGCCGACGATCGCAT
>ENA-OZGC01000766-OZGC01000766.1-human-gut-metagenome-genome-assembly--contig:-NODE-766-length-21862-cov-6.270785_pt1 | contig 21862 bp, 18 predicted proteins | sample MGYA00245109_ERZ653643 | MGnify/ENA primary metagenome ERZ653643 (study PRJEB26926, sample SAMN06165107) | human gut metagenome | biome: ENVO:00009003; feature: ENVO:2100002; material: ENVO:00002003... | reverse complement strand
ATTTGCCGTAGCAAATAGCAAAGAATGCTTTTAATGCTTAATAAATATGTGTACTCTGACACATACCATTAAAACTACTGCAAGAATTACTTCTTCCATCATAATTTTAATTTTTAATTTATTAAAAATATTCATCTGCGTATCTTAGATTCATCTATAGTCCGACATCATTTGTCGGACTAATCTCTTTATAAAACCATTGCACTATGACATTATCTCTTTTTTTTGTTTTACGTCCTCTAATTCTCTACATAAACAATTATAGAGTTGCTCCCACCAAACAATATCTGCCAAAGGCATTGCCTCTGTTGCTGTATATCTTTCTCCATTATTTAATATAAGGAGATCATTTCTACAATAACAAGAAAACGTATAGGTATTTCCTTGATAGTGAATACAGTTACAAGATTTGAAATCCACATTCCCCTCACTTTTGTAAGAACAGATACCAACAAGGTGTGAACGTTCCAAACTCACCAAACCCTTCCTGTTCTTTAGATCAAAGAAATATTCTCTCCTCCAACTGCCATAGGAGCAGTATTCCTTTGTTGGCAACAGCGACAAGAGTTTCAGAACTGCCCTAGCATAGACTTTACAAAACTCATCCAAGGAACTACTTATGTATGAAGGCTTTAGCTCATCAATTGCTACAAACTGTTTAAGCATAAAACTACTATCCATCTCCATATTCTGTAATAATTTTGAAAATCTATTGAATAGCAACTTTCTTCACACTACCATCGCTGTACTTCACGATGTTCAAGCCCTTGGTTGGAGCAGACAATCGCTGACCGTTTATTGAATAGCGAGATACTTCTTTGGCATGGAAAGGAGTAATAACATTATTGATGCCTGTAGCATCAAATTCCTCTATATTTTTGAAATAGCGGAAATCTGAGTACTTAATATAATAATCGTAAGTTCCCTTTGGAACATAAACCTTACAATTATTTTTATCACACCCTTTAAATGCTACAAGTCCTATCGTATATATTTGCTCTGCATACACATAAATGGAAGTTAAACCACTGCAATTCTCAAAGGCATAATAACCAATCTTTGTAACGCCAGAAGGGATTACCAAACTTGTCAAACCACTGCAATTTTTAAAGGCACTGCTACCAATACTTGTAACACCAGAAGACATTATCAAACTTGTTAAGCCACTGCAATTTTCAAAGGCTGAACTACCTATCACACCAGAAGAGATTACCAAACTTGTCAAGCCACTGCATCCCTTGTATTAGCAAGTCTCTTTCAATCAGACATTTACATTTTAAACGGTAGAAAATCGGTGACGTAGATTCTACAGAAAACAGAAAATGGGAAAGTTTAACGTTTTTAACTTTTATTAGGTAACGCGAATATTGCAAAAATGCTGTTTGTAAGGGTATTCATTAACGGCAGTACGTATACAACATAGGGCTATCTTCACAGTTGGTTGTTATCCCATCCATTTGTAGAATCTTTACCAAGGTAAATCATTTTCTGTTTCATCTACCGAACCTTCTATTTTTCCAATAAATTTATATGGTATAGCATCCATACCAGCAAACAAATCTATGGGTTCAGCTGACGAGGTTCGTATATATCCTTTATTCAAATCCCGATTAAGATCTAATGTGTCAATAGCATGGAGTATGACTTCATTATCTTTTGTAACCGAAAGAACATCTTGATACTTATTAGAGCTCATAAAATTGCGCACTTTTATTGCAATACCATCTTCTATCACCTGAGCATGTCTATCTCTCAAAAGTACGACTTTGTCAAAATACTCTATTACACATCCTTTTGGAATGGTGAAACCTGATAATATTCGTCCAAAGTCATTTATGGCACTATCATTCGTAACTTGCTTAGCATATTGGGATAATGTAAATTCACCAACTTCGCCTTGTCTATCACCTTTCAGTGTTACCGTTATTAGCTTCCCATTCTTCAAATGTACAAATGCATTAGTTGCACCATTGAAGCAATATAGTATATCCTCTTTTTTGATACGTGACATTTCAAGCATATTATCCATGCTATGCTGTCTGACGCCAAAGCTTCTTATTCTCTTGCCGTCAGCTTTTTCCCAATACCTTCCGTTTTCATTTTTTACTGTCTCGTACTCATTTGCATAGAAAGAAAAATCTGCCGTATCAGAGTAATTAAAAATATCAACTTCTGACCATCCTGTACGTAAAGACCTTTGCTGAATAACATCACTATCATGAATGAATGTTGGGCTATTGCCATCCATGTCGATAGATTTGGCTATCAAGCCATCACTATCAGCAGATGCAACAAGTTCACCGAACTTAGGATTAACACATATTATTTTGGACGTATCAAAACACTTTTCAATTTTTGCGGGATTAAGTTTATGCCCTGCTGGTCTTAGATTTACTTCATATAAACCTTTACGGCATCCGATAAACATCCTCATACCATAGATCCTAAAATCTATAGGGAATGATTCGTATTCACAGACTGTCGTCATCAAGTCTTCAAATTCTTCCCATTCAAGACAGAGTTCTTCATTCGTCAACTGATTCCAATTACTATATATAGCTTCCTTGACCCCTGGTATTTTCAGAAATGATTTTATTTGTTTGCTATAGTAGTGTTCATTTCTAAGGAATGCCACTTTCAGCAAGTCAGTCGCACCTTCTATCTTCTTTATGGCTCTATTTATAAACCGTTCATAGGAACCATATACAATTCTTCCATCTTGCATGACAAAGAAAATATACCCTCCATAAATATAGCAATCAAGAGCTTTGACTGATATTTTTAGTTGAATAGTTTTCATATCTTACGAGCTAATAATCTTGTATAGTTAGCAATGCTTATCTTCTCTTTTTCCTTAAACTTATCAACCATTTCATCAGTAAGTTTGTATTCATCCTTACTAAAAAATGGATAACCATGCCATGCGTCATTGACATTCATTGGAGTTTCAAAAATTGCCAACCGTTCTCCATCTTGACCTAATATTTCATTGCAATTGTCAAGAAGAGAGAAGATGCCACTTTGATCAATAAAATCATTTGATTCACCTTCAAGAAAGACATCATATTGTTGAGACTTGTTGAGTATCCAATGTGTCTTATCCTCATGCTCAGCCTTTTTAGCCTTACGTCCTTTATTATGTACTTTTTTCACAGGATTATGATATCCTGCAGGTTGGTAATATTTGTTACCTGGCGATGGACCATATTTCTTGCCATCCACCATCGTATGTTTCTTGTATTCGTATGCCATAGTTTAAAATATAACATTTAGTTGGTCAATAGCTCCCCACTTGTAAAAGCAAGCGAGAAGGTCATTCACATTGTTCTTTCAAAGAAGCATATGGAGCATGGTATATTTAATGAATGCATTATGTTACTGAAAGCAACCATATGCTATGTATCTTCTAAAAATCAACATTTATCAATTATAATTACTATCCACACACCACTATTATCCTTGCCTTCGCGTTTCAAAACACCAATTTTTTTCAATGCAGAAAGGTCGCGCTCGATGGTGCGTTGGCTCACCGACAAAGTCTCCGACATTTGTTTGCCGGTGATTGTCGGAAACTCTTTGATGAGATCTATGATTTTCTGCTGACGCTCAGTGAGTTTCGTCTCCGACATGTCTCCGTCATGGTCTCCGACATTCTGTGTGTCGGAGGTGGCAAAGATTATGGTTTGGAATTGAGTGGGAGTAGATTTGAAAACAGGCTTCAGCTCATCCTTATAACCATCCAACGCTTTAGTCTCATTGCAGATGCGTGTGAGTCCGCTACCTCGTTTCTCCATATAGTCAAGTTGAGCCATCACGTTTGCAAGTATGGGATTGCGCCTTTCAGAAGACACATCTTTGATGTCCAAATCCTGTATCAGCATTCCATTGTACATTCCACCAGGAGATGTGACAATAAGCCGGTCATCGTAAATGTCAAGATGAACTTCACTTCCCATCACAGTATAATCGCGATGGATGAAATGGTTTACCATTGTTTCAAGAACTGCACGTTCCGCATACTCTGGTTTGTTCTTTCTTCCATCAGGCAGTTTCTCCCAGCCTTTCTTTGTGTTGGATTTCACAAAGTTCATGGCTTCGCGAAGAAGCATGAGGACATTGCCTGTAAACTCTGCATCGTTGATGGCATCGCCCTTTTCCTTTCCATCCCATCGTGTGCAGTATAGGCGAGATTGCCACAATGGGCAGTCATCGGCAAACAAAGCACCCGCATTGGTAAGATTCCCTGCTCCAGTTACCAGCCCAAACGACAAGAGATATTTTTTGTCCCATTCTTGTTTAGTGCGGTCTTTGAAAGTATTCGCCAATATCGTGAAAGCAAAGTCTTCAGCTTTATAATCCGTGTGAAGGGAATCATAGGTTTTATTAGAACCTTTCAGTACCAAGCGTACCATTTGCTCTGCCGTGACAGGAAGACTCTCATCACCAACACGGACAAAGGCTATACGTTGACCATCGCCAACATAGTAATACGGAGTGTAATGCCCGGCATTGACTTTGAGTTGCAATATGTGGGAACCATCTACATCATGAGGAATCATTTCTACCTCTGGCAGGGGATCCATATAGTCACGAATCCTACTACTGATAGTCTCACAAATATGTTGCACATCATCAAGTCCTTTGACGACGCCGTCATTATCAATGCCAAAGAAAAGGGAACCACCCAAGCCATTGGAAAAAGCGCTTACGCTCTTCAACCAGCTCTTAGGCTTCTTCTCTTCCAGCATCACCTTGAAATCGTATGCAGTACATTCTGCTATCAGAGCCTTTAATTCCATCCTATATGATTTCTCATTTATTATCTTGCAAAGGTACACATTTTTATTGAGAGTAAGGCATTTATTTGACGTTTCGGGCGTAATTTAAGCAAATTTTACCTAAAAATACACCTATATAACACTAAAAGTTGCGATAATTGAAGTTTTTTAATTATCTTTGCAACGCATAGTGGCGACATGCCATCTTTGCAAGACATATTGCTCACATCCTGCCAAATTACCACACCGAAAGGATTAAAGAGCAAACACCAATCATCGTGAAGTCGCGCCATAGGCGCAGACTTCCCCGTAGATGATTGGAGGCTGTGGTAAGCCTGGCAGGATTATGGTGGCGGTCTGCGCTTTTTTACAAACAAACGCAGAGAACACCAAGAACGCAGGAATGTATCACAAAAAAGAGATATAATATGAAAAGATTTATTGTTACATCGGTTTTAGCCCAGTTGGTTGCGATTCTTTCTTACTCGCAAAGTGTGAAACTTGACACAATCTATTACGACAAGGATTGGAAAGGTGTGTCAAGTGCTGCGTTCGCGTCGTTCTACCGTATTTATGATGCCAATGACAAATCTGAGCTGAAGAAACATTTCCGCGATTATTATATCACTGGTGAATTGCAGTCAGAAGGTGGTTACATCAGCATTGATAAATATGACGATTCTAAATCTGTGTTTGATGGAGAGTGGACAAATTACTTTAAATCTGGAAAGGTTGAACAGAAAGGCTATCGAAACAGAGGCATCGAAGAGGGTGAATACACCGCCTATTATGAAAATGGTCTAGTAAAAATGCATGCTGTAATGAAAAACGGGAAAGCGAATGGCATTTTGACCCAATTTAACGAAGAAGGTAATATGTGTTCTCAAATTGAGATGCTTAATGGAGAGCCTAGATACGACTATTATATCCTATCTAATAAAGATGGATATAGTAGCAAACTACGTATTAGCGACAACACTCCAATTTATGAGTCTCCAAGTCTTAATGAAAAGAAAGTGGATTATCGTGATGGAGCAGCATGGCCATATTACACAAAAAATGGAATTATGGTAGCCATGACAAACACTCAAGTCAAAGACTATGGCAAATGGTTTCAGATATCGCTAATCATTGCTAACAACTCGATCGCCCCTATAGAATTTGATCCAGAGCTTATTACTTCATCATTGCAGAAGACGAATGGACAAACAGTGGCTTTAGAGGTATGGTCTTCTGATAGATATATGAGGAAAGTACGCCGAACTCAAAATTGGAATATGGCTTTAGCTGGTATAGGTGAGGGACTTGCTGCGGCAGGTGCAGGTTATTCAACATCTACAACTCACACTAATTCCACATACAACGGATATTCTAACTCATATGGTAATGCCTATGCTTATGGCTCCGGCGGATATGCCTATGGAAGCTATAATGGCTATGGCTCGTATCATGGTAATTCTTCTACAACGTCAAGAACGACTACTTACGATGGTGCTGCCGCCTACCAAGCACAAGTTATCGCCAGCAACAGAATGGCAAATTACGAAAATTCTTTACTCAATGAACGAGCCATTAAGCAGGAAGGATATTTGAGAAAGACAACGGTATACCCTGGTGATGCAATATCAGGTTATGTAAATATAAAACGCATAAGCGGCTCAACTATGACTGTTATAGTTGACATAAACGGAGCCAAGTATGAGTTCCCATGGAACATATCGAAGTAAGAGTATGGTCGCGTATAACTAATGAGTCATCGAAGAATCCGCAAAATAAAGAACAGAAAGCATCAGATTCTGTTGTCAAGAAAAGGCAACAGAAGAAAACGTCGTTTCAGGAGCCTCTGCCAGAAAAGAATACAGAGCAAGCGTCAACCGATAAAACAAGGAAGAGTTGTCAGTATCAAAGATACGAAACTCGGTAATGAGTTTTGTCCTCAAATGCTATTGGAGTACTCCTCGTTATTTCCCCACGAAGAATTGAATATTCATGAGGAAATTAGTAACTTCCCAAGGGAACAACTGGTGAAGATTGTCTTTGTGCTAGGACGCAACTATGGTACATACAAGATTTCCGACCTTCAAGAGAAACCATTTTTCTCATACTCAACGGATTTGTATCGGGACAGAATGGAGAGAATCGCTACATACATTGTTCAGAAGGGATATTCTCCTGATAAAGTTTCGTATGCTTGCGAACGGACTCTATTAGAATTTCTGAAGTTGGTATTCAGTGTAGTGCCGGAAGATAGTCATGCAACGTATGAGGATTGGGACGCAGAAGTTAAGATTTTCGACATACTGTTGGCTATCAATGAACAAAAAGTGACTCCATACAAGGGCAGTAAATCAGAACCGAACAATCTGGCTCAGATGATGTATGTAAGCATGTATGCCACCAATGAATTTGCCAACTTTAATTGGAAATTGGTTCTTGCAGAACAAATGTTTTATGCTCGTACTTTTTTTGAGTTCATAACGTCGAGAAGTGTGTACTCTACATTCTACCAGCGTTTTCTATCTCAGTTTGGAATTTGTAGTTGGATTGAATACTTTCGAACGATTGCATTATTGTCTGCCCAAGTGGGGCAAAATGGAGTTGGGGTCTTTAGTTTGGAGAATAATGATCCTGAACAATTGGTGAACAAACAAGTTCTTTCACAAATCGCTATTGACGAATTAGAAACTATATCCGTTTCTGATGATGACAATGATGAAAATCGGGATTTCGTAGTCTTTAGGTCACGTCCAATCATACACATGCAAGATGGCAACTATATGATATATAACGCACATCTTGTTATTGAAAGATTGTACAATAGTATCTATTTCGACCTTTTGCCATATCAAAAGGAGCTCACATATAATGGGAAAACGTATTCGCAATTCTATAAGGAGGTTTTTGTTGAGAAGTATTTACTCGACAACACATTACTTTCATGTATTGATGAGAATCGTTTGGAAGTATGCTTTCCTAATATATCAGATATTCAACATGCTGACTTTGTCGACAAACAAGAAGAAAAAGATCAGCCAGATTTCTATATTCGAGAAAATTGCGCATCATTCATTTTCGAGTGTAAAGCTATCAAATTGAATGGCGACCTCAAAGGGCAAGCTGATGTTGATAATATTATGGAGGAGCTGAAAAACAAATTGGTGGAAAAACGGTGGAAATTAAAAAATGGGCATAAACAATACTTGTCATCTCCCAAAGATGAAGGTGTTGGTCAGTTGGTTGCACATATCGAAAGACTTGAAAATGGTACGTTTAAGTGGGATCCTCAAATTCCAAAGCAGATACAGTATTATCCTATACTTGTGTTAGAAAGTCGTGAGATAATACAACCTTCCCTCTCTGCCATTATTAACGAATGGTATTATGAATCATTGAAATCCAAACCGTCGATAAACTTGAATAAGTGCCAGCCACTTATTGTAATGACAATTAAGACGCTTTTCCTTTATAGCGACCTTTTCAAGAGGGATGGTTTAAGGCACTATCTTGACAAGTTTATTTCTGACTGTAATAGAATGACGAATGGGCAGCCCTCGATGAGTGCATTTGAGAACTTTGATGGTTGGATGCAATGCAACTATAAGAGTAACAAGCAATCGTATTATGAGGAGACGATAAAATTGCTTCACCCTTAGTATTAAGATTCCCCTTTGTTCAGACCTAAAGCGCCGAAGCCCCGCCTCGTCGTGATGACGTGACAGGGCGACTCGTTACAGGAGGGTATTTTTTGAGGTTATGTTATAGGATCCAGTGGAAATACACATAGAATGCCACCTCCATTGCAATTGTTATGATTGACAGAAGGGAAAGAGAGCCAATGATGTAGAACACTTTTGTTGAAATCCATACTCCTTCGTTATTCTTCACAATGTCAGTGAGTCGTTGGCTCTGCTTCTGCCAATTTGCTGCTTGCTGCTTGTCGTGGTCGGCAAGCGTCTGTTTCTCTTGCTCCATCCATTGGTCATGAAGTTCGTGCATCTTCTGCCAGTCAGCATCTGAGACATTCACTGACACCTTCAACTTTGTGGGCGCATCTTCCATGACTTGGTCAATATGCTCGTTGATGGTGTCAACCTTGCCGCTGATGGTATCAACGGCATTACCCAGTTTCTCCTCTGCTCGCTGATAGTGCCGGATTACTGACTCACATTGAAGCGTGGCATTCACACAATTATTGGTAGCCTTGTCGATGTTGCCACTCAGTTCCTTCAGTTCAGGAACACGACTGATGATGTCTTGTTCGGCATCCTTCTCCTGAATGTTCTCTTCGACCTCGCCCCACATTTTTTCAAAATCGGGCTTGTCCTCGTTATTCTTACTTTTTCTAATCATAGTTATATGTGATTGTTTTAACGGTGGAAACCGCGTTTAACTGATTTTGGTTTGTACATGGAATGTGCCATCAATAGGCAGCGACGGGCAAACATACGTTCATCCTCATCATCCTTTTTGCCCCAATCAGATTCTGGGGTGGAACCGCCACCACCTCCGCAAGATTCGGACATGGAAGTAGCGGCATCGATGTATCCAGCAAAGAGAAGCATTGCAGTATGGGCAATGTTCTCAACTGTTGCAATCTCATTGCCTTCAGGAACCTGAGCCTCATTGAAGAAGATGTCCTTGACCGAATTAGGAATCCAGACCTTCTTGATCTCACTGCCAGTATCGATATTGAAAACGGTCTTGGCTGGTGTTGGCTTGGGCTGGACACTCGGCTGAACTTTGGCCTGGGTAGATGTCGGCTTTGGAATAACTGGACGAGATGGACGGCTGCATGGGGTAACAGTCGGTGAAGCAGGTTTCACTCTGACCTGAGTAGGCTCTGGATGGAGCTTCTTCCATGTGGCTTCAAGTTGTGATGCCATGTATCTCCGACCAACCTCGGAAGCTTTGAAAACAGATGCATTCTTGCCTATGGTATAGCCCACCAGTTTCTTACCCTTGTCGTAACGAGGCGTAACTTCATAGCCCTTCATACGAAGCATCTTGAAATAGAAGTCAATGTCAAACTCCTGCATCTTCTGAAGGGTGTATTCACAAAAGTCCTTAATCTCTTCCTTTCGCATGTCACGTATCTCCTTCGGCTGCTTCCAGCCATGCCGCATGTTGATAATTTCCGCAGCCATCATTGCTCGCGTGTGAATATCATGAACATCATTAGTGTTTCCGTCAAGGTCAACACGGCAGCAGTCCATGTGAAGGTGCAGCGTACCGGACTTGGAATCGGAGTGAAGTCCACCGACGTTCATTGAGTTGCGGAAATTGGTCTTCACTTCCTTCTTCATGCCCTTGGGGATGAGTCCGAGGGAGTCCATTGTTTCTAGACTTTCATCTTGAAGGTTCCGCCAATCCTTCATGCTGAAGTCTTTTGCCTCTTCCTTGGAGGGGGAGATTACAAACTGCACCATGAGGCGTTCAAGACTTCTCCCCACTGTCCTGTCCTGCTGATGCAACTGGCAGTGATGCTTCATCATATACCAGATGGCAGTTGGGTCAATACCTTCGGGCATGTGGTTTACCTTGACCAACTTTGCCTTCTCTTTCTCTAATGCGTACCTTACGGCATTGCCGCCGTAGGGTACGACTTTTGCAAGCATAATCATATAGCACTCCTTTCTTTGGTCAGTACAGGAGATGAAATATTCTCTTCGATGCTGTACCAATGTTGGATGAGTTCTGCGCTTGACCTAATCCACCATGTCATGAACTTCTCCGACTTGAAAAGCTTCAACTTTTCCTCTTCCGTTTTCTTGGCGAGGACGCTGGTGATTTTTATCAGGTCAGTCCTTGCATAGACAAGGGAGTTAAGGGCATCAACCTCTTCCTTGGTGAGCCTCTGCCGTGGATGATGCTTCAAGCCTGTCTCGGTGAGATAGCGGTTCAGGCTGATGCCACATTCCTTGGCAAGTGCTTTGAGTTGCGACCAGACTTCATCCGTACATCTGAAAGCATGTACTCTGGTCGGCGTTTTCTTGGTTATCTTCTTTTTCTTCATTGTCAATATCTTTTAATGAAAGGGATGAATATAAAGCTGTTAGAAAGAAGGACACGGTCTGCGAGCCTGCGAGTAGCCCGAGAAACTTTTAGGAGGACAGAAACAGGGACACCAGTTTTGTACTACAAAAGGATTTCTCGAAAAGTCCCTCCAAATAATCGGGGCTTTTGACTCCAAAGTTCCCGTCAGGGCTTAGAGGTGCTTTGCTGCTAGTAAGGCATCCGGCATCGGCAAACTTCCCTTGGGATGGTTGGGTTGTGCAGGTCGCAGACCAGAGTCCTTCAAGGCTGTCACTCGTTGCTATGGAAGCCATTAGGATTGGAATAGCCATTAGACTTCTGACTGTAGTCTACATTGTTATCAGACGAGGTGCTGTTAGGAATTAGCGATTGTCCTCCTTGCTGTGCTGATGGTTCATCGTTTCTTTTCCCTCCATTCAGATTGCCTTCGGCTTCTGGATGCGAAGAAGGTGTGCCATCAGACAAATGGGAAATGTTGTCCTGAGAAGAATAGGAGGTTCTTCTATCCGTTCCATACTTACCCACATTGTTACTATCATTAGATTGTGGTGATGGATGGGGAACCCTGCTATCGGCAGACGGAATCACACCCGCGTTTCCTCCTTGGGAATTGTCGCTATCAAAGTCAGAATCTTCCGCACCTTTGTTTATGTCATCTGGCACCTCGATAGTGAACACTCTTGCTGGGGGAACTTCCGCGGTGACGATTGCAGTGCCATCGGCATTCCTTCTTGTTGCGAACGGATTCTTGACAAACCTGCCATCCACATACCAGCCCGAAAAAGCATGAAGCGTATGGATGCGGTTATCTCCAACTTTCTGTGAAGAGGAAATACCCAGAGCCTCCATCGCCTCTATCAGTTTGGGAACCGTCTTGCGGTCTTTATCCCAGAGCTTAGCAAGTCGGGTATTGTCAACCATCACTTGGCCGGGCAAGATTTCAACCTGTTGAGTCTTGCTTATCTGTACCAGTTTCGTTTCGCGTTCAGCAAGTTCTACAAGAGACATGAAGCATTCCATGCGGTCAATCTTGTACTTCTTGCTGCGGAGATACTTCATCTGTTCCTCGGACAGAATGAAGCAGTAATGAATTATATGCTCGTTCATAATTGCTTGATTTTAGATTTTATCCCCGTCAAAAGGTTTTACAACAGGTTGACTTCGTCGAGCTGAACCTTCATCGTTCCAACTGGACTTTTGGGGCTTGCGCTTGTGCGATGCAAGGATGGCAGCGTTCTGCTCCTCATCCGTCAGAGGAATGGGATTCTTTCGGTTCGCTTCCAGCCACTTGTCAATCTCGTCAAGGTAGATGACCCATCGCTTGCCGGGTTTGGAGCCGGGGATTTCCCTGTTCGCGAGTTTCTGATAGATAGTCGCAAGGGGAATGTTGGTGTACTCGGCAACCTGCTCTGGCGTGACAGGGCGGTGTCTGTTCTCTCTCTGCTGAGTTGGTCTGTTCTGAAGGTTCAGCAGTAACGCCTTCATGCCCGATACTTCATCCCGAAGTTCGGCGATGACCTGCGGAAGGTCATTGAACGTGATTTGATCTTTTGACATTTTACAACACGACCCTTTAGTGGAATCGTGCTGCAAAGGAACCCCGTTACGAATCGGAGGGCAAGCCACTGTTTTATAACTGGTGCGTCACGAAACAATCACGCAGTAGAGCCTCATTTTTGGCTGTTATTCGTGGATAAAACGAGATTTTGAAGCGTCATTTTGACAACATTGAACATGTAAGTATAATGAATGACAATTGGGATTACGGCTGTTTTTGGGGCAAGATTTCAGCGCAAAAGGGCATAGGCACATCAGGACCACACCAATGTTTGGTTTCTGATGTGGCTCCAATATGTAATGTCTAAGTATTGATATAGGGGAGGTGAGAAAGATTATCTTCAGTCTTTCTCTACGCCCAGTTGTGAAGGAATATGGAATAACAGTCCGTCTGCCCCCTGGATGTCACAATGTATCTGGTCGCTGTTGGATGTGACTGTCAGGTTCCTGAGTGTGCTATGCGACAATGGCTCTCCACTGGCTGTTACACACAAAGAAGCAAAACGACGCTCAATATAGCAAGCGCAATCATCGTTGCTGTAAACCTTGCCTTTGCCAAGTCCCAATCTGATGGCAATGCTCCAGACCAGATGACGGACATCGAAGCTGCTCAGCTTGGTCTTGAATCTCTTCCACTCAACTTCTGGGCGATAGTTGTGGTCCATCGCGAATCTCAACAGGTCTGTACAGAACTCGTCCATGTCTTCCTCATATACAAATGGGGACATGATGTATAAAAGGTATTCATGAATGGTGTCCAGTTTCTTCTTCTGGCTTTCTGCCTGACTCTGATAAAAGTCATCAATACCTTGCTGGTAGGTCGAACTGGCAGAAGCGACCGAAACAGTGGACGGCTCTTTGTCGGGATTGGCTTCTTCCGATATGACTTTGGAATCTGTAACTGTTGTCTTCTCAGCTATCTCCTCGACCATCTCAGCATCGCAAACACTTTCATTCACATTTGACTCAGCAACCATAGGCATTGCCTCCAAAAGAAAAAAAGGTGTTTGCCCATCTTCTTCATGAGCATAGCTATTGTCTATAGTAACTTTGTCCTTGGCTTTCCTCGTCTGCGCTATTCCCACGAAAGCATACTGAACAGCCATGTACATTGACCATAGGATTATTACAATCATCAGGTAGATGATAGATACTGGAATAATGCCATCGGGCAGGTTTGAGTCAGCCCACTGGCATAGTGGAATTGAAAGAAGGAATACTGCAACCCCTGGCAGTATTCTTGTGGAGATCCATTCGAGTCGGACGGATGCCTCCCGTGGAGTGATTGAAGATGGTGAATCTATTTTCATTGTCTTTATGTGATATTGTTCGTTGTTTCAGAAATTGTGCTGCAAAGTTAAGAAGATTTTTGTACATGACGTATATCCTTTTCGTCTGTAGGCCAATGATTTATGTTTATTTGTGAATCATACTTGATGTGAGTATGATTTTCATACTCGGCCTTTTCCTTCTTTTTTGCAGTTGTTTGTTTGCCCGACAAAGGTATAACGAAAAATGAGAGCCAATCCTGTTGGTTCTCATTTTCCCATGGTTGTGACCTGAAAATTGTATCTTTGGTTTCATTTCTCGAAGAAATAGAACCAACAAATAGGTTTATCCCTGCCCGACGACTTTCAGTTGTGGAGTTATCCTTGGCTTCAACGTGATGCGATTGACACTCTCGCGCTTGCTCTCATCTGCCATGTTCGCATAGATTTGAGTGGTTTCCACATTTTTGTGACCGAGCATGTGCTGGACGGTGTAGATACCTGTTCCAGCATCAACCTGCAAGGAGCCGAAAGTATGACGGGCACAATGGAAGGTGATGTGCTTGGTAATGCCCGCTGCCTTCAGCCAGTTCTTCAAGGTGGTGCCAGTCATCTTGTCCTTGAAGTCTGGGAATACTTTTGCATCGGGTTCGTGTTCTCCGTCATAGAACCCAATGAGTTCAAGGGCTTCTTCGCTGACAGGGTTGTTCACAAGCTGCTGAGTCTTCTGCATACGTACTGTGATATACATGCCTCCATCTCCGTATGGTTGAATCTTCTTCCATGTCAATGCCTTGATGTCACTCTTTCTGAGTCCTGTTAGGCAGGAGAAGAGGAAGGCTTTCTTCAATACATGTTCCTTGCAGTCGGTGTTGGCAAGCTTTACGAGTTCCGGCTGTGAGAGGTGTTCCTTCTCCGTTGGGATGGTGTCTATCCTGTCAAGGAAGCCATTGGGATTTTCCTTGATCTTATGGTCGCGATAGGCTGTGTGGAGAACGGCTCGGAAAGTTGACCAGTAGCCAGCAATAGTGTTGGTGTGCAGCCTCTGCTTCTTGTGGATGGTCTGTGGAGCTGTATAAAGGTACTCCTTGAACTTGTTGCACAGGTCAACATCTATCTCGCCAAAGGTGCATCTCCCTTCGCAGAAGGTTTCGAAATGCTTATAGACGTTCTGCCATTTGGTGTTCCTGGCATCGGCCTTCTTCTTGAACCATGCGAGGAAGCTGCCTTTTTCCTTCTCTCTGTCGAAGAAGTCGTAGCGTTCATTTACGATACTCTCATAGCGTCGGCAGCGCAGTGCCTCGGCTTTCTCTGTCATGCGCTCGTTGTAGTCACGCTCGCGCTGGTTCTTGGGCTTGGCAAAGATGTAGATGCCAAGTGACTCATGTCGCTGTACCGTCATGGTTGACTCGTCCCTGTAGCCGGGATAGTAGTCAAGGTAGAAGCTCAGTTGCGTACCTTTCTTTATCTTACGTGTACGCAGGGTTACTGTCTTGCAAATGTTACTCATACTTGTATGAAATTTGTTTTGTTGATAATCGAAGGCTATGCGTCTCATAGCGGGTGCAAAGTAACTGCGTGATGAAAGTGTGACCAACTTACCCTTTCATAACTCATGGATAATTGTACTTTCACGCAGTTGATGCTTATTATTGGGCATTATTGGAGCCTGTAAGCCCCGAATTGTGCAAGTCTGCTTGCCATTATTCGGTCTAATTCCTCCTTGACAATGAGGTTCTGGACTCCGACTTTCACCTTAGTGAGATTGTTTGTCTTGACGATAACACAGATGTTGCTCTTGGTCATGCCGTACTTCCTGGCAGCTTCGGCAGTAGTGTAATAGTCATCACTCGCCTTCAAATCAGGATGATATATCTCATCCAGATGTATCTTTGAATAATAGGTCTTGCCATATTCTCGCTTGGTGGGAATATGGCGACGGTAGGCTTGGGTGCGCAAGGATTCCTTGGTCGTGGAATAGAGTGTTTCTGCCTCATCCGTTGTGAGCCACTCTGTCAAGGCTTCAATCTCGGCAGTCACTCCGAAGAGTGCATTCATGTGCTTGCGGCTATAATAGTTTTTGCCTGCAATCTTGCACACAGGTATGTTGTTTCTCTTGGCTGAAACATAGAGCCATGACTTCTTAACCTTGTAGGTTGCCATGACATCCTCGCCAGAGACGTATTCAAGAGGCTCGGCAAACCGCATTGGTGATTCGCCAATCTGATTCTTGCCTTTTTTCAGCGAAAGGGAAGAAGATGATGAATGGGATGATTTCTTGTTTGATGAAGCGCCGGGCAAAACTCTATGATAAGGATTGCCTGCAAGCATCTTCTCGATGTCAGCCTTGCGGATGAAAGCCATACGGCTGCTGATTCGTGATGCTGGAAGTTTACCCTCGTTTACTAATTTGTAAACGTACTGACGGGAGCATCCCATGAGGATTGCAGCCTTGGAGAATGTAAGATACTCCTGGCTGGCGATGTCCACAATTGGCTGGACAGCCTTCAAAAAGTCCTGTTGCTTCTTCTTGCGCTGAACCTTTGCCGCCTCGGCACATTGTTCTGAGCAATACCTTTGCGAACCGCTGTTACAAGTGAACTCTTTGCCGCAGAAGGCGCATTTTCTTGTCTTTCTCATTTGACTCCTTTTTATGTGGTTTTACAATCAATTTCTTGCAAACCGCCACGGAGTGAACTATCGTCAATCATTGACAATCCTTGTCAACTCATTCCACGATGTCACGTTCTTCAAATGAGGTCACTTCCTTGCTCTTTTCCCTCTCGTTCATCAGTCAACCGTTGTCCACTCTTGTCAACCTTTGTCAACCCTGTCCACGAGATGGCAAAATAAAAGCCCTCAAAAGTCTCCGCGGTAGAAATGTGTTGCAAAGGTAAGCGGATTTTTGAGAACCACCAAAAAGCAAGTTCGAAGTGTTAAAATCTAAAAGTGGTTGATATACAGAGTTTTATCTCTATGTATTTTTCGTTGTTTATGGTCGTTTAGAGGTCTCTAAATACAGCCATAGAAAGCACAATAACCTATATGAGTGACGCTAGAAGGGATTTTCATACTTGTTAAACCACTGCAATTCTCAAAGGCATAGTCACCAATCTCTGTAACGCCAGAAGGGATTTTCATACTTGTTAAACCACTGCAACCACTAAAGGCACCGCCATCAATCTCTGTAACACCAGAAGGGATTACCAAACTTGTCAAACCACTGCAACCACTAAAGGCACCGCCACCAATCTTTGTAACACCAGAAGGGATTACCAAACTTGTCAAACCACTGCAATCACTAAAGGCACCGACACCAATCTCTGTAACGCCAGAAGGGATTACCAAACTTGTCAAACCACTGCAACCATTAAAAGCAGAACCGCCTATCGAAGTAACACTGAAAGGGATTTTCATACTTGTTAAACCACTGCAATACTCAAAGGCATAGTTACCTATTTTTGTGACGCTAGAAGGGAGTGTCAAACTTGTTAAAGCACTGCAACCACAAAACATATAATCTCCCAAAACATCATTTTCGTCAACATAAAGTTTTCTACTATAACCATCCGTTGGATTACCTTTAAAATAATAAAAATAAGGTCCTCCTCCAACAACTATTCTTGCTTGGGATAAATCCAATACAGAAAGTTTTCCTTCTCCTGTTTCGTCATAATAATCAATACCGCCAGCCATATTACGTATAAACATCAAGTCTGTTCCATTTATTTCACCTAAAATCTTCAGGTTCGTTATCTGATATTTCTTTGTACTGCCTATTTTATCAGGCAAAGTACCAGCTTTTTCCAACTTAATGGTGATTTGTTTCGTAATCAAGCCATCAGCTGCTTGAATTGACAAGCTGCCTAATACAATAAACACTACTGCCAAAAACAGCCCTTTAAAAGTAAAATTTCTCATATCAAAATATTTTTTTTATAATACATCTGTTATTTGAATACTTGTAAGATTGCTAACTATTGGCTCTCCATTTTCTCCTTTACTTAATTGGCAATCACTAGAAAACAAAAAAGTTTGTGTAAGGTAGCCATCTCCTTTTTGATACTCTAAATGAGCATGCCCTCTTATGTCCCAGTGCTGATTGTCAGAAGGAAATAAGGTTACCGTTCCTATCTCAATATTTGCACTTCTGACTTTAACTCCGGACATCTTTCCCTTGAAAGAAATCGAAGAAACATTCTTTCTGACATAAGTAGCGATTGCTGTTACTTTGTCGTCATTAACATCAAACGATAATTTTCGTTGTACCATACCTCTAACTTTTTAATGTTAAACAATAATTTTGCATAACACAATAAAAAGAAAGCGTGAACTTGCCTGTTGCTCGCTTCACGAACAGAGGCCCTGGCAAGCCCATCATGTCGAAACGAACAACTTCGAAGCTCACGCCGATATGATACACTTATCCCTATACCGATATGGACACCCTACTTTGCGTAGGGTGCCGCACCGATAAAGAGATGTGGATATACACATCCCGAGAGCATCTACCGTTGCATAGTCTTTGACATGAATTGAAACTGCCAGGTTCCTGTTCGTCAAGAACTAAGCGCAGTAAACGCACTTTTATATTATGTCACGACACCTACCCATCCCAAGACCACATCTCAACCATCGCTATGAATCACAGCAAAAGTCTCGACATCGGCGTGAGCTGAATTGGTATCTGCATGCAAAAGTAATGAAAATAATTGGAAAGTCGTATCATTTCCGATTATTTTTTTCAAGAAACATAAAGGTTCTGTTGTGTGAAGGCACACAAACAACCACAAAAGCCCTTTATCTATTCTACTTTGAACAAATCATCCAGTACCACCTCGTTCTGAATGTTTTGCCAACCGGCATTATGCTCTACACCATACGAAGTTATCATCGAAAGATGGAGGGTCTTCTTCGTTCCTGTCGCCTGCTTAAACAATTCCCTGCGCTTGATTAACCAAGCCGCATAATCGGGAGTGATGGAATAAGGATGATTCACGAATTTCATCTCACAGAGATTGATGGTCTTGTCTCCCCTATCTATTATCAAGTCAATCTGTGCCCCAGGTTGCTTATTGCCCTCTGCATCCGTAAAAGCACGGCACGACCACGTGCAGATGTTCGACAGAATGCCACCAATTCCCAACTTCCTCTTGATTTGAGGAATATGATGCAGACAAACCTGCTCGAAAGCATAGCCCTCCCAACTGGAAATATCCATCTGCCGATGGCTCCAATAATGCTCGTCTTCACCATGATAGTTCTTCACATACTTCAGATAGAAGAGCGAATACAGGTCAGTCAACTGATACATAAAGTCCCTATCCGTCTTGCCAAAAGCCGAATACTTGCGGATGAAATCGCAGTTGCATAAGTCGGAGAGCACGGTAGACACATACCCGGAATCCTCCACCTTCAGCTCCTCTATCAACTCAGGGCGAGTCATTCCCTTCAGTTTCTTAGCCAAAGTCTCCACCACCCTTCTATAGAGCGTGGATTCCCTGAAGAGCGATTTAAAGAGAAAGCCATATTCGCTTCTCAAAGGGGCACTGGATGAGAAGAAGAGTTCATCGATATTCTGAGCCACGCTCAGCGACCGATTCAGCATATTGAGATAAAAAGGTGTTCCACCTATCGCCATATACAACTCGGCTATCTGAAAGCGCTCCATTGAGAATCCTCTTGAAACCAGGAACTCCTCCGTCTCGCCCAGATTGAAAGGACGCAGGTAGATGGAGCGAGTCACACGATTGTGCAACCCACCCTTATTGCCCAACAATGTATTCGTCATCCAGGTGGTTGCCGAACCACAAACTATCAGTTTCAGATTGTCCTGCTTCGAAGCCCACTCGTTCCAGAACAGTTCGAAAGCTTTGAGAAAGCGAGAATAGCGGGTGTCCAGCCAAGGCATTTCATCAAAGAACAAGAGTACTGACTTTTTCTCTTTTAATGTCTCCAGATACTTGCGAAGCATAAACAGAGCCTCCATCCAGTCTTTTGGAGTTTTCTGCTCCTTATGAGAATAAAACTCCAGCTGATGGGCAAAGTTTGCCAACTGCTCCTTACGAGTACCCTCATAGATACCCGTCATATAAAAGTCGTACTTATCGCCAAAGAACTTATCGATAAGATAGGTCTTACCGATACGTCTTCTGCCATAAACAGCTACGAACTCCGCCCTAGGAGATTCGTATATTTCTTGCAGCAAAGCGATTTCTCGCTGTCTTCCTATAATTCCATTAATAGTAGCCATACTTGCAAACTTTATATTTTGTTGGGTGCAAATATACAACTTTTTCTCGGGGAACACAAGCAAAAACGCAAAAGTTTACTACGCTAACGCCATTTTTATCGGGGTTAACGTAGTAAACTTTTGGTTTTGTTTGCTGTCCGTTACTGAACTGCGACTTTCTTCACACTACCATCACTATACTTCACAATGTTCAAGCCCTTGGTTGGAACAGACAATCGCTGACCATTTACGGAATACCGAGACACTTCCTTGACATCGGCAGAGATGTTTACCTTGTCTATAGCTGTTGCATCGAACTCAACAACATTCTCCCATTTACGAAGTTTTTCACAATAATCATCACTGGTTCCTTTAGGCACATAAACTTTAGTCCAACGAGGAATGATTAATGCCCAACTATCACCAAGATTTGGTGCTTTTTCTCCATAAAAATAAACAGTATTCAAATGTTCTGTAGCACCCCAAAAGGCGTGTCTATCAATATCTTTTAGAATAGATGGAAACTTTATACTCTAAAGATCATTACAGCCTTCAAAAGCAGACCAATCAATATACTCTACCCTTCAGGAATACTTAAATTTTCCAAAGCGCTGCAACCATAAAATGTTCGATCTTCAATTTCCGTAATTTCACTCGATATGTTTACTTTTTTCTAACTAGTACAAAGGGGAAAAAGAAAAAAGACCCCAAGGCTTATCCCTTAGGGTCTTTATTATTTTCTGCCCCTATAGGGGGCATATTGTTTCGTCAATTACGCGTTGGCTGCTACTGAAATCCAGTCGAAGACGAATGAGCAGATACCGAAAGCCACGATGCCAACTGTGCAGATGGCAAGAGCCAACTTGGTAGAGCAAGCGCTCTGGAAGGTTGGCAGCGGACTGTCGCTGTGCTTGATGAACATCGCCTTCACGATGAGCAAGTAGTAGTACAAACTGATGACAGTGTTGACCAAAGCGATGAATACTACGCCATAAGCCCATGCTCCGAGTGTGGTGTGGATATCGGCACCATGAACGGCTGCCATAAACACGAAGAACTTGGAGAACATACCGGCGAATGGAGGAATACCGCCCAATGAGAACAAGGCCAATGTCATGAGGAAAGCCAAACGTGGGTTGGTCTTATAGAAACCATTGTAGCTGTCCATCTGCACTGTACCGCCATTGTGCTCCTCAACAGAAGAGATGATGGCAAACACACTCAGGTTGGCTACTACGTAAATGAGAACATAGTAAGTCAGCGAGGTGATGCTCAAGGTTGAGTTGCCGATGACTGCCAACATGATGTAACCAGCCTGAGAGATTGAAGAGAATGCCATAAAACGCTTCAAGTCACTCTGACGGATGGCGAACAGGTTGGCTATAGTGATAGAGAGTACAATCACGATGTAGAGTAATACGGTCCAGTACTCAACCATTGGCTGGAACACCTTCATGAGGATAGCACAGAGTGTGAACGCAGCAGCACCCTTGGAAACTACCGACAGATAACCTGTCACAGTAGTAGGAGCACCCTGGTACGAATCGGCTGTCCAGAAGTGGAAAGGAACCAAGGAAATCTTGAAGCCCAAGCCACTGAAGAAGAATACCATACCGGCGATGGTCAATGGAGAGGCAGAGATGTTCTGAGCCACGTCGTCGAAGTACAATGTGCCACAGGCAGCATAAAGCAGAGAGATACCATAGATCATCACGCCACTTGAGAAAGTAGCGGTAAGGATGAACTTGGCACCTGCCTCAGCAGAGTTGTGACGATACTTGTCGAAGGCAACCAAGCAAGCCATTGGCACGGATGCCATCTCAAGACCGAGGAAGAACAGGAGGAAGTGGTTGGCACTAACCATCATGTTCATACCCAACAGAGTAGAGAGAACCAACATATAGAACTCGCCCTCCTTGAAGGCAGTGTCCTTACGGCTCAACCACTCCCTGTCTCTTATACACATCTCCGAGCCCACGAGACTACGCTGCATC
>ENA-OZGC01000762-OZGC01000762.1-human-gut-metagenome-genome-assembly--contig:-NODE-762-length-21932-cov-10.891073_pt1 | contig 21932 bp, 20 predicted proteins | sample MGYA00245109_ERZ653643 | MGnify/ENA primary metagenome ERZ653643 (study PRJEB26926, sample SAMN06165107) | human gut metagenome | biome: ENVO:00009003; feature: ENVO:2100002; material: ENVO:00002003... | reverse complement strand
TACCTTGTCAAGTAGTTTGGATGAAATTTTTACAAAACCTGCGCTATTGATACATAATACCCGGCATTATAACCTTATCTCGTCCGTCTGCGGGCATTTTTAAGTCGCCAAGCAGAGATGCATAAGTGACGGCGGCTTTGCCGAAACGACCCCGTATCTCCTCCACGGCATCCTGTACCTTTTCCTTGGCTATGCGCTGCTGCACATTGTCGAACAGCGAAACCTGCTCCGCATCGCTCTTCGGGGAAAGCTCTATAGCGCGGACGGTCACCGCTCGAACCTTTGTGTTCCAGGTATATCGCTCCTGAAAGCAGCGGAAAGCGGCGGCAGCGATTTCTGACGGAAGCTGTGTTTTGATTGGGAGCTTGCACTGAAATTGCGAACCGAAAAGGTCGTTTCCTCGGACATGGATTTGAATGGTACGGGTTGAAAGGCCGTGTACACGCAGTTTATGACCAATATCCTGTGAGAGCGCAAGAATCACTTTCCGCACTTCATCCTCGTTTTCCAGATCGGATATGCAGGTTATACCATGCCCCACCGATTTGATGGGTGACACAAAATCCTTGTGCATGACCCTGGAATTGTCCCTGCCGTTGGCATAGCTCCACAGGCCAAGTCCGTTCACGCCAAGAAGCCCCTTCAGAAACACCGGGTCACAAGCGGCAACATCTCCGATAGAGCGGACACCATACCGCGCAAGTTTCGCCGTGGTGGCTGGGCCGCAGTAAATCATATCGCTGCATGGGAGTGGCCACACTTTTTCTCTGAAAGCGTCGCTTGAAATCTCTGTGATGGCATCCGGCTTCTTCATATCAGATCCCAGTTTGGCGAACACCTTATTAAAGGAAACCCCAATGCTGACTGTCAGGCCAAGTTCTTCCCGTACAGAGCGGCGAATCTGCTCAGCTATATTCATTGCATCGCCGCAGACGGCACGACTGCCTGTGACATCAAGCCAGCATTCATCCATACCGAAAGGCTCCACCATGTCGGTGTATCTTTGGTAGATAGCTTGGGTCAGCTTGGAGTACTTGAGGTACTGGTCGTACTGTGGCGGTACAATAATAAGATCCTTACAGCAGCGCTGCGCCTCCCAGTTGACCATGCCGGTTTTCACACCCGCCCGTTTTGCTTTTTCGGATTTCGCAAGGACGATACCGTGCCTATCCTCGGTGCAGCCGCATACCGCTACTGCTTTGCCTCTAAGCCGTGGGTCGAGCATCATTTCGACCGATGCATAAAAGCAGTTCAAATCACTATGAAGAATTGCTCTTTCCATATTGACCGCCTCATTTCAGAAAAACTTCACAATTTGCTCTTGACAAGATGAAGTTGTATCGCATATAATGATTGCAGAACTTCATAAACTTCATTTCAAATTATAGTCACAGGATGAAGTTCTGTCAACAGATTCAATGAAGTTGATGAAGTTACAGAACGAAAATCTACAGCGGAGGAGATTGGTTATGACTTTTTCCGACAAGATTAAACGAGCCCGTGAGGTCGCAAAGATGACGCAGCATGACCTCGCTCAGGAGGTTGGCGTATCCCAGCGGACCATTGCCTCTTATGAGTCCGGCGGTGCAAGAGCCAGGAAATCTACCACAGAAAAATTGGCGCACGCCCTCAAGGTGTCCGTAAGGTATCTTTCAGATGACGACTGCACGAATCCCTTGGAAGATATAGAGAAGGACGAGTATATTGAGCAGGCTCGTGAACTGTATGGGGCAAAAGGTGTCCGGGATATGGATGAGCTGTTGCGGGACAACGCTGCTTTGTTTGCGGGCGGTGAACTGTCCCAGGATCAGAAGGACGCTTTTTTCCAGGCTGTCATGACTGCCTATGTGACCTGCAAAGAAGAAGCAAAGGCAAAATTCGGTCGCAAGTCTTGATACTGTCCTGTTTATGGTACAGTTCTGAGTTTATAATACTCACAAAGGGATCCTAAATTGCCAAAGTGAAGTTGCGATTTTTGGGGTAAAAAAAGAGAAAAACCCTAAGCTCACTTTGACAAAAGAGTATGGTATATATAGATATTTCAAGATTTTCAGAGCCTAAGGAAGCAGCCATCGACAAAGTCGGCTTGACCTTGACAGGTTGCTGATGAAAATGCTACAATGCCGGCTTTGAAGGCGAGAAAAGTACAGATATTTCTGAGTTTCCGTCGCCTTCGGTGAAAACCGAACAGCATTTTTATCAGCGTTCAGTCAAGGTTGGCGGCGGATATGGTAAAATACAATCGGTTACTGTCTGCGGAAAGCAGGAAAATATGAATCGTTTTACATTAGTCGAAAGGATAGGTATTGAATGTGGAATCTACCAAAAACTAAAACTGAGCGAAATTGCAAAGAAAATCGGAAAAACACCGGGAAGCGTTTCAAGAGAGATCCGAGCTAACAGGACGGTCACTCCGGGAGAGCATCCGTGCGGAAAAGACTGCTGCTTTGCCGGAGAATGTAAAACAAAAGGCTTATGCGGTAAAATGGGATGTTCCAAACGGTGTGTAGCTTGCCGAGAATACGATTGCCGGGAGCTTTGTTCAAGATACAACAATACACCCTGCTCCATTCTTTCGAAACCGCCGTATGTTTGCAACACCTGCGTTCGACGCAGAAAGTGTAAAGCAGACCGAGCATACTATATTGCACAGCAAGCGGACGCAATGGCAAAGCGCAGATATTCTAATTCCCGAAGCAAAATACAAACTCGTGGAGAAGAACTCGAAAAGCTTGATGAATTGGTTTCACCGCTGATTCTAAAAGGACAACCACTTACCCATATATGGTCGGAGCACGGCGAGGAACTCAGCATTTCACAAAGAACTCTTTATCGCTATATTGATCAAGGTGTTTTAAGTGTGGGAAACATTGACCTCAGACGAAAGGTTGCCTACAAGCCGAGGAGAAAGAAAAAGGAAGCTTCCGAAGGCTTTTTGAATCAAGAGTTTCGTAAAAACCGAGGCTATGACGATTACCTGAAATATATGGAAAAGCACCCCGATACACCTGTTATTCAAATGGACACGGTCAAGGGCTGTCGTGAACAGGGAAAACGCCTTCTAACCATTCATTTCTGCAATACCAATATGATGCTGATGCTTTTAATGCGCGACGGCAAGGCTGATACGGTGGTGGAGCAGTTTGATATGCTGACGGGACTGTTAGGGCTTGAAGAATTTCGCAGAATATTTCCGGTTATTCTTACCGACAACGGCAGTGAATTCAAGCATACGAGAGAATTGGAAACTACCGAAGCCGGCAAGAAAAGGACAAAAGTGTTTTATTGCGACCCTCAGGCGTCCTGGCAAAAGCCGCAGATTGAGAAAAACCACGAATTTATCCGCTATGTTCTGCCGAAGGGCAAAACGCTAAATCCGTATACGCAAGAGGATATTACAGTGCTGATGAACAACATAAACAGTATCCGCCGGGAATCGCTCGGAAACAAGTCGCCCTATGAGACTACGACCGATAAAAGCATATTTCGGTTAATGGAATTGATGGGGCTGCATCGTATACCGGCAGATGAGATTAACTTAACACCTACTCTGCTGAAAAGATAACTTAAACCAATTGCAGATAGTGACCGCAACATATTTTTTAACAAGGCAGGTTGCGTTCACTTTGACAAAACGGGATTTCAATCTGTCTGCTTTGTTATGCAAAACCGGCAGTGAAATATATTAAAAAACGGCTTTTCGAAATGGCATACGCTCTGAAAAGCCACAAATTCACTCTTATTTGGCTTTGTGAAGTTAATGTAATATATTTACCATTACTTCACTTTGTCATTTAAGCCTCACAAAGGGATTTTTATACCCTTTTTCAGATACAAGGGGGTGTGGCAATGTCATACGCAGATGTGTGCGAGGCAGTTGAGTCTCTGCAGAGAAAGTACTGTGAGCGCGATCCGTTTCGCCTGTGCGCAGATATGGGTATCAAATTGCTCTATCAGCCGCTCGGAACAGATCCCGATGCCATCAAGGGGTTCTATCTTGAGAGCAAGCGGATACGCACGATTACCGTCAACTGCGACCTGCCTGTCGTTATCCAAAGGATTATCGTTTCGCATGAGCTGGGGCACGCAGTACTTCATCGCAAATCGGGCGTCAAGGCATTTCACGATATGGGACTCTTCGATGAGAGTTCCGTCACAGAAAAAGAGGCGAACCTCTTCGCCGCTGAGTACCTGCTCAACGATGAAGAGGTGCTCGATACCCTGAACAGGGACACAACATTTTTCACGGCGGCAGCCAAGCTTTATGTCCCCATAGAACTGCTCGATTTTAAATTTCGGGTCATGAAATGGAAGGGCTATAAGCTCATTGAGCCGCCGATTTCGGCGCGGAGTAACTTCCTCGCCAATATGGAGGTGCCGGATGATGCAGACTGCTACGGTGAATAAGCCGCTGAAAGTATATGTAGCCGTAAAAGCTGATTTTGCCGCTGACGGCACGATGTTCCCACGCATCATCACTTGGGAGGACGGCGAGAAATATGAGATAGACCGTGTATCCGATATCCGTCAAGCTCCCGCACTGAAAGCCGGAGGCCAGGGTGACCGCTATACGATATGGATTGGCGGTCACCAAAGCTATCTGTTTTTCGAGCGCAGTGCAGACCTTACCGGAAACAACATCGGACGATGGTTTGTAGAACGGAGGCATTAAGCAATGATACTGCGGATCATAGATGAGACAGAAAAGGCGCTCAGTCATGACCTCTATTTCGCAGCACTGAACCTGGCACTCACACTGCCCGATATTTGCGGAAGGGCGGAATACCCCAATCTGCGCACGGGTGAGCGTTATAAAAAGTGGTATGATGAAAATGTGGGTGTGACGGAAAAGCCTCCGAAGTGTACTGAGGACGAGCCGGAAATGCCGTATTTAAGTGGTGAGGTGGTATATAGCCTCCGCTGCTCATTACTCCATGAAGGAAATCCGAACCTGCAGAAGAATGGGAAGCGTCCCATCCCAATCGACCGCTTTTCGTTGGTGATTCAGTCAGAGCAGCCGTTTCGCATTTACGGTGGCGAAGAAAGCTGTGTAATGACGAGCCCAGACGGCACAGAAGTCCGCAGTTACCAAGTAAATGTGCGGAGGCTGTGCATGGTACTGTGTTTGTGTGCCAAGGGGTACTATAAAGAAAATAAGGATAAATTCGATTTTTACAACTACGAGCTTATCGATTGGGATGAGGTTACTGCATCTTTGCCTCCCATCGACATGGAAGAAGTGTTTCGGAAACTCGCAGACCCAAACCTCTCCTAAAAGAGCATAGCGGCGAAAGTGCAGACGAATAAGTAAAAACGATGCCGGACTGACACCAAAAGTGCGGGCAGTCCGGCATCTTTCACTTAGTTATTGACCTCCTCACTATCTATGGAACTTTCGGCGAGAGCTGCTGCGGCTTCACGCTCACGACGAGCCGCCCAGCCACCTTTCGCCCTGGGTGCGTATGCTGATTCCAGCGCATACATGATGCCCTGCTCTTCGGCAAAGTAAATACCGGGGACATTCCAGTTATCCTCGGCATTCCAGTCCATCAACTTTCTGACCATATCCACAACCGTGGCGTTGCTGATTTTGATCTGCGCTTTCTGCTCGCCCTCCGGCTTGGAGAAGCGCACGGCATTCGGAGCGTCCTCCTTGCAGGCACGGATGGCGAACTGCTTCGACTTCGGCTCGATCAGGAACTGGATGTACTCTGGGAAGCGGAGCTCCTGTGCGGTCTGCACATTGAACTTCACAACATTGCCTGCGAAAGTGCAGACAGAGGCGGAACGGGTTTTAATAAGATCGATGACAGAAAATTTCTCAAACATGGTAGTTACTCCTTCTCAATTACAATAAAGTTTTCGTTCTCCTCGGCAACGGCCGAGGCGGGTTCTGGTTTTTTGGTTGCGGGGGTAAGCAGATTGTCCACATACTCCTCGTCCCACGATGAATCGACGATCATGAAGCCGGACAGTACTCCCTTGACCACGATGCGTGGCTTTCGGTGGGTGCTGCGCCGTTTCCGATACCGTCGTTCTTTGCGGATCTGCTGTGCCAACAGCCAATCGGTCTTCTCGATGATGGGGATATGATGCCCCTCAACGAAATACTGCGGTTCTATGCCGTTGTTCTTTACACTCTTATGCGTGAAAAAGTCTATCGTAACTGTTTTTTGACACAAGGCATCTCCACAGAATTTCTCGTTTTTGAGGATGCCAAGGACACTGCCGGAGCTCCAAACCGATAGACCTTTTACAGTAGGAATGCCGCTTTTCGTCAGCAAGTCTGCTATTTGCGTGGATGAATAGCCGTCCAGGTAAAGACTGTATATGGTTCTGACAATATCCGCTTCGTCCTCTACGATTTCCCAGTTCTTTTCATCATCCAGCCGATAGCCGAGCAGAGCCCAACTGGGGTAGATTCCAAGCCCCTGAGCTCTTCTGCGCTTGAATGACCATTTTAGGCTGTTGGATTTTTGCTCAGACTCACTCTGTGCCACAAGGCTCAATACGGTAATGACCATATCGCTGCTCTTATCCAGCGTGTTGAGCTTCTCGGTCTCAAAGTACACGCCCACAGGCGGGTCGAGCTTTCGCAGCATGAAAATGTAGTTCAGACTGTCCAGCACATTTCTGGCAAAACGGCTGACCTGCTTCGTGATGATAAGGTCGATCTCTCCCGCTTTGCATTTCTCGATCATTTCGAGAAAGTGCTCACGGTGCAGAACAGATGTACCGGAAATGCCCTCATCGGCGAAAATACCGGCAAACTCCCATTCCGGATTCTCCCGAATCATACGGGTATAGTTTTGCACTTGAAGCTCGTAACTGCTTGCCTGGGTGTCCTCATCCGTGCTGACACGGCAGTACGCACACACACGAAGTTTTTTCTTTTCGGTTTCCGCTTCCATATCCCTTTTTGCAGGAATGATCTGTACCTCCTTTTGCGGACCATTAATGTATGCGTCACGGATGACGTTCTTGGTGGACTGCCTTTTATCCTCGCTGCGACCGCGAGGTCGAAGTGGTTGTTTCTTCGTTATCTTCATAGGTTCACCTCCTCCTGCCGCAGATTATGTGGGCAGATAAGCCCACACCGCAGCTCGGAGCCGGCGAATTCTATTATATCGTGAAAATATGAAAACCGTTAACTTAAATGGTATATATCGCTCAGGTTAACGGTATCGGGAGCAAAAAATAAGAAGCCTTTCAGCTCCTTATTTCAACATCGGTGATTTACTTGTCATTATTCATGGCTTTCAGCATCTGGTTCGCCGCTTTCTTTTGTTCCGGTGTGAGGTTGACCCAGTTTTCAAACAGCTCTTTGAGTTCCGGGCTGATTTCAACCATCTCGCCCTCGGCAAAGAACTGTGCCATCGTGATGCCGAATCCCTTACAGATTGCTTCCAGCGTTGCGAGGGAGGGGACTGTATTCCTCCTATAAATATTCGCAATCGTGGACTCGGATAAGCCACAGTTCTTTGCCAGCCTATACTCAGTCCACCCGCGCTCGTTTAAGAGCTGCCGGAGCCTCTCGTGCGTGTCCATAGCATCACCACCCTTCCTGTAATTATTTTACCCGCAAACTAAAAGGTATTGTACTGGCTACTTGTACTGACCATACCGTTATGTTAAACTGTATAATAACGGGAATTCAGTACGGAGGGATGACAATGCTGATCGAGGAACAGAAACGGATGCACAGAGTGTGTTTTACGGGCCACCGCCCTGAGAAACTGAAGCAGTCCGAAAGCGTGATCGTGAAGGCTCTGGAAGCTGCGATCAAAGAGGCAATTGCTGATGGGAAGAATGTATTTATTTCCGGCATGGCTCGTGGGGTGGATATCTGGGCAGCTGAAATCGTGCTGCGCCTGCGGAAAGAGGGGGCGAATGTAAAACTGATTTGTGCCAGCCCATACGAAGGCTTTGAGCGTGGATGGAGTGCCGAATGGCAACGACGGTACAATGTCATTCTTGCCGCCGCCGACCTTGTTCGTTTTATCTGTCCGGGGTACAGCAGAGCCTGCTTCCAGATCCGCAATGAATGGATGGTCGACCATTCGGCTCTGGTAATTGCTGTGTTCAACGGACAGCCCAGCGGCACCAAGAACACGATTGATTATGCCAAGCGGAAGAGCGTTCCGTGCTGGAATATACTCTCCGAAACATGAAGTTTTTCTTCATGAATTTGAGAATTATCTTGTTTTTCAGCGGGATTGGTGATATAATAATCTTGAATTAGTATGTGCAGAAAGCGAGGACGGTCAAATGGGCGTTTCTTACAAGAAATTATTTAAGCTGCTTATCGATCGTGGTATGAAGAAGAAAGACCTGCAAGAGGCGGCAGACCTCAGTCCTGCAGCAGTTACAAAGCTCGCAAAAGATGAGTATGTACGGCTCGATGTGCTTGTAAGAGTTTGCTGTGCATTGGGCGTCGATATCGGTGACATCATGGAAGTCACAAAAGATGAATAAAACCCATCTGTAAATAGATCAAATTTATTTTGTAAAAGTCCGCAGCCGCGCTGCGCTCTTTTACCCCCATTAACTTCCGATAATTTTGAGTTATCGGAAGCAACAGAAGGAGGCATTGGCATGGGCGACCTTATGAAAAAACATGAAATGACTGAGGAGGACATCAAACTTCAGTTTATTACCCCAGCCATTGAGGGCGCTGGCTGGGACAGGCAGAAGCAGATCCGCATGGAGTACAACTTCACGGACGGTCGTGTTATCGTCCGTGGTAATGTTACTGCCAGAGGCAAAAGAAAGCGCACTGACTATCTGCTCTACTACAAGCCCAATATTCCACTGGCTATCGTCGAGGCGAAAGATAACCGGCACAGCGTTGGAGCCGGGATGCAGCAGGCCATCGAATACGCCGAGGTGCTGGACATTCCGTTTGTGTACAGCTCGAATGGCGATGGTTTCCTTGAACACGATATGAAGACCGGGAAAGAGCGAGAGCTGACGCTTGAGCAGTTCCCCTCGCCGCAGGATCTTTGGCTGCGACACATTGGGGACGAGCACTTCACGCCGGAGCAGGAGCAGCTTATCACCGAGCCGTACTATTTTCAGCCGGGTGATAAGACCCCTCGCTACTATCAGCGTATCGCCATCAACCGCACCGTTGATGCAGTAGCCCGTGGGCAGGATCGTATCCTCCTCGTTATGGCGACCGGTACCGGCAAGACCTATACTGCGTTTCAGATCATCCACCGCCTTTGGAAATCCGGTCGCAAGAAAAAGATCCTGTTCCTTGCTGACCGCAACATTCTCGTTGACCAGACCATGCAGCAGGACTTCAAGCCTTTTGCAAAGGTCATGACGAAAATCGAGGGCAAAAAGCTGGACAGCTCCTATGAGCTGTATCTCTCCCTCTATCAGCAGTTGGCGGGTGACGAGAACGAAGAGCCGTTCCGTGCATTTCAGCCGGATTTCTTCGACCTCATCGTCATTGATGAGTGTCACCGTGGCAGCGCCAAGGAGGATTCCCGTTGGCGCAGAATACTCGAATACTTCCACAGTGCCACGCAGATCGGTATGACTGCTACGCCGAAGGAAACGAAAGAGGTATCCAATATCTCTTACTTCGGTGAACCCATCTATACATACAGTCTGAAACAAGGTATCGACGACGGCTTCCTCGCTCCGTACAAAGTTCTCCGCGTCGGCCTGGACAAAGACCTGGAAGGTTGGCGACCCACGGCTGGACAGCACGACATCTACGGGTACGAGATCGAGGACCGGGAGTACAACACCAAGGATTACGACAAAAACCTCATTATCGATGAGCGCACCGCCGCCGTGGCGAAGCGTATCACTCGCTTTTTGAAAGATAACGACCGCTTTGCCAAGACCATCGTATTCTGCGTGGACATCGACCATGCAGAGCGGATGCGGCAGGCGCTCGTGAACGAAAACAGCGACCTCGTGGCAGAGAATGCCAAGTATGTCATGCGCATTACCGGCGACAACGCCGAGGGCAAGGCGCAGCTCGACTACTTTATCGCAGAGGACAGCAAATATCCCGTGATCGTTACGACCTCCAAACTGATGACGACTGGCGTGGACTGCAAAACGTGCCGGCTCATCGTTCTGGATAACAACATAAACTCCATGACCGAGTTCAAGCAGATCATCGGTCGTGGCACACGCCTCAAGCCCGACTACGGCAAAGAGTATTTCACCATCATGGATTTCCGCAATGCCTGCCGACTCTTCGCAGACCCGGAATTCGATGGCGACCCGATCTCTATCATTGATGATGGCGATGATTCCGGCGAAGAGCCGACTGTCAATCCACCGAAGCCACCCGTTCCGACTCCCGGCCCCGGTGGGGACACCGACGATCCGCCTGAAAAGAAGCACAAATTCCGGGTGCGTGGTGTTGAGGTCACGATCCTGAATGAGCGTGTCCAATACTACGACAAGGACGGCAAGCTCATCACGGAAAGCGTGACGGACTACTCCAAGAAGAACATCCTCGGCGAGTATGCCACCCTGGATTCCTTCCTCCGTGCCTGGAACTCCGAGGAGAAGAAGCAAGCAATAATCGACGAACTGCAGGAGCGCGGCGTCCTGCTGGAAGCGCTGCGGCAGATCGCCGGGAATAAGGATATTGACGATTTCGACCTCATCTGCCACATTGCCTACGATAAGGCACCGCTGACGAAGGCAGAGCGGGCAAATAATGTCCGCAAGCGTGGATACCTCTACAAGTATTCCGGCTTGGCACAGGAAGTTCTGAGTGCGCTGCTGGACAAATACATGAACGAGGGCATTCAGGACATCGAGAACCTCGAAATTCTGTCCAATGACCCATTCCGCAAATTCGGCACCCCCATGAAAATCGCAAAACTGTTCGGCGGCAAAAACGGATACATTCAGGCGATCCGTGATCTGCAGAAGGAAATCTACGCTGCGTAAGGAGAATATAAGATATGAGTTTAAATAACCTGGTAAAACGACTGCAGGACATCATGCGTAACGATGCGGGCATCAACGGCGATGCCCAGCGTATCGAGCAGATGGTCTGGATTCTCTTTTTGAAGGTGTATGATGCCAAGGAGGAGATCTGGGAGTTTTACGATGAGAATTACACCTCCATCATCCCGGAGAATCTGCGCTGGCGCAATTGGGCCGTTGACCACAAGGACGGCAAGGCGCTCACCGGCGATGCCCTTCTGGACTTCGTGAACGGAAAACTGTTCCCGACCCTCAAAGCCATCGAAATCGATGAGAATACCCCCATGAGTCAGATCATTGTCCGCACAGCCTTCGAGGACAACAATAACTACATGAAGGACGGCATCCTGCTTCGCCAGGTTATCAATGTCATTGATGAGATCGATTTTGAGGAGTACGAGGACCGCCACGCCTTCGGTGAGATTTACGAAACGATCCTCCGCAGCCTGCAGAGCGCCGGTAACTCCGGCGAATTCTACACGCCCCGTGCTGTCACGGACTTCATGGTACAGATGATCAAGCCCAAGCTCGGTGAGTCTATTGCGGACTTTGCCTGCGGAACCGGTGGCTTCCTTACCTCTGCGCTGAAGGTGCTGGATGCCCAGGTGCAGAGCGTCGAGGACAGAACGGTTTACAGCAACTCCATCTACGGCATCGAAAAGAAGGCGCTGCCGTTCCTTCTGTGTGCCACGAATATGCTGCTCCACGACATCGACAACCCTCGCATCATTCACGGCAACAGCCTGGAAAAGAATGTTCGGGAATACAAGGAGAGTGACCGCTTCGATGTCATTCTGATGAATCCTCCTTACGGCGGCAATGAAAAAGAGGGCGTGAAGCAGAATTTCCCGGCTGACCTTCGCAGCAGCGAAACCGCTGACCTCTTTATGTCGGTCATCATGTATCGGCTGAAGCAGAACGGTCGCTGTGCTATCATTCTGCCGGACGGTTTCCTGTTTGGTACGGATAATGCCAAAATGGCGATCAAGGAAAAGCTGCTGTCCGAGTTTAACCTCCATACGGTCATTCGTATGCCGCACAGCGTTTTTGCGCCGTACACCTCTATTACGACAAATATTCTGTTCTTCGACCGGACACATCCCACGACGGAGACCTGGTTCTACCGCTTGGATATGCCGGAGGGATATAAAAACTTCTCCAAGACGAAGCCCATGAAGCTGGAGCACTTTGCCCCGGCTGTTGAGTGGTGGGACAACCGTGAGGAAATCACCATCGACGGCTTTGATAAGGCGAAGAAGTACACCGTCGAGGAGCTGAAAGCACGGAGCTATAACATCGACCTCTGCGGCTATCCTCACGAAGAGGAGGAAATCCTGCCGCCGAAGGAACTGATTCAGCAGTACCAGGAGAAGCGGGCCAGCCTGAACGCTGACATTGACCGCATCCTTGCCCAGATCACCGATATCCTTGGCATTGACATTACGGAGGAGGGCGAAGAATGACTGCGCAGCAACTGAAAAACTCCATTCTCCAGATGGCTGTTCAGGGCAAGCTCGTGCCGCAGGACCCGAATGACGAGCCCGCCAGCGTCCTGTTGGAGCGCATCCGTGCGGAGAAAGAGCGGCTCATCAAAGAGAAGAAGATCAAGCGTGAAAAGAACCCCTCTGTTATCTTCAAAGGTGCCGATAATACCCCTTATGAGAAAATCGGCGATGAAGTGCGGTCGCTGGTGGATGAGGTACCGTTTGACATCCCTGATTCGTGGGAGTGGGTGCGACTGGGCAACATTTCATCCTATGCAGAAACAAAACAGAAAGTAAATGCAACAAACGCCGATCCTTCGATTTGGGGCCTGGATTTGGAGGACATTGAAAAAGGCGGCAGGCTTTTAGAGCATAAAACAGTCGGCGAACGCAAAGCGGTTGGTGACAAGACCGTATTTGCAAAGGGTGACATTCTCTACAGCAAGTTACGCCCATATCTATTGAAAATTCTTGTTGCCCCCGATGATGGCATTTGTACGCCAGAAATCGTACCATTTCGTGCATACGGCGGAATCGACCCAAACTACATCGTCAATTATCTGAAATCTCCTTATGTCGATAATCTCATCAACAGCATTACTTACGGCGTGAAGATGCCCAGAGTCGGCACAGAAACAATGACCACCCTATTAGTGCCAATACCTCCCCTGGATGAGCAACGGCGTATCGTTGAGAAGATTAATGAGGTTGCCGCTGCTGTTTCTGCATATGATGTTGCGTACCAAAAAACTGAAACCTTAAACTCAGCCTTCCCAGAAGCCCTAAAGAAGTCCATCCTCCAAGAGGCGGTCCAGGGCAAGCTGGTACCCCAAGACCCGTCTGACGAGCCTGCAGAGGCTCTGCTGGAGCGTATCCGGGCGGAGAAGCAGCGGCTCATCAAGGAAGGCAAAATCAAAAAGGACAAGCACGAATCCGTCATTTTCAGACGGGATAATTCTCATTATGAAAAGCGTGGTTTCGAAGAGGTCTGCATTGATGACGAACTGCCGTTTGACATACCATCCACTTGGATGTGGAGCAGACTTTCGTCCATAGTTACCGTATTGGGAGATGGGATTCACGGTACACCAGTTTATTCTGCAAATGGCACAACAGCATTTATTAACGGCAACAACTTACAGGACGGGAAAATAGTAATCAAACCAGATACCAAAAGAGTAACCGATGAGGAAGCATCAAAACATAAACGCTGTTTGACAAAAGATACAGTTTTGCTGTCAATCAATGGAACCATCGGAAATGTCGCGTTTTACGACGGTGAACACGTTATACTTGGGAAAAGCGCCTGCTATTTCAATCTCCTTAGTGGTGTTAGCAAAGAGTATGTACGACTGGTCTTAGAAACAGATTATTTTGAAAAATACGCTGTCAGTGTTGCAACAGGAACAACCATCAAAAATGTTCCACTGGCCGGAATGCGAAATCTGTTAGTTCCCATCCCTCCAACAGCAGAGCAGGCCAAAATAGTTCAGGCGGTTGCGTTGGCGTTGAATCTGGTAGCTGCTTTGTAAAGTTCTCATTATGAGAAGTTGGACGGCGTGGAGCGCTGTATCGACGATGAATTGCCCTTTGAGATACCGGAAACGTGGGCATGGGTGCGGCTGATTGATATCTGTGAATATATACAGCGCGGCAAATCACCGAAGTATTCGCCGATAAAAAAGTATCCCGTAATAGCCCAAAAATGTAATCAGTGGAGTGGTTTCTCCATTGAAAAGGCGCAATTCATTGAACCGGAGAGTATAGCTTCTTACGGCAATGAGCGCTTTTTGCAGGATAACGACCTCATGTGGAACTCCACAGGCCTTGGAACGCTTGGCAGAATGGTCGTTTATAAAAGTGCGTTGAACCCTTATGAACTCGCCGTCGCTGATAGCCATGTTACAGTTATTCGACCACTGAAAGAATTTATATCGCCGCAGTACCTTTACTACTACTTTTCCAACCCTACTGTACAGAGTGTCATTGAGGATCAAGCAGATGGAACAACAAAGCAGAAAGAACTCTCCGCAACAACTGTGAAAGCATATTTTGTACCACTGCCGCCGTATAATGAACAGTTACGCATAGTCAATCAAATCGAAGCAGTATTACCTCTTGTTGTACAGGCATAAAACAACCAGGCATACGCAAAAGCAGTGCGTATGCCTGGTTTCCTTTTACCAGTCTATGACCTCATCGACGATGGCTCGTTGCTCGGTCGAGGTTTTGCGGAGGTAAATGCGGGTGGTTTCGATACTTTCGTGTCCCATAAGGTCAGCGAGGAATGCGATGTCGTTGCAGCGCTCCAAGAAGCTCTTTGCAAAGCGATGGCGGAAGGAATGTGGGTAAATGACCACTGGGTCGATGCCATATCGAACTGCCAGCTTTTTTAGCTGCCCTGAGATGCCTCTGGTGGTGATTCTGTCGCCATATTTGTTCAAAAAAATGAAGCCGCTTTCTTGGTGCTTATCGTTCAGCCAAGAAAGGGCTTCATTCTGCAGAGCCTTGGGTATGTATATTCGTCGGAGCTTACCGCCCTTTGAATACAAGTCCAAATGCCCCAGCTTGATGTGTTCCACCTTGATCTGTATGAGCTCACTGACCCGTGCGCCGGTAGCGGCCAGAAAGCGTATTACAAAGTACCAGAACAGCTCGTCGTCTCGCTTGAGGCAGTTTTTGAAATACTCATAATCTGCTTCGCTGATGACATTTTCCAGAAAGGCTTTCTGCTGCACTCGTACAAACGGCATTTTCCAGCTCTCTTTGCCGATGCTCTCCAAGTAGCAGTTGATTGCCCTCAGACGCAGATTGACGGTCTTGGGTTTGTAGTTCTCAATCAACCACACCTTATACGCCCGCAGGTTCTTTTTCGTGATACCATCGTACTGCAAGCTATATTGCCGAAGGGCAAAAAGATACGAGGATATCGTGTTTTCCGAGAGGTTTGTGCCTCTCAAGTGTCTTTCGAATTCTTCTATCATAGTGAAAGACCTCCTTTCACTATGATATTATACCGTGTTCCTTTTACAGTCCTTTGACCAGCGGGAGCAATTCCTCAATCCGCCGGACGATACGGTGCTGTTCATTTAACGGTGGGATGGGTATGAGGCAGTCCGATATAATTTCAAGGGTCAAATTGGGAATGGCAGTGATTTTCTTCTGCGCAGTTAGCTTGTCCTGTATTGCAGGAGCATTCAATGCGTACACAAGGTACCTCAAATCAACGCCATGGCTGTCGACCAATCGAATAATCGCAACTGCTTGATTTGCATTAAGCGGCAGATTTTCCTCTTTGACAATGGCGGTCCTACCGAGGGTGCCAGCTATTGTTATCAGCACATCGTCCGCCTCAAGGATTGACCTTTTAAGAAAGCCCGTATGCGTTGCCTCATCGATATGGTTCAATTTCGACAAATCCAGTTGATCGAGTCCAGCAACATTTTCTGCACGCAGGAAGCCAACACCGATGTCTGAGTATGCGACATTACCTCCGCGCGGTGTCGTTCCCTTAGTTACGAGGGCGGCTATTGAAGTAATTCGCACCCATTTCCAAAAATCCGGTATCTCAAATGGCAGTTCATCGTCGATGCAGCGCTCCATACCGTCCAACTTCTCATAATGAGAATTATCCCGTCTGAAAATGACAGATTCGTGCTTGTCCTTTTTGATTTTTCCTTCCTTGATGAGCCGCTGCTTTTCCGCCCGGATACGCTCCAGCAGAGCCTCTGCAGGCTCGTCAGACGGGTCTTGCGGTACCAGCTTACCCTGGACTGCCTCTTGCAAAATCGACTTCTTTAGAGCCTCTGGAAAGGCTTCCTGCATGGCTACAGTTTCGCCGTACACAGCTCCATAGCTTTTTACCACCGGCAGAACTTCCGACAGTTTCGTTAAAATACGGCGTTGCTCATTGAGCGGCGGAATTGGTGTGAGATACGCTTTGATGGTTGCTGTGGCAAGTTCCTTCTGCTTCGTAGTACCGTCTGCCTGATCTTCTATAACACTTTGTACGCTTGGATTGGCAAAGTAGTAGTACAAGTATTCCGGCAGAACAAACTGTTTCAGAGGGCGTATAACGGTGACATGGCTATCAGCAACAGCCAGCTCATACGGGTTAGCTGCGGTTTTGTAAATAGCCATTCGCCCCAGCGTACCAAGGCCAGTAGAGTTCCACATTAAGTCATTATCCTGCAAGAGACGCTCAGGACCATAGGAGGACAGAGAAACTGGCTCAATGAACTGTGCCTTTTCAATCGAAAAACCGCTCCATTGATTGCACTTCTGGGCGACAACAGGGTACTTTTTGATTGGAGAATACTTCGGTGACTTTCCACGCTGGATGTACTCGCAGACATCAATGAGCCGCACCCACTCCCAGCTTTCGGGAATATCAAAGGGAGTATCCAAAGGATGCACCTCATCGCCGATTTTCTCATAAGGGGTATTATCGGAACTCGGCTGTATAACGATTACCTCGGTAGTTTAACGAATACCCCCAGTAATTCAACGATTACTCGGTTGTTTAACGATTACGGTGGTACAGAAAGCCGCAATCCGCGCAAAAAGCACGAAACCCCGACGCATAATTGCTCTGCAGCGGGGTTCACTTATGTGCCGAAATAGGCGAAAAGCCTTATATTAAGCGGTTTTCGGGCGTGGAAAAAGTCCACCGTAATTCTATCAAAATTACGGTGGACTTATGGCGGAGAGCAAGGGATTCGAACCCTCGAAACGCTTTTGACGTTTACACGATTTCCAATCGTGCTCCTTCGACCAGCTCGGACAACTCTCCGTGTCTGCAATCAAATGCTCGTCTATTATATATGACTGCGCTTAAAAAATCAAGTCTTTTTTTAAAAATCCCGAACTTTTTATCTGCAATTTCTCGGCACTCGGAATATACGGGTTTTTGAGTGAAATCAATATAATGTATATTTCAAAAGTTGACTGTTTTTTTATTTTGCTGTATTGCACCCGGAGACAAGATATAATATAATAAATACGATTATATAAAGGGAATGAAGGGATATAATGAGAAAGACAAAGATAGTATGCACAATAGGTCCTGCCAGCAGCGACCCGAAAATATTCACCGAAATGTGCAAGGCGGGTCTCAACGTTGCGAGGCTCAACTTCTCCCACGGCACTCATCCGGAGCATCTCGAAAAGCTCAATATGATAAAAAAAGTGCGCGAAGAACTCAATCTCCCGATTGCGATAATGCTCGACACAAAGGGTCCCGAGTACAGAATCAAAACCTTTGAACATGGAAAGATATTTCTTCAGGACGGCGACGAGTTTTCGTTCACCACCGAGGATATTGTGGGCAATCAAAGCCGCGTCAGCGTGACCTATGCGGGACTCGTCAACGATATCTCTATAGGCGACCGCATTTTGGTAAACAACGGGCTTGTGATTTTCGAAGTCATCGGTAAAACCGACACAGATGTAAGGTGCAGGGTCATCACCGGCGGCGAGCTTTCAAACAGAAAGAGTATGAGCTTTCCCAATAAGGTGCTCAATCAGGTATACCTCAGCGAGCAGGACAAGGAGGATCTGCTGTTTGGTATTCAGAATAACGTCGACTATATCGCGGCGTCTTTTGTTTCGCGCAGACAGGATCTCGTTGACCTCAAGGCATTTCTCTGCGAGAACGGCGGCGACGGCATAGACATAATCGCCAAAATAGAGAACCGCACGGGCATAGATAACATAGAGGAAATCTGCGAAGAGTGCGACGGAATAATGATAGGCCGCGGCGATCTCGGCGTTGAAGTCCCCTTCACCGAGCTCCCCGCACTTCAAAAATATATAATCACTAAATGCCGTCTGCTTGGCAAGCGCGTTATCACTGCAACGGAGATGCTCGAATCTATGATAACCAATCCACGCCCGACCAGGGCGGAGATCTCGGATGTCGCCAATGCGGTCTATGACGGCACGAGCGCGGTTATGCTCTCGGGTGAATCGGCGGCGGGCAAATACCCCGTCGAGACCGTTCGCACGATGGCCGAGATAGTTGAGGAGACCGAGAAGCACATACACTATGCAAAGCGTTTCCGCAACAACGATTTCAAGATAAAGAACCGCGTCGACGCTATTTCCCACGCAACCTGCGGAATGGCTATTGACATAGACGCAAAAGCTATTGTTGTAGCATCTATCTCCGGCATGACGGTTCGCATGGTATCGCGTTTCAGAGCGCCGACGGACATAATCGGTATGGCGACGAACAGGGCTGTGTGGTACAAGCTCGCGCTCTCTTGGGGCGTTATGCCCGTGCTCAGCGAGAAATTCAATTCGACCGATGTTCTTTTCTATCATGCGCAGAAGGTCGCAAAGGACGCGCTCAATCTTGAGCCGGGCGACAATATCGTAATGACCTGCGGCGCGATAAACGGAAAATCCGGCAACACAAATCTTATAAAAATAGAGACAATCGAATAAAAAAGAGTTCTCCCCTGCCGATTCGGCAAGGGAGATTTTTTCTCGAAAAAAGCACCCGCACATAAAATACGGGTGCTCTGTCATTTTTAGAAATCCGCAGAACCTGTTGTTCTCGGGAACGGAAGCACGTCGCGGATATTGGAGATACCGGTGAGATACATAACCAGTCTCTCAAAGCCGAGGCCGAAGCCGCTGTGCTTAACGCCGCCGTAACGGCGAAGGTCAAGATACCACCAATAATCCTTGGGGTCGAGTCCGAGTTCTTCAATGCGCTCCGTAAGCACATCGAGTCTCTCCTCACGCTGGCTGCCGCCGATTATCTCGCCTATGCCCATAACGAGCAGGTCAACTGCGGCAACGGTCTTTCCGTCATCGTTAAGGCGCATATAGAAGGCCTTAATCTCCTTGGGATAGTCGGTGACGAATACAGGGCGCTTAAAGATGCGCTCGGTCAGGCAGCGCTCGTGCTCCGTCTGAAGGTCGCAGCCCCAATAGACCTTGTAGTCAAACTCGTCGTTGTATTTCTCAAGCTCCTTGACGGCATCGGTATAGGTAACGCGCGCGAAATCCGAGCTGACAACGGAATTAAGCCTCTCGAGCAGTCCCTTATCAACAAACTTGTTGAGGAACTCAAGCTCCGACTTGCAGTTCTCCATAACATAGGAGATGACATACTTTATCATGGCCTCCGCAAGCTCCATGTCGTCATTAAGGTCGGCAAAGGCTATCTCGGGTTCAATCATCCAGAACTCCGCAGCGTGACGCTGAGTGTAGGACTTCTCGGCTCTGAATGTGGGGCCGAAGGTATATATCTTACCGAAAGCAAGAGCCATCGCCTCGCCCTCAAGCTGGCCGGAAACGGTCAGATAAGCGGGCTTCTCGAAGAAATCCTGCTTGAAATCGACGGTTCCGTCCTCGTTCTTGGGCGAGTTTGCAATATCAAGAGTCGTTACCTTGAACATCTCACCTGCGCCCTCGCAGTCGCTGCAGGAAATGAGCGGTGTGTGAGCATAGATAAAGCCTCGCTCATTGAAGAACTTATGAATAGCGTAAGCGGCGGTCGAGCGAACGCGGAAGGCCGCGGAATAAATATTCGCTCTCGGGCGCAGATGCGCTATCGTTCTCATATATTCGAGCGTATGGCGCTTTTTCTGGAGAGGATAATCGGGAGTTGACTGACCCTCGACCTCGATTGAAGAAGCATTGAGCTCGAACGGCTGATTCGCCTGGGGAGTCAGAATAAATGTACCCGTAACTCTGACTGCCGCGCCGACATTCAGCTTGACTATATCCTTGTAGTTTTCTACCTTTGCGCTCTCGAAAACAACCTGCAGGCTCTTGAACGAGCTGCCGTCGTTAATCTCCATAAAGCCTATCGCCTTTGAGTCACGGAGGGTCTTAATCCATCCGCAGACCGTTATCTCCTTGCCGCCGAGCTCCTCATATGAGCTGAACAGCTTTGAAATTTCAAGTCTATCCATTTGTATGTCTCCTTTGCTTATGACTCATAATTATAAATGATATCAAAAGCGGAATTGAAAATCAATAGCGAAGGCTCTATTTATTCAAAATTTTCCGGCGCGGGGTCGGGTTCTATGTCTATGGGGGCAACCGTTCCCCTGTCTTTATTGATATTATAGACAAATTGCGTGACAACAACGGTCAACGCTACGCCGACGGTCATAACTATGAGATACATATTTTTGATGTTCAAAGCGGTCTGAGCCGTCTGATTCGCGCCGAGGGACTCAACATATCCGCACACCGCGAGCAGTCCCGCCGAGAGTGCCGAGCCGAGACCCTGTGCAAGCTTGCGGAAGAACGAAAACAGCGCATAGAGCGAGCCCTCGTCACGGCTGCCCGTCTTTTCATACTGATAGTCGATACAGTCAACGACCATTGCCCAAAGGATTATAGTGAACACTGCGTTACTTGTATAGAGCAGCATGAGCACGCCCATATAGATTATCAACGAGCTTGTCGCCGTGGGATCCATGGGGATAAAGCACGAGATTATACCCGCCACAAGGCTTATCGATGAGGCTATGACCACAAGCTTCTTCTTGCCGATTTTCTTCGTTATTTTGCCTATAAAGGGCATAAGAACAACGAGCGGAAGATAGGGTACTATATTTGCAGCCGCGAGTATCTTCGTGTTGTGAAAATAAGACTGGAATATTATGACATTGACAGTGCTCATGGACATAAAGCAGATGACCTGAGCAAACGAAACGGCGGTTATAGCAAGCAGAGGTCTGTTTGTAAAGAAGCCCTTTATGGCCTTGAGATAGCTCATCTTATCGGTCTTGTCATGCGCTTCGGCGGCAACACGCTCGGTCACAAGCAGGCGCACAAGCATAAAGCCGGCAAAGCCTATCGCCGAGCATACAAGTGCGACATAAACCATTCTCGAGCCGATGAGATTGTGGTCCTTGTCATAGACTATAAGCGGCAGAAGCATTGTAAGCACCTGCGCGAGTCCCGCGCCTATCGATCTGAAGGTCGAGAGATTAGTGCGCTTTGAGGGGTCGTTTGTTATGCACGAATGGAGCGCGCCGTAGGGCACATTTGCCATTGTGTAGGCAACCGACCAAATGCAGTAGATGGCAAGGCAATAAATGACCTTGAAGATATAGCTCATGGAGGCTATCGGCATAAACGAAAGCGTAGTGAAGATTATCAGAGAGCTTCCGCCTATGGTTATCCACGGCATGAACTTGCTGCCCTTGCCTATGCGGACATTGTCCACCATGCCGCCTATCAGCGGGTCGTTTATAGCGTCCCATACTTTTCCGACTATGATTATCCAAGCCCAATCTTTGAGTTCCAGCCCGACATACTGGGTATAGAACAGCATGAGATAGTTTGTTATCAGCGCAAAGCTCATGTTGCAGCCGAAATCGCCCATCGCATAGCCGAAATAATCCCGCATACCGAACGGCCTCGTCTTGTTTTGTGCAGCCATAATATAAATTTCCTTTCGCAAGTTATATTTTTTAGTTAATTATAATATAGCTGTCTCTTATACACATC
>ENA-OZGC01000760-OZGC01000760.1-human-gut-metagenome-genome-assembly--contig:-NODE-760-length-22029-cov-6.547420_pt1 | contig 22029 bp, 20 predicted proteins | sample MGYA00245109_ERZ653643 | MGnify/ENA primary metagenome ERZ653643 (study PRJEB26926, sample SAMN06165107) | human gut metagenome | biome: ENVO:00009003; feature: ENVO:2100002; material: ENVO:00002003... | reverse complement strand
CCGCTGAAGGTCTCGGATGGCTCAAGGAATATTCCGCATCCCTCCCGTCGAACATCCATCTCGGAATCATCCCTGACGGACTCGACCTGAAAGGCCGCCGTATGCCGTACTTCCTTCTCGCCGACACCTTCAACCGAGTCTTCTTCACCACCGAAGGCTACACCATCGGCCTTGGCAACCAGCTCGTAACCGCGATCGCCAAGCTGTAGGTGGTATTACTAATTTTGCTATAGTTAATCGCAAAAGTATGAAAAGAATAATTACCGTTCTGCTTAGCATAGCGTTGTCAGTCAGCATCTATGCACAAGAGATTACCGGAAAATGGAGTCAGACCCACCAAGGTTCCGAGAATGGCTCGGAGATGATGACATCCGAGACGCTTTCCTTTATGAAAAACGGCACGTTTGAGGATGCGATGACTCTTGAGATGAAGTATGTCGATGACAAGAACGCCCAGGCTCCGCTTATACTTAAAGTCAGGATCTCGTGCGGTGGCACATGGTCTCTTACCGATAAAACCCTGTCTCAGACCTATGACGCGAAATCCGTCAAGACAGATATTCTGGAGCAGCCGGACGGCTTCCCGAAATTCTTCCTGAATGTCCTCAGCAAAAGTGTTGTCTCGGAATTCAAGAAACACTCAAAGAAACCGATACGCTGCAATGTGGTCTCATTGACATCGGATAAGCTCCAGCTTCTGGAGGTCGGAGCCAAAGACTCCGAGACAGAGACGTACACCCGCGCTGAGTAGGAATATTCCTGGCCTACACCCCGATAAGCCATTTGCTTCCAGGAAGGCGTGAGATGAGTTCTGAGGTCAGGGCGCAGCAGACGAATGTGCAGACCGCGATGAACGGAATCGCCGCCGCTGTGTGCAGCTGGAGAGTCTGGATGGACACCACTGACCATAGGTTCAGCCAGAAGATATGCATCAGGTACATCCCGTAGCTCAGTTTTGAAAGACGGGTGATGATCCTCGGTGCTTCCGAACGCTTTATGCAGGAGAACATCAGGAACGTTCCGGCTGTGAGGCAGGCCACGTTGATCGTGCAGAAATTCCAGCCGATTTCGAGCACATGCACAAAGAAGATATTTTAAAGTCTAGTGCGTAGTACGTGGGAATTTGCGTCCGAAAAATTCGTATCTTTAAACTTTTGTTGATAAATGCTAAGTACGCGGCAGAAAATTAGGAGAATAATTATGGCAGATATAACTCAGAATACCAACGATATTCCCGAGTTGCAATCGCCTTTCGAGCAGCTGCGGGAGGTGGATGCCGATGGGAGAGAATGGTGGAACTCACGTAAGTTGGCACGGGTGATGGGGTATGGCAAGTACTGGAACTTCGAGCGTGTCATTGCCAAGGCGCAGGCTTGGGCTTCGCGGAAGGGTTACCATCTGGGAGAGCATTTCGTGGAGATTACCGAGATGGCGGAACTGGGCAGTGGGGCGGTCAGAGAGGTGACAAGCATTCGGCTTTCTCGTGCCGCTTGTATGGCTGTGGTGATGAACGCCGACCAGAAGAAGGAGATGGTGAAGGTGGCGCGGCAGTATTTCAGCTCGACGATGACTCCTGATGTGGCGGTGAGGAGTATGGAGTCATCCGTGCTTATGTACAAGGGAGGACGAGGCAAAGTACAAGTGCTGGTCATCTTCGACACAAATACTTTCTGGCTCTCACAGCAGAGGATGGCGGAATTGTTTGGGGTGACTGTTCCAACAATCAACTACCATCTTGACCAGATAAACCAAAGCGGAGAGATCCATTTGTCCGACGCGATTAGAAAAATTCGAATACCTTCGGACAAATGGTCTGGAGAGGTGATGATGTACAACCTTGACGTGGTGATTGCGGTTGGCTATCGGGTGAAAAGCTATGAGGCGACGCAGTTCGTGCCTGGCACGTGGGAATTTGCGCATGAAAAATTCGTATCTTTGAACTTTTGTTGATGAGGGGTAAAAACAAGTTGGTGAAAACAATCAATGATTGCCAACTTGTCATCAACAGGGGAGTGCAAAATAAGGACAGTAAGATGAAGGGAATCTTCAGATGCATATTCATTGGCATGGCGTTGCTTGCGGGGTGCGGACTCCGTGGGTGGGGCGCCACGCCGGAGTTTGTCGATTCGCTGCGGACGGAACTGGGGCGTAGGAATATTCCGGAGCGGATCCTTTTCCTGCCTTTGGCGCTTGCGGACCAGCGGGCGGACGATGGGAGGGAAGGAATATGGTCGCTCACGGCGCTGGATGCGATCCGTGGGGAGACGCGGCTGTCTTCTTCTGAAGCGGCCGGGACATGCGCCGCCGTGCCGTTCCCGGCTTCTGACACCTTGGACATCCGGTTTGACGACAGGGTCTCCACAGAAATCGCCCTCGACCGCCTTCAGGAACTGTTCACTGAATATGATGACTGGAACTCGGCGATGGTGGCTTTCGCCACAAGCCCTACTGCTTTGGCGGCGATGGACTCCATCTCGCTGGCCGACGCTCCTATCCTGAGGAGTCTGCGCCGGGCTGAGGAGGAATATTCAGAAAACATTCCCGCCGCCTACGAGCGGATCGGATCGCTTGCCGCGCGGAGAAGGGATGAGTTCGTGAAACGCCAAAAGGAGCAGGCGGAGCTTCAGAAGGCGCGTCTGGATTCGCTTCGCAGGAAGCAGGCGGCTAACACCGACAGGATCTCCTACACGATCAGGCGTGGGGACACTTTGGGAGGCATCGCCGCCAGGTACCGGGTCAAGGTCTCCGACCTCAAGAGGTGGAACAATCTTCGGAGCGACATGATTCGTGAGGGACGTAAACTTGTGATTTACAGATAGTGTGGCCATGAAGCAGAGTAAGGTTCTTTTGTTTTTCCTGTCCGTTTTCCTGATGCTTTTCATCGTGTGGCTTGTCTATCCGGTCAAAGGCGTACAGGTGGGAGACTTGAAGTTGAGGTTTCCGTCCTATCAGGCGTACCTTGCTGATCTTCAGGACAGCACGGAGGACGTGAATGTGGATTCCGTACTTCTTGCCGTGCAGAAAAGCTACGAGATGGTCGAAGGCTCGACGGACACGCTGCGCTACTACTACGACTACATCACATCCAATCCCAACCGCATCTGCCTGCCGGAGGATGACTACACGTTCTTCGACTCGTTGTTTGTTGAGATGGCCGCGGCGGCAGATTCGGGCCGCTCGGTAAGGATTCTGCACTACGGTGATTCCCAATTGGAAATGGACAGGATCTCGGCTGTGCTGAGGCAGGATCTTCAGGAACGCTTCGGCGGCTCCGGGCCGGGAATGGTGCCGATGATCCAGCGGATTCCGACCGTCTCTCTCTCGCAGAACGCTTCCGGAAGCCTGACCCGCTATGCTATGGTGGGGGACTCGCTGACAAGGAAGGCTCCGCACAAGCGCTACGGGCCTCTGACACAGTTCACAGAGGTCAGCGGCAACGGAACGTTCACGTTCAACCGGACCAAGAACCGCTACTCCCAGGAGTTGGTCAAGTCAGTCTCAAAGGTTTCCGTGCTTCTTGGCCAGAACACGGCCGGTTTCGGGATGACGCTCAAATGCGACACCCTTCCGGTCCGCAATGCGGTTCTGGATTCCGCCAAAGCTGGAGTCTCGCTGGTGTCCTGGTCTCTGCCTTGTGACGTGGAGAAGGGAACGATCAGTTTCTCGGGCGGTGCCGAGATCTATGGAATAATGTTGGACAGCAAGGAGGGCGGGGTCACGGTGGACAATGTGGCGCTCCGTGGATGCGCCGGATTCATATTCTCGTCCATCAACCGCCAGGTGATGCGAGAGAGTTTCGCAAAGACGGACACTCGCTTGATAATCATGCAGTTCGGTGGTAATGCCATGCCTGGGATCTCCTCGAAGAAGGCCATTTCCTCTTACGTGAGGAAGATTGTGATGCAGTTCGATTACTTCAAGGAGGTCGCTCCGGAGGCCAGGCTGATGTTCATCGGTCCGGCGGACATGTGCAAGAGCGAGGACGGGAATCTGATAACCTGGCCGCTCCTGCCTCAGCTGAACGACTCTCTGAAAGTCAACTGTCTGAAGAACGGTGTGGCCTACTGGGACACGTTCAACGTGATGGGTGGGCCGGGTTCGATGCGCAAGTGGGTAAGCCACGTTCCGGCGCTTGCGGGTCCCGATCATATTCATTTCACACACAAGGGAGCGCTTGAGATCGGAAACGCACTCGCCAAGTCCTTCATCCTTTACCACGACTTCTACAAGCTCCGCCAGGAGCTTACGGACGAGGCTGTTGGAATGTATCTGCGCGACCTGAGGGACAGCCTCAATCCTCGACCCGCTGAGCCTGACACCTTGACAAAGACTGAGTTATGAGACGAATCCTGACATATTCATTGCTTTTGATGCTGCTTCCGGCGACCCTTTGGGGGCAGTCGCTTCGGAAAGCGGTTCCTGAATATGATTTCGCTCGTTTCGAGAAGAATAAGATTGAGTTCCATGGGGACAGCTCGGCTTTTGAGCGTCTTTTCCTCAAGATGGATTCCGTGCTTTTTCTTGGGAAAGGTAATCTGAGAATCATGCACATAGGAGGTTCCCACGTGCAGGCCGGTACATTGACAAGGCAGTTGAGGAATGATTTTCTGTCCCTGAGGCCGGCTCTTGATGGCGGCAGGGGGATGGTCTTTCCTTTCTCGGCGGCCCACACCAACAATCCGAGCAGTTTCACCACGAGTTATGAGGGTTCTTGGAAGGTGACGAAGAACGTCCAGAGGGAACCGGACCGCCGTCTCGGCCTTACCGGTATCGCCCTCAGCGCGTCTGACGACAAAGCCTCCGTGATGATCACCACGGTGGCCAGAGATCCAAGGCCGCAGGATCCCGCATTCCGCTTCGATGAGGTGAGGGTCCTTGGATATTCATCAGAAGGTGAGCGGGTTCCTGTGGTGGTGCTTGCCAAGGGGGACACTCTTTCCGGCTGTCACGTCGAGGATTCCACCTGGTCTTTCGCCCTGCCGGCCCTGACCGACTCGGTGCGGGTGGCGACCAAGGGGAAAGGTGAGTTCACTTTGACAGGAATATTCCTGGACAATCCTTTCCCCGGGTTTACCGTGACGGGGATCGGGGTGAACGGCGCGTCGCTCGGGTCATATGCGAAATGCCCTGATCTGCTGAATGATCTGAGTCTGGTCAACCCAGACCTTGTGATTTTCGCTGTCGGTATCAATGACGCGACCGCCGCGAATTTTTCTGTGGATGATTTTGTCGGGCGCTATAAGGCGCTTGTCTCTCAGGTTCGTTCGGTCAATCCGGACTGCGCCCTGCTGTTTGTCTCCAACAACGACAGTTTCAGGAGGATACGCCGCAAGGGCTATGTTGTGAACACTAACGGTCAGCTTGCGGAGCAGGCATTCCTTAGGCTTGGGAAAGAATGTGACGCCGGTGTCTGGAACCTGTTCGACATCATGGGCGGACTCGGGTCGATGCGGAAATGGGAGGAGGCCGGTCTCGCCAAACGGGACAAGATCCATTTCACGGAAGCTGGCTATGAACTGGTGGGTGACCTGCTTTTCAACGCGTTGATGGACAAGTATGTGGAACATTTAAAGGAAGGCCGATGATGGGATTTCTGAACGTAGCCGCTGATTTTTTCAAAAACCTGTTCTCCTTCGACCAGGCTCATCCGCTGTTGTTCACCCAGTTTTATTTCTGGGCTTTCTTCGCCATCGTGCTGGCCTTCCTTTGCGTGTTCAGGAACAAGGTGCTGCTGCGCAACGCCTTCCTGTTCTTCGTCAGCCTTTTCTTCTACTACAAGACGAGCGGACTGTTCCTGATTCTGTTCGGCTTTGTGATTGTCTACAACTATCTTGCGGGATTCGTTCTGTCAGGAGTAAGGAGGGATTTCTGGCGTAAGGCTATTGTGACACTGAGTGTGGTCGTGGACTTGTCGCTTCTGTGCTACTACAAGTACGCCTACTTCGTGACTGATGTGGTGAACAACCTTTTCGGGACGGAATTCGTTGTGAAAGACTGGTTTGCGGTCGTAGGAAATCAGCTTGCCGGCTCGCAGGCGTTCAGCGTCGACTCCATCTTCCTGCCGGTCGGAATCTCGTTCTTCATCTTCCAGGCGATCAGCTATGTGGTTGATGTTTCACGCAGGACAATCGGCCCGATCAAGAACTTCTGGGATTTCGGCTTCTACTTGAGTTTCTTTCCTCAGCTTGTGGCCGGCCCGATCGTGCGCGCCAAAGAGTTTTTCCCTCAGCTTCACAAACCGTTCTTCCTTGGCCGCAGACAGTTCGGTATCGCGATTTTCTGGATTCTGAACGGACTTGCCAAGAAGTTGATCCTCAGTGACTATCTGGCTGTGAATTTCTGCGACAGGGTTTTCGAGAACCCTTTGCTTTACACCGGTTTCGAGAACCTTACGGCTCTCTTCGGCTACTCGCTTCAGGTCTATGCCGACTTCTCCGGGTACACTGACATCGCCACCGGTGTCGCTATGCTGATGGGTTTCTATCTGCCGAAGAACTTCAATTCTCCGTACAAGGCCCGCAACGCCGGAGAGTTCTGGAAGCGGTGGCATATTTCCCTTTCCAAATGGCTTCAGGACTATCTTTACATCCCGCTTGGAGGCAACCGCAATGGCACTTTCGGCTCGTACGCCATCATCCTCGGCATCGCCTTCCTGGCCTCGGCTTTGGCCAAGAACTGGTGGGCTTTCGGAGTGGTTCTGGTCATTGCGGCAGTGCTGGCACTTCTGATCACTTTTTGCCAGAAATACCGCAAGGAACTCATCTCGGACATCAACAGGATGGACACGATGCTCCTTGGCGGCCTGTGGCACGGAGCCAGCTGGAACTTTATGATCTGGGGCGGTCTGAACGGTCTCGGAATGCTGATCTACAGGTTCTGGAAGAGCTGTAATGTCTACGTCAGGACGCTCGTCATAGGACTCGTCTGCCTGGCCTTTTATATTCTTAAGACCACGGTCCCGGCTTCGGTGTTCAATATGTTCTTCGTCTGGACATTGATCATATTCATAGGCGCGGCCGTGCGGATGCTCTACCATCTGTGCCGCTTCAAGGCCGCTTTCTCGTGGCTTGAGACAGGTTGGGCGGTCGCTATGACGTTCATATTCATTACTTTTACCCGCCTTTTCTTCCGAAGCGGCTCCAACCTGAACCCTGCCGAGGCGAATGAGAAAGCGTGGAGTACGGCAAAGAATATGGTCGAGCGAATAGGCGGCGACTGGGACTTGTCCCTGATCCAGCAAATGGCTCAGCAGCACATAGGTGTGATCCTCGTCTTCGTCTTCGGAATGGTCATCCATTGGCTCCCCGAGAACTTCAAGCGCCGCTACCGCATCTGGTTCGCCTCGATGCCCCTCCCGCTGATGGCCCTCGTCTGCGTCCTCGCCGTCTTCATCATCTGCCAGTTCATCACCGCCGACCTCCAGTCGTTCATCTACTTCCAGTTCTGATGATGAGGATTGCGTGTGGCACTTAACCAGTTGAAAATGAGGAATAAGACCGATCATCTGGTGCCGTTTGAAGTACCATGTAATCCGTTTTCCTCCTTGATAATCAGCATTTTGGGTGCCACGAGCGTTTGCAGACCAGACCATCTCTAAAAGGACTGCGAATATTGCCGCTAAAACTCCGTCCCGTCGGAGCCGTAAACCTTTCCCGATTACAAAATGCGTTCACGTTAATGTGCCACAGAAGTGGGTGAGGACACGCTATGGCTGAAAAAGTCTAAGCTTAGAGCAATAGTTTTTCAGCCGATGTGCTGCTGGAGTGGGCTTCAGTGGCACATCGGCTGAAGGTGTTTTGTAAGAAAGAGGGTGCCCGCCGTGATTGTCGGTTGAAATCCAATCTTTAAAAGTGGTTATGTACAATTCTGAAAAAGAACACACTGCGGGCCTATATTTAATTTGGAACGCTCTTTGATGAGGCGATGCCTCAATACACGGGATCAGGGCAGCCTGGTTCGCAAAAAAGATCGCTATGAGCAAGCTTAACAAAAGAGCCATTATTGGCGCGGTCGCTGTGGCTGTTGTCGCCACGGCTGTTGTCATCATTGTTCTCCGGCCAAAGCATCATTTGGAGGATCTTCCTGTTGTCAGCGTTGACACGGTCAGGACAAGGAATGTGGAGATCTACGGGGAGTTTCCGGGAAGAATCCGCGCCCAGCAGTTCGTGGAGGTGCGGGCGAGGGTCGAAGGCTATCTTGAGAAGATGATGTTTGAGGAAGGAACATACGTTAAGAAAGACCAGATACTTTTCATCATTGATCCGAAACAGTACAAAGCTCAGGTGGACAGGGCAGAGGCACTGGTGACTAAAAACAAGGCGATGGCCCTTAAGGCAGAGAGGGATCTGGCGAGGATCAGGCCTTTGTTCGAGCAGAAGGCCTCCAGCCAGCTTGATCTGGACAACGCTGTCGCCGCCTATGAGAGCGCCAAGGCAGACGTGCAGGTCAGCGAGGCGAATCTGACGGAAGCCCGTCTGGCGTTGAGCTACACCACAGTGCGATCTCCTATTAGTGGTTACATCAGCGAGAGGCATGTGGACATAGGCACTCTTGTCGGGCCGGGATCGCAGTCCCTCCTCGCAAATGTGGTCAAGAGCGACACGGTGCTTGTGGAGTTCAAGATGACTGATCTTGACTACCAGAAATCAAAGGCCAGAAATGTGAACCTCGGCCAGAAGGACACCAGCAGGCACTGGGATCCGTATGTGACCATCACTATGGCTGACAAATCCGTCTATAAGTACAAAGGGCTGGTGGATTTCGCCGATCCTCTTGTGGACGCCAAATCAGGGACGTTCTCGGTACGCGCCGAGATGCCTAACCCTGACCGTGAACTCCTGCCGGGTCAGTTCACCAACGTTAAAGTCCTTTTGGACGTGAGGGAGAACGCTGTGGCGGTGCCGACCAAGGCCATCATCATCGAAAAGAGCGGCTCGTTCATATTCGTGTTGAAACATGACGGCATCGTGGAGAAGCGTTTCATCCAGACAGGACCGGAAGTGGAGAACACGACTGTCGTGGAGCGTGGCCTCAATCCCGGAGAGGTCATTGTGGTGGAAGGGGAGCACAAGCTGAGCCACGGAATGAAGGTGGAGGCGGTTCGCTCTTAAGGAATATGTTAACAGACACGAACTTATGAAATCCGATTTCTTTATAGACAGGCCCGTATTCTCGACTGTCATATCCATAATAATCGTACTTGTCGGGCTCATAGGACTGACTATGCTGCCGGTTGACCAGTACCCGAAGATTGTCCCTCCGGTCGTGCGCGTCTCGACATCCTATCCTGGCGCCAACTCGCAGACCGTGTCGCAGGCCGTGGCGACACCTATCGAGCAGTCGCTCAACGGAACGCCGGGGATGCTCTACATGGAGTCAAGCAACTCCAACAACGGAGGCTATTCGGCGACATTGACATTCGACATCTCCACCGATCCGGATCTCGCCGCCGTGGAGGTTCAGAACAGGGTCAAGCTGGCCGAGTCCAGACTTCCTGCCGAAGTCGTGCAGAACGGAATCTCGGTGGAGAAGGAGTCCTCAAGCAAGCTTATGACGATCACCGTGATGTCGGATGACCCGAAATTCGACGAGGTCTATCTCAGCAACTACACAACCTTGAATATTCAGGACCGCTTGAGGCGTGTTCCTGGCGTGGGAGTTGTCTCGAACGTGGGAAGCCGCTACTATGCGATGCAGATCTGGGTACAGCCGGACAAGATGGCCAGCCTCGGGATAACGGTCAAGGATCTGCAGAACGCTCTGAAGGATCAGAACCGTGAGGCCGCGGCCGGAGTGCTCGGGCAGCAGCCGATCACGGATGTGGATGTCACCATCCCGATCACGGCTCCGGGACGTCTCTCATCGGTCGAGCAGTTCGAGAACATTGTGGTCAGAACGGGCGAGGACGGATCAATCATCCGCCTCAGGGATGTGGCCCGGATCTCGCTTGAGGCCCAGTCGTACAACACCGAGAGCGGCATCAACGCCCGCAACGCCGCAGTGATGAACGTCTTTATGCTTCCCGGAGCTAACGCCGTGGAGGTCGCCGACAAGGTCAAGGCGGAGATGGCCGAGATCAGCAAGGGCTTCCCTGACGGCATGTCCTACGACATTCCGTTCGACATGACCACCTACATCTCGGAGTCCATCCATCACGTTTACAGAACCTTGTTCGAAGCCTTGATCCTTGTCATCCTCGTGGTGTTCCTCTCCCTTCAGAATGTCAGGGCCACGCTCGTCCCGGCAATAGCAGTGCCGATCTCCCTGATCGGCACCTTCGGAGTGATGCTGATCTTCGGCTTCTCTCTGAACATGATGACATTGCTTGGCCTCATACTGGCCATCGGAATCGTTGTGGATGATGCTATCGTGGTCGTGGAGAATGTGGACAGGATCATGTCAACCGAACATCTGTCCCCGTACGAGGCTACAAAAAAGGCGATGGGGGAGATAGGAAGCGCCCTTGTGGCGATGTCGCTTGTGCTCTGCGCCGTTTTTGTTCCGGTAAGTTTCCTTTCCGGAATTACGGGCCAATTGTTCAGGCAGTTTACAGTCACGATCGCTGTTTCCGTGATAATCTCCACCATTGTGGCGCTGACCTTAAGCCCTGTGATGTGTTCCAAATTCCTGAAGCCGCACGATGATGACAATCCTAAGAACTTCGTTTTCAGAAAGATAAACCAGTGGCTTGAGCAAGGAACCTCGCTCTATGCGAGGATGGTCCGTTTCGCGCTGCACAATTCGAAGAGGATGTTCGCTGTCTTCGGCGTCGCGATTGTGGGAATATTCATACTCGGTCGCCTCGTTCCGCAGAGTTTCATCCCCAAGGAGGATCAGGGCTATTTCACTGTGGAGCTGGAGCTTCCGACGGGTGCCACGCTTGAGCGGACCAGAGAGGTGACGGACCGCGCGATGGATTTTCTGCTCCGGCAGCGCGATGTTGAATATGTCCTCAATGTCACCGGCTCCAGTCCTCGGATAGGCACCGCGCAGTCCAGCAGCACCTTGACGGTGATCCTGAAACCATGGAAAGAACGCAAGGTCACTAATATGTCCAAGACGATAGCGATGGTGAGAGACTCCTTGTCACGCTATCCGGAGAGCAAGGTGTATATCAGCACACCTGCCGTTATCCCTGGACTCGGTACTTCGGGCGGATTCTCGATGGTGCTTGAGGCAAGGGGGGACGCGACCTATCAGGATCTCCAGAACGCCTCGGACACGCTTCTTCATTATGCGATGAAGAGGAAAGAGTTCACCGGATTGTCCTCCGGAATGCAAAAGGACATCCCTCAGCTGTATTTCGATGCGGATCGTGACAAGATCCAGCTTCTGGGGCTGTCGATGGCCGATGTCTTCGCGACCCTGAAAGCGTTCACCGGTGCGATCTATGTCAACGACTTCAACATGTACAACCGAATATACCGTGTCTACATCCAGGCCGACGCCCCGTACCGCGCCCACTCCGACAATCTGAACCTCTTCTTCATGAAGAGTTCGGGAGGCACGATGATCCCTGTAAATGCTCTGGGTACCACGCATTTCACGACAGGGCCGGGTACGATCAAGAGGTTCAACATGTACAATTCGTCCACGATCAGCGGAGAGGCCGCCAACGGAACCAGTTCCGGCGAGGCCCTTGCCATACTTGAGGAGATCGCCGAGGAGCATCTGCCGGACAACATCGGAGTGGAGTGGAGCGGAATGTCCTATCAGGAGAAGAAGGAGAGCGGGCAGACTGGACTCGTGCTTGCGCTGGCGTTGCTGTTCGTGTTCCTCTTCCTCGCTGCCCAGTACGAGAGCTGGTCCATTCCTGTGGCCGTCATCCTTTCGCTTCCGATCGCGATAGCCGGAGCGTATCTCGGTGTGGCTGTGCTTGGAATGGAGAGCAACATCTATTTCCAGATAGGTCTCGTGATGCTCGTCGGCCTTGTGGCCAAGAACGCGATCTTGATTGTAGAGTTCGCCAAAGAAGAGGTTGAGGCCGGAAAGGATCTGGAAGAGGCTGCGGTCACCGCCTCAAAACTGAGGTTCAGACCAATCGTGATGACATCCTTGGCATTTATCCTTGGCATGCTGCCTCTCGTGTTCGCCAGTGGCCCGGGATCCGAGAGCCGCAGGAACATCGGCATCGGAGTGTTCTTCGGGATGATCACCGGCATAACCGTCGGAATCGTCTTTGTTCCGTTCTTCTTCGTGCTGATCTACAAGTTGAGATCAAGGATCTCGAAGTGGAGACCAAAACTCCGTAAGGCGGGAAAGGCCTTGTCGGTCGTCGCAGTCATGGCCGTGTCTTCCCTGACTTTAGATTCCTGCTCCACATCGAGGTATTGCGATAAGCCGGACCTCGGAGAGATGCCGAAAGCCTATTTCGAGGATTCGAGCGACAGGAGCTTCGCTGACCTTGACTGGCGGGAAGTGTATGAGTCTCCTGAATTGCAGAAGCTTATAGACGCGGCTTTGGAATATAACAAAGACATCCTCATCGCTGCGGAGCGTCTGAAGGAGATGGAGTACAGGTACCGTGTGCAAAGATCCGCCCAGCTGCCTTCCGTCTCGGTGAAAGGCTATGCGCAGAATGATCACAGCAATTACGGGGGAACGGATCCGAAACCGGACTCACCTGAATTCGGAGTCAAGGCCTCGCTTCAGTGGGAGGTGGATTTCTGGGGAAGACTGAAATGGTCCAAGAAAGAGAAACTGGCCGGCTACCTCGGCACTGTCGAGGCTCAGAAAGCGGTGAGGACGAGCGTCATCGCCAGTGTGGCCTCCGCCTACTATGAACTGGTGGGCTTGGACAAGAAACTTGAGATAGTCACCAACACTTTGGTCACAAGGCAGAAGTCCGTGAATCAGGCCAAACTCCGTGCGGAAGGAGGACTGACATCTGAGATCCCTTACCAGCAGGCTCTTGTGGAATTGGCTTCCACCGAGGCTTTGGTGCCGGATCTTCAGAAACAAATCGCATTGAAAGAGAGTGAGTTGTGTTTTATTACCGGATCGTATCCGAAGGATGTGGAGCGAGGTTTGTCCTTATCGGAAATGTCAAAGACCGTTGTTCCGTCCGGAGTTCTGTCTGACATCCTCAGGCGCAGGCCTGACCTTATGCAGTCCGAGAACGCTCTCAGGGCGGCGGAGGCTCGCGTGGGCGTGGCGATGGCCGAAAGGTTCCCGTCCTTTACCATCAATCTTGGAGCCGGAGAGGAGAACAACGCCCTTAAGGATTTCCTGAAGTCCCCGTTCTGGTTCACCGGAGCCACACTGGCTTCACCGGTCTTCGAGTTCGGCAAACGACGTTCCGCCCTCAAAGCCGCCGTGGCCTCCTACGAGCAGACAAGACTGGAGTACGAGAAAGATGTTATGCAGGCGTTCAGAGAGGTCTATGACGCCACCGTGACTTTCCGTTCCGCCCGTTCCAACACTGACGTGAAGGTGGAGATGGAGCGCGCGTCCAAGAAATATGTCGTGCTGGCCAACAGCCAGTACATAAACGGTGTGATCAGTTATATGGATGTCCTTGACGCGCAAAGAAAGTACCTTGCCTCCCAGTTGGAGTTAAGCGAGGCAAGGACGAAGGAGAATCTCTCCGTGGTCAATCTCTACAAAGCCCTCGGCGGTGGCTGGAAGGACTTTTGATTCAAGCCCTTGCTTCTCTATTGAGAAGAAAATAATTACGTGACCTTCCGGCCGTTGATGCGGCTGGGAGGTCAAAAAGTTCACACCTATTCTTGAATATTTTGATTATTTCGTTAACCTTTATAAATTTACGGTGAATATTAGTAGGTCTCTAAAAGTCCGTAACTTGTAACTATTGACAGATGATACAATGGAACTTTGGAAAAACGAATTGAGAAGAAAGATCAATGGTAATCAGTGGATAGATGCCATTGAATTTATGAAAGAGATAATCTACAATAATCCAGAAAGCGAGGATGCATATCTTAATATGATTTATTTATTAGAACATGTTGCTTTGGAAACCAATGCGGAAGAATCACTACAGGAGCAATGCATGAAGGCGCTTCCAGGAATCTACAGGGAATCATTGCATAAATTCTCAGGCAACGCATCGTTCTTATTCTATCTTGGATATATCACAGTTTGGTGTTGTTGGATATATGGTATTAGCGATGAGGATGCAATGAGGATGGTTGACAAGGCCTACGAAATGGAACCATCAAATAAATTATACAGATTCTCTATTTATCAAAGACTGCAAGGTGATTACAGTGAGATACAAAAGTATGCTATAGATATTCTTAATGATAGAGAATCAATTAGTACGATTGAGGCACTTGGGCCTGTAGGAGATTACAGAATAGACTGCCTAAAAGGCTGGAAAAACAGGCCGATATAGTTCAAAGAATAAATGATATTATAAATGGCCTTGGATTTATAAGAAACAAGTAAAATAGAGTGCGATGAAATTTATTGATTTTTATGATTTGGAATGGCACGATGCTGCAATCCTCAAGATTGTAGTTGACAGAAGTTGCCCTGAAAGTCATAATCAGATACGTCTGGACATTCAGTGGCCGGATCCTAATAATACATTCAGCTCAATATATTTTGTTGATTTTAGTTATTTCAAGGTTGATCTTTGTGGCGGAATCATCTGTGATGAGACGATTATGTGGGCTTCGGTAGAAGAAATAACCAGAAAAATAGCTGATTCAAGGTTTAAATACGAATACGATGAAATAATTCGTTCCAGCGGCGAGAAGATAACTCGCCATTCTAATGAAAAAATATACAAGTACGAGATAGAGACCGCTACCACAAATGGTTTGATTACAATTGTGGCTAAAGGCTTCTATCTTACAGAAAAGTATTCTGATTATTGTGGTGCTTGAGATGAATAATCAAACTGTGACTATTACGAGGCGTGTTGTTAACGGTGTCCCTAAAGTTGGAACTATGTATATTGTTAGGTAAGTATGAAAAATTGGAAAGCAGAATTAAAAACAATGATGTTGGATGGCCGATGGAGTGAGGCTGTAGTCTTAATGCAGAACATTATTAAGAACACTCCTGATAATCCGGATGCATATTTGAATATGGTTTACCTTTTGGAGGTGATTTTAGTGGAGGAGCGGTCGTTGGGAACTATTGACTGTGAACCGATGTTCTACGATGAATGTGAGGCTCTTGCTGTTGAAACTTTTCAAGCAGGATGTGCAAAATTTAAGAATGATCCATCATATATGTTCTTTATGGGTTTTATTACGACTTGGTGTGAGTGGTTGTATGGTATGGATGAAACGGCGGCGGATAATATGATGCAGGAGGCTCATAGGCTGGATCCTCTAAATAAGATTTATCTATGGTCTAGTATAGGTGGTCGTCATTATTCGAACGAAAACGATCAAGAGAAGGATATTTATGATTATACAAAGATGCTGTTGTCGGATGCGGAATTGGTGAAGGAAGTTCGCGATAGAGGTCCTATTGGAGATTATTATATTGAAGGAATGGATAGCGCGATGAAAAATGCTCAACTTTATTTTGATTTAAATGGAAGAGTCGAGAAATGACTTCAATGGATTCCTGTCAAGGAGCGATAACCTTTTACAAAACGCCTTCACGTTACTATGCCATAGAGGTGGGTGAGAACACGCCACGGCTGAAAAAGACGATGCATAAAGCAATGGCTTTTCAGCCGATGTGCCACCAGAGAAGGTTGTAATGGCGATGTGGCTGAAAGCGTTTTGCAAGAAATATCGCACCACTGCATTCGGCTGATTTTATTGTTATTCGTTTGTATTTTGATAATGATAATTAAGGTATGGAATGGTCGGCTCCATATCCGAATCCAGGGTTCAACGACAATAGAAGATTATTATCCTTTATAATTACAAGAAATGAAGAGGTCTCGTTTATTTTTTATTATCCTGCTCGTTCCAATACTTGCTTCAAAATGTATTGAGTTTGAAGGAGATTCTTGGGTGACGTTAAAAAACAATGCTGATTATGGTGTTGTTGCTCTTTTTGCAGACCTTTTTACAGGATTTTGTTATCCGGATACTCAGCTGCCAGAAATACCCGTGTTCTATACTATTGTTGATTCTGTTAAATCTAACCCTAAAGAGGATCAGATAGTTCTGTATGGTGGAAGTTCTTTTTCAAAGGCGTTGAAAACTAACACAACTTCTGATACTTTGTCAGTGTTTGTTTTCCATATTGACACCTTGTTGAGTCACTCCTGGAAAGAAATCCGTAATGGCTATAAAATTCTGGTCAGATACGATTTGAGTGCGGAGGACCTTGAGTCGTTAAAAGGGAAAATATATTATCCTCCAACAACGGCAATGAGGAACATTCATATGTTTCCGCCATATGAAAAAGTCAAAACTCATTAGAATGTTTTTATGGTAAAAACGAGTGAATTATGGACGCCTTGAATCGTAACGCTTTTAGTGATAGGACTTTGAGGGCTTTCTCGTTGACTGAGTTGCTGGTTGTCCTTGTGATCATTGGGATTCTGGTGTTGGTGACGATGTTGTTGTAGGGTATGGTATTTGGGGGGCGGCACCCTTTTTGAATAATTTTGAAGGATTGTGGACGAAATGCAAGTTCTTGTGCCAAAAGTTCATTAACTTTGTAGAATAAAACATAAACTCATTAATTTTATTATATGATTTACACAAAAGAAGTGCAGCAGATGTGCTGCGTTGCAAAAGGCGCTAACCACGCCAATGCGCCTATCCCTGAAGAGGGCAAGTGGGTGCATGCAAAGGAAATCAAAGACATCTCCGGCCTTACCCACGGTATTGGTTGGTGCGCTCCTCAGCAGGGTGCCTGCAAGCTTACCCTCAATGTTAAGGACGGCATCATCGAGGAGGCTCTTGTCGAGACTATCGGTTGCTCAGGCATGACTCACTCTGCCGCCATGGCTTCTGAGATTCTCCCTGGAAAGACCCTTCTTGAGGCTCTTAACACTGACCTTGTGTGCGATGCGATCAACACCGCCATGCGTGAGCTTTTCCTTCAGATTGTCTATGGACGTACCCAGTCTGCCTTCTCAGAGGACGGTCTTCCTGTGGGTGCCTCACTTGAGGATCTCGGAAAGAACCTCCGCAGCCAGGTAGGTACCATGTTCGGCACGAAGTCAAAGGGAAGCCGTTATCTTGAGATGACCGAGGGCTATTGCACGCAGATGGCTCTTGATGAGAACGACGAGGTTATCGGTTACGAGTTCGTAAACCTCGGCAAGCTTATGGACGCTCTCAAGGGTGGCGCTACAGGCCCGGAGGCTATCGAGAAGGCCAAGGGAACCTACGGCCGCTTCAAGGACGCAGTTAAGTATATTGACCCACGTAAAGAGTAAGAAAACATGGCACTTTTTGAAAGCTACGAGCGTCGTATTGATCAGATCAATGCCACTCTCAACAAATATGGAATCAAAGACATCGACGAGGCCAAGGCTATCTGCGATGCGAAGGGTATCGACCCTTACAAGATGTGCGAGGACACCCAGAAAATCTGTTTCGAGAACGCGAAATGGGCTTATGTCGTAGGTGCGGCTATCGCTATCAAGAAAGGCGTGAAGACAGCTGCCGAGGCCGCCGAGGCTATTGGTGAAGGTCTTCAGGCATTCTGCATCAAAGGTTCAGTCGCTGATGACCGTAAGGTAGGTCTCGGACACGGCAACCTCGCAGCCCGTCTTCTCAGCGAGACCACGGAGTGCTTCGCGTTCCTCGCCGGTCACGAGTCCTATGCCGCCGCTGAGGGCGCTATCAAGATCGCCGAGATGGCCAACAAGGTTCGTCAGAAACCTCTCCGCGTCATCCTTAACGGTCTCGGAAAGGACGCTGCCAAGATTATCTCCCGTATCAACGGCTTCACCTACGTACAGACTCAGTTCGACTACTACACCGGTGAGGTGAAGGTCATCTCTGAGACCAAGTACTCCGATGGTGTCCGCGGCGGCGTTCGCTGCTACGGCGCTGACGATGTCCGTGAGGGCGTTGCCATCATGTGGAAGGAGAACGTGGATGTTTCCATCACCGGTAACTCTACGAACCCTACACGTTTCCAGCACCCGGTTGCCGGTACCTACAAGAAGGAGCGCGTGCTCGCCGGCAAGCCTTACTTCTCAGTAGCATCAGGTGGCGGTACCGGACGTACACTTCACCCGGACAACATGGCCGCAGGTCCTGCCTCCTATGGTATGACCGACACCATGGGCCGTATGCACTCGGATGCCCAGTTCGCCGGTTCGTCTTCCGTTCCTGCGCACGTTGAGATGATGGGCTTCCTCGGAATGGGTAACAACCCGATGGTCGGAGCCACGGTGGCTGTCGCCGTCGCGGTCTCTCAGGTGATGTAATGATGATGTGGCGTTAGGTAAGCGGCAATTAATTTAACGATTACCAATCGCGCAAAATAGAAAGGGCGGCTAAGAATCACTTTTAGCCGCCCTCTCTGTATTTTTTCAAGTGACTTTCCAAGCATATTCAACACTCCTCATCTTTCACTTGCTCCGACCTCCTCGATGGAGCGGATGCCGTCGCGGGAGAGGTCGATGCGGAAACGCTTGAGTTCGGTGGTGTCGTCGTAGCGGTACTGGAGGACCAGGTTCAGGTAGTAGTCACGGTCACATTCCACAGTCTGGATGGCGCCGTCGTCGCCGAGGGCGCGCAAGTGGATCGTGGGGTCGTCCATCTTCTTGATGAAGTTGGTGACATTCAGGCGGATGATGTCATTGATGCCGCTGAAGGAATATTCAGAGTTCTCCCGGAGCTTCTCCCCGTCGATGTGGACGGACTTGCGGTAGAGGATGACCTTCTCGGCGGCTACGATGCCGGACTCGACTTCGGTGAGGTGCGAGCTGTCGCGAAGGGCCATCACGTCTGACGGGACTTTTTCCGGCTCGATGAAGTCTACCCCTTCCTTCAGCCATCCCAGCTCGGTCTCCTTGTGGATGATCTTCGCTTTGTTGTCGAAGTACTTGCTGCCGACACGATGGGCGAAATAGTAGCGCATCAGCTCCTTGATGCGGTCTTTCAGCATGTAACTGACGATGAGGGCGATGAACAGCGGAAGCGTCAGCGAGCCGAACTTCCTCTGGAAGGCGAAGCTCACGACGGTGGCGAAGAGCATCGCGATCCCGGCGGCGATGCTGAGGTAGAGCTGTTCCACGACCACGCCGTCCCGCCGCTTCGGGGCGCGGAGGTAGAGGTCGCTCTCGATGTATTTCTTCAGGGTGCTGAAGCGATGAATGAATATGCGGTTGTGCGGACGGTCTCCTTCCCGGATCGTCGGGTAGCCCATTCTCGCCATGTGCTTCCCGATCTTGCGATAGAGCGCGACCGCCTTGCCGGCCAGCTCATCCAACTCCCTGACCCTCAACCACTCGATGAGTTCAAGAATATGTCTGCACGTGATGTCGCAGAGAAATTCGTCACCGCAAAGGTACATCCTCATCACACCGTCCGGGACTGTCGGAGCGTTGATGATCGGACGCAGCCTGACATATTCCTCGCAAATCTTCCCCGCGTTGGTGATGAAGCCTTCGCACAGGGCTTCCGTGTCCGAGCCGATGCGGTTCTGCTTGATGTGGGCCAGCTCGTCACGCAGGGCGCTTTTGACGATGGCCGTGAACATCTTGATCTGGTACTCATAGTCGGAGACCAGGGTGCGGGTCGGGTTCGAGGCCATCCGGGTGAAGGCCTCGCGGATGCTGGCAAGAGGCACAGCCGGGCCTTCGGCGATCTCCCTGAGCAGGAAGACCGGAGTTATCAGACGGATGTTCGACTTGACATCCTGGTAGAACATGTCCTTGGGATAGGTGGCCCTGTTGATGTCGAGGCTTCCGGGCAGGAAGAACCACATCGCCAGAGAGAAGTCGTTCATCCGCAACTTCTTACGGGTGACAAAGCTGACTTTCAACTCTATCGAGTAACGGTCGTGTATTCTTGGGTCTATCTCGATCATATTCAATTGTTTTTTAGGTCATCATTCCGTCTTGCGCCAGGTTCTGTAGGGATGCCCGGACAGGAAAGAGTTGTAGTAGCGCTTGTCTCCGGTGACCTCCTCGCCGAGCCAGGAAGGCTTCCCGAAGGCTTCGTTTGGGTCGGAGAGCTCCACCTCGGCGACCGTAAGTCCCTCGTTGTCACCGTAGAACTCATCCACCTCGAAGGTGTGGGTCCCGACTTCCACAAGGTAGCGGGTCTTGTCGATGACTCCCGGCTCGCAGATCCTGAGAAGTTCCCTTGCGTCATCGACAGGAATCTCCTTCTCCCACTCAAAACGGCTCACACCGCTCTCGTCGCCGACACCCTTGACGGTGATGTAGCCCTTGTCATCCTTCACCCTCACGCGGACAGTTCTTTCCGGAACGCTGCTGAGATAGCCCTGAGTGATCCTGACAGCCTTGAACGCTTCCGACCGGAAGTCGCCATCCACTAAAAATTTTCTTTCAATTTCCTGTGCCATAACATATTCACCGATCAGCGTCAAACATTCCGAGCCGCTCCTTTTGCGGCTTCCAACGGCTAAGATAGGACATATTCCTAAATAATGTAACTATTCTATGCCGGATTTGATGTATATTTGACTCAAGTTTCGCATTTGCGAAACACCACTTTTCTTCACTGCTTGCAGTGAAAGCAAGTCCCTCCCCCGAGGGGAGGGATTTAGGGAGAGGGTAACGTGAAAAGATGTGGGTGGGCAATCACCTCCGAACGTGAGATAATGTATTTGACAGCAGGTGATTGCCTACTTGCGAAAGTTGAGTATTTGATGATTCAATTAAGACATGATGACACTACCAAAAGGATTCTCCCCGGACGAGAGGGCAGAAAAAGCGATGAGTTTGTTTAAGCAAGGTTACAACTGCACCCAATCCGTGATCCTTGCTTTCTCCGATGTGCTTGAGGCTTCGGGGCTTGCGGACGAGAGGCTGCTCAAGACCGTAGGTTCCGGATTCGGCGGCGGTATGGGGCGGCTCCGGGAGGTTTGCGGAGCGTTCAGCGGCTGTACCATGATGGCGGGATTCATCTCCCCTGCCGATGTGCCTGCGGACATGGCTGCAAGGAAGGCCAACTACGCGATTGTCCAGGAGTTCGCCGAAAAGTTCAGAAACGCCAACGGCGGAAGCATCGTCTGCCGCGAGCTTCTCGGACTGGACAAGACCTCCAAGGCCGAATCGCCCGCACCGTCACAAAGGACGGATGAATATTACCGCAAACGCCCTTGCGTGCAGATCATCGGAGAGGCCGCAAGGATCATAGCCGGGAAGTTGGCCGAATCGCAGACCATTTGAAGCTAATCAAAACCGCCTACAAGCATAGGGGAGGGAAGACGCGCCTTGTGTAAACTCTGAATTCATAAGTGTAGCCAGTTTCGGGATCTGTGGCGGTCGGCGTCTCGGACTCAACCTTCCAGATCGCGGGATCGATCGCCGGGAAGAAGGTGTCAGCATCCTTGATCACGGCGTGAACGTGAGTTATGAAGAGTATGTCCGCCGTCGGAAGCGCCTTGCGGTAAGTCTCGCCGCCGCCCATGATGAAAATGCGCCCTGACTCTGTTTCCCGACCACCATCAGCAGAGGTTGCCACATCATTTTCTGGCACTTCGACATCTACGGAGGCATCGTTTACCTTCGATTTGGCAGTCTTCTCCGCCAATGAATATGCCTCCTCAAGGCTTCCGGCCACAATCACGCCTTCGGGTACATCATCCCAAGACCGTGTGGAGATCACAATGTTAACCCTTTTCGGCAGCGGTCTGCCAATCGACAGAAATGTCCGATAGCCCATCACCACAGGATTCCCGGTGGTGGTCCGCCTGAAATATCTCATGTCTTCGGCAATATGCCAGAGCAGGTCGTTGTCTTTCCCTATCGCCCCGTTGTCCGCAACCGCCGCGATGATGCATCTTTCCATAAACCAAAACTGTTTTCATCCGTAAAGTTATCGTTTTTTACCATATCCGCAAAACAGGAAATGAACAAGTTGCGGTCAAAGCGCATAACACCTGTCTCTTATACACATCTCAGAGCCCACGAGACTACGCTGCATCTCGTAT
>ENA-OZGC01000737-OZGC01000737.1-human-gut-metagenome-genome-assembly--contig:-NODE-737-length-22595-cov-9.933452_pt1 | contig 22595 bp, 24 predicted proteins | sample MGYA00245109_ERZ653643 | MGnify/ENA primary metagenome ERZ653643 (study PRJEB26926, sample SAMN06165107) | human gut metagenome | biome: ENVO:00009003; feature: ENVO:2100002; material: ENVO:00002003... | reverse complement strand
AGCGTAAAAGCACGCTTATTTTTGTTTTGTTTTTTGCTCACATATCCTCCCACATGCTTTGATATAAAGCCACTGTATCAAAAAAAAAAACAAGTCAAGGCGGGTTTAGCGTGAACGCTAAACCCGCCTTGAAAGCGGAAAACAACTTTTCTATTTAATAAACTACTTTTCTTTAGGCTGATATTTAAGCGGACGAATGGCATTAAGCACCGCCACGACGGACACCCCCACATCCGCAAATACGGCTTCCCACAAAGTAGCTGCCCCGCCGGCCCCCAAAGCCAAAATAGCCGCTTTTACCACCAACGCAAACACAATATTCTGCCGCACTACTTTTAGCGTAAAGCGGGCCAAAGCCACCGCCTGCGCTATTTTTAAGGGTTCATCGGTCATTAAAACCACGTCTGCCGCCTCTACCGCCGCGTCCGAGCCCAGCGCGCCCATGGCAATCCCCACGTCTGCACGCGCTAAAACAGGGGCATCATTAATACCGTCCCCCACAAAGGCCACCGTGCCCGCCGTTTGCTGTTGGAGGCGCTCCACTTCCGCCACTTTTTGGGCAGGCAATAAATCCGCCCGGAACCCGTCCACCTGCAACGCCTTTGCCACCGGCTCCGCCGCGGCGGCGTTATCCCCGGTGAGCATAACCACCTTTTCAATGCCCTCTTTTTTAAGAGCTTGAACGGCCTGGGCGGCATCTGCCTTTATTTCGTCCGAAACCGTCACGCTCCCTATATATTTGCCGTCTTGCGCGCAATACACGCTCCCGGCGGCTTGCGGCGGGATAGAAATGCCGCTTTCCAATAAAAAGGCCGCCTTTCCTACCAGCACCGTTTGGCCGTCCACCTGCGCGCTTACCCCCTTGCCGGCAATTTCGCGCACGTCTTTTACGCGCGCCGGCTCAACCGGCTTGCCGTACGCCACGCGCAACGCCGCCGCTACCGGGTGGTTAGAGGCCGCCTCGGCCAACGCGCAAATTTCCAACAGCTCGGGCGCCGTGCAGGATAGCGGGGCCACCGCCGTCACCTTAAACACGCCTTTGGTCAGCGTGCCGGTTTTATCAGCCGCTAAAATTTTTAAGCGCGCGAGGGCCTCTACAAAATTCCCCCCTTTAATCAGTATGCCGTTTTTGGCCGCGCCGCCAATCCCGCCGAAAAACCCCAGAGGAACAGACAGCACCAACGCGCATGGGCAAGACACCACCAAAAACACCAGTGCGCGGGAAACCCACGTCTTAAAAGTGGCATCCGGCACCAAAAGCGGCGGCACGACAGCCACCAACACAGCCCCCGCCACCACCAGCGGCGTATACCAACGCGCAAAGCGGGAAATAAATTTTTCCGCCCGGGCCTTTTTCCCCGCCGCGTGTTCCACCAACTCCAACACTTTAGCGGTGGCACTTTGCCCATACACCCGCGCCACTTGCAGGGTTAGTTTACCGTCTTTACACACAAACCCACCCAAAGCCGTATCGCCCGGCTCCAAGCGCTTGGGGACGGACTCCCCGGTGAGGGCAGACGTATCGGCAAAGGCCGCGCCGTCCGTGACGGTACCGTCCAACGGCACGCGCTCCCCCGGATAAACCGCAATTACTTCCCCCACTTTTACATCTTCCGGCGCCACTTTTTGCCAAGTTTCCCCGCGCCACACCCGCGCAAAGGCCGGGCGCAACGCCAACAAAGCCCGGATAGAGCGGCGGGAATTGCCGGCGGCGCGCTCTTGGAACGCCTCGCCGATTTGATAAAAAAGCATGACGGCGGCGGCTTCCGGGTATTCCCCCAAACAAAATGCCCCCACGGTGGCTAACGTCATTAAAAAGTTTTCGTCTAAAAAATCCCCTTTAACAAGCCCGCGCAAGGCATGAAAAACCACTTCCCGCCCGGCAATTCCCCACGAAACCACACAAAACGCCAACTGCACCCAGGGCCACTTCCCCATAAAAAGCGCCGCTATAAAAAGTGCGGCCGCGGCCGCAAGCCAGCGATAAGCGGCCCAAAAAGTTTTTTCTTCCCCGTGGTGTGCGTGGCAGGCGCACCCGGTACAAGCACAGCAAGTATGTGTCATTTTTCCCTCACATGTTCCAGCCCCAGGCCGAATACCTTTTTTACATGCTCATCCGCCAAAGAATACACAATGCTTTGGCCTTCCCGGCGGCTTTTTACCAGCCGCCCCTGCTTTAATAACCGCAACTGGTGCGATACGGCAGACTGCGTCATGCCCAAGGCGGCGGCCAGGTGGCAAACGCAAAAATCGGCCGTGCTTAACGCCCATAAAATTTTAATGCGGGACGAATCCGAAAATGCCTTAAATAAATCGGCCAGTTCGTAGAGTTCTTCTTCGTCCGAGGCGTGTTTTTTTAAGTCCTCGGCCGCTTGCAAGTGGCGGGCGGCCAAGCTTTTCCCCTCCCGGGGAGTTTTTGAAAGTTCTTTTTTCATTTCAATCTCCAATATATGAACATTTGTTCATATATTATTATATATTTTTTTATGATTGTCAAGTTTTTGCTTGCCTTGCGTGCGGTTTTTATTATACTATACAGTGTAAGGATTTTTATTAAGGAGATTTACCATGACCAATAACCGGGGTTTTACCCTTATAGAATTATTAGTAGTTGTATTAATTATCGGCATTTTGTCTGCCGTGGCCTTGCCGCAGTATACCATTTCAGTTGAAAAGGCCCGCCTGACGGAAGGTTTTATTACCGCCAAAGCCATTACGGACTCTATGCAACGCTACAAACAAATGCACACGGACAGTTGCCCCACCGAAAAAACCGGTATTGATGCCGATTTGCAAGGCGGAACTTGGAACGCTGACGGAACCGTTTTTTCCACCAAAAACTTTACGTTTACCATAGCCACCGGCTGCCAGGTAAACGTCTGCCGCCGCGACGGCACGGCCACCACCTGCATTGTCAGCTGGACCCAGGTAATCCCGGCCAGTGACGGCACCAGCCCCCGCACGAACGTTAACAACGACGGCACGACCGACGGCAAAAAACTGGCGGACTTTGTGGGAGCCCTGTAAAATAAATTTGGCAATAACAACCATAAAAAGCCCCGGGTTTTATAAGACCCGGGGCTTTTTATTTAGCCTAATGAGGAATAAGAAAGTTTCCGATAAGTAAGAAAATGGCCGGATAAGCGCGCAAACCAAAGAAGGGCAAATTTAGTTTTTCACTCCGCCTGATTTTTAAGCTGTGCCCACATTTCCGCCAGTGCGTCCTGTAAAGATACTTTCGGCTCAAACCCCAATGCCCGGATTTTGGAAATATCCGCCGCGGACAATTTTACATCCCCCGGGCGTTTGGGGCGGAACACCCGCGGCAATTTCTGCCCGGAAATCCGGTCCAGTAAATCCGCCAACTCTAATAAGGAACACGCCTTGCCGCTGGCTACGTTATAACTTTCCCCCGAGCGGGCGGAAAGCGCCGCCAACAAATTAGCCTGCACCACGTCTTGCACATGCACAAAATCCCGGCTTTGGCGGCCGTTCCAATCTATCCCCAAGGGTTTGCCTTGCGCGGCCCATTCCAAAAATTTGGCAATAACCGCCGCATAAGGGGATTTGGCGCTTTGCCCCGGCCCGAAAACATTAAAATAGATTAAAGTGACTGTTTCCAACCCGTATGAGCGGGCGTATAGACGGCATAAATCTTCCCCTATTTGTTTAGAAAGCGCATACGGAGATTCAAAATTCCGCGCGGAAGATTCTTTATACGGTAAATCCGTTCCGTTGCCGTATACGGCACTGGACCCGGCAAACACCACCCGCTTTACACCTGCGCGGCGGGCCGCCTCCAACACGTTGGACGTACCTTGCACGTTAATTTGGTAAGTTTCCGACGGTTTTTGCACAGAAAGCGGCACCGATACCAGCGCCGCATGGTGCAAGACGTAATCCGCCCCGGCAAAGGCCGGGCCCAAGGCGGCAAAATTGCGGATGTCCGCCCGCACGCACTCCACCTGCCCGGCAACCGGGCGCAGGTTTTCCGCACTGCCGGAGGAAAAATCATCCACAATGCGCACGCGCTGGCCCCGGGCCACTAATGCTTTTGCCAAGTGGGACCCGATAAACCCCGCCCCGCCCGTAATAACCCAGGTGCGGCAAGGCAGGAAAGAAACCGCGCTTTCTTCGTGCAAGTTTGCCATATTGTTATTGTATAAAATTTACCCCCCTCTGCACGCTTAAAAAGCTATTTTTGTTTTGCCGGGCCCCGCTTATATTTTGTAAAATATAAGTAAAGTAAACAGTTTGAACCGCACAGAACCCCGTTTACCGGGGTTTTTTGTTGGAAAAAACACCATGAAACCCAAAATTACCTATTTTTTGCGCTTGCTTTTAGGCGGCGTATTCTTAGTGCTTATCTTTGCTTTATCCGTGTGGATAGTCCGCGTGAGCGGTATTCACTTCCCCGCCCCGCTGTTAGGCGTTATTTTGCTTTGCCTGCTACTTAAATTGCCGTTTTTCCCCCAGGTTTTAGTGCAAGATATTTGCGAGTTGCTCCTCAAGCACATGACCCTTTTATTTATCCCGCTGACGGTGGGCATTATGGCGTATGCGGGCACCATTTACCACAATTTAACCCCTATTTTAGCGGCTATATTCGTGGGGACTTTTGTAAGTATGATTTTAACCGCCTTGCTGATTGAAAACACGATTAAACTGATTAAGTGGCGGAACCTTAAAAAGGGGCGGCGCAACTGATATGTGGGGTTTAGTGGCTACACTACTGATTTATATTTTCTGCCGCAAAACGGCCCGCGTGCCGGTGTGGGGCAAGTTGCCGGTTTTGCTTTCCGCCTCCGCATTACTGATTGGCGGGCTGTTGCTCTTGCGCGTTTCTTACGAGGATTACAACGCTTCCGCCCACTGGATTACCTGGGCATTAGGCCCGGCTACGCTGGCTTTTGCGTGGCCGCTGAGCCAAAATTTGGGCGTATTGAAACGCAATAAACGCGCGGTATTCGGCGGGTTATTATTTTCGTGCGTGTGTACCGTTGCGCTTACTTATGTATTGGGCAGATGCTTTCACGCCCAGGAGCCGGTTATATTTTCCATGTTGCCCAAATCCGTGACGACTCCCGCCGCGGTGGAAATTTCCAAAGAGTTGGGCGGCATACCGGAACTGACCGCCTGTTTGGTGTGCTTAACCGGGCTGTTGGGCGGGCTGACGGCGCACAGCATTTTTAAGTTTTTGCACATTCACAGCCATGCGGCTATCGGCATTTCCATCGGGGCCACCAGCCATGTATTAGGCACCAGCAAATGCGCGGAAAAACACCGTGACAAACAAACGGTTTTAAGCACCCTGGCCCTAATTATTATGGCCCTGCTGACCGCCCTGATTTCCCCGCATATTGTAGCCTTGCTGAAAGCGTTGCTGGATTAAGCCCCGCACCCGACCCGGCCGCACGCACCGCCTGAAAACACGGCCCGGAAAACGGGCGGCCAAACACAACACGCGGTTTCTTTCCCCCATAAAAAAGCCTGCTTTTTAAGCAGGCTTTTGTTCAAAATGCCGGAGCGGTTTTCCTAACGGTGTTTGCGCGCCGAGGAGGCTTTTTCGTTAATTTTGCTGTTCTTGCCGTTTACCGCGTCCAAAATACCTTTGATATTAGACATAGCTTTTTCTTCCGTAGCCTTATAGTTTTTGGCTCCGGCCAGTTTTTCGGCCGCATCCGAATTGGCCGCCGCTCTGTCGCGCTCTTTTTGCTGTTGGGCCGTCATTCCCCCCATACCGCCGGCGCCGCCGCCCAATTTGGCGGCTTTTAAGCCGGGGTTGGCCGCCGGGGCGGCTTGCTTGACCGTCACTTCCTGTTTAGAGGCCCCCTTAGTCGGGCGCGGAGCCAAACTGAACGCCTCTGCGCGCCCGCTGGCCGCATCTAACCCCGGGCGGACCGGGCCGGTAGACGGCGTAAAACGCTGGGCGCTTAATCCGGCCGGAGTGGTGGGGTGGGTTTCCCCCGTTTCCGGAGTAAAACGGTTGCCGCTGTTGCCCGGTTGGGTGGTGGGGCGGGTGTTGCCGGTTGCGGCGGTAGTCGGGCGGCTTGCGCCCGTAGCCGCGGTGGTTGGGCGGACATTCCCCGCCGGGGCCGTGCTAAAGGTAGGGCGGGCCATCTCCCCCACGGTAAATGCCGCGGCGGAAACCGGGAGCAGACAACCCGTTAAAAAAGTAAAAAAATAAGTGGTTAAACGCATAAAATCTCCTAAAAATATACTCTTTTATAGTATATACTTATGGGCGGGAGTGTCAAGAGCGCGCATTTTTGCTACACTGTATTTAATATGAACGATTTGCCTATTTATGACGTGCTGATTATCGGCGCCGGAGCCAGCGGCCTGTTGTGTGCGCTGGAATGTGCGCGCGCCCGCAAAAGTGTACTCATTTTGGAAAAAGACCCTTTGCCCGGCCGCAAAATTTTAGCCAGCGGCAACGGACGTTGCAACTTAACCAATGCCCAGGTATCGCCCGATTTTTACCACGCCCCGCGGGAACTGATAGAAAGCGCCTTAAAACAATTTCCGTTTGCCGCCTGCAAAAAATATTTTGAAGATTTAGGCGTTTTATTGGTGGAGGAAGATAACGGGCGGTTTTTCCCGGCTACCGGCAAAGCCACCGCCGTTTTGGAGCCCTTAAAATTGGCCGCGTTGGAAAACGGCGCCGAACTGAAAACCGGGCAAGAAGTGGTTAAAATCAAACGCGGCAAAACTTTTACCGTACAAACCCAACAAGGGGGCCATTTTCAGGCCCGGCACTTGGTGCTGGCGTGCGGCTCATGCGCGTTCCCGCAGCTTACCGGCACGCAGAGCGGCTATGCGTTGGCAAAAAGTTTGGGGCACAGCATTATTCCCCCCGCGCCCGCCTTATGCGCGCTGACGGTGAAAGAAAAAGCCATATCCCGCTTGCAAGGCTTGCGCGCGCAAGTGGCGCTAACTGCCCGCGCCGGGCAGGAAATACTGGCCCAAAGCCAAGGGGAAGTGCTGTTTACCAATTCCGGCCTCAGCGGCCCGGCCGCCATTAACATCAGCGCCGCCATTACCCGCCGTTTGCCCCAGGGTAATGTAAGTGTGGAGTTAAACTTTTTCCCCGGGCGCACGGATTTTGCGGCATTTATGCAGGCCCGCCGGGAAAAATTCGGCCACCGCAAAGCCAAAGATTTTTTTGCGGGGCTCCTGCACGAAAATATCGCCAATTTACTGATAGATTTTGCCGGCATTAAAAAGAACATTCCCGTAAAAGAATGGACCCCGAACACCTGGAACAATGTGCTAAAAACGCTGACGGGGTGGGCTTTTACCGTATGCGCGGCGCGCCCGTGGACGGAAGCCATGGCCGCAACCGGGGGTGTAAACTGCCGCGAAATAAACTATAATACTTTTGAGTCCCTTAAATGCGCGGGCTTATTTATTACCGGCGAACTGCTGGACGTTGACGGCAGAAGCGGAGGATTTAATTTACATTTTGCGTGGAGCAGCGGCTTTGCGGCGGCTCAAAAACTGGTGGAGGCTTAATATGGTTGATATTGTAAGAAAAACAAGCAGCATTAACGACCCGTTGCACGTTGGGTTTATCCGCACTTATTCCATTGACGGTAAAGAAGTATACCGTGAAACCTTGGATAAAAACTTGGATATTCAAAAACACGAAGGCACTATGCCCGACGGCACCGTAAAAGAATTTTTTGAAAACGGCAAACTCTATTTTGAATGTGGTTTCAAAAATGGGGAACGCGACGGCAAATGCAAAATTTATTATGAAAACGGCAAAGTAAATATTGAAAAATTTTACGAAAAAGGTATGTTGCAAGGCAAAGCGCGCGTTTTCAACCCGACGGGCAAGTTGTATAAAGAATTTTCCTACGTTAATGACGTGCAAGACGGAAAACAAATTAAATACTATCCCACCGGTAAAATTTTGGAAGTGGCCGAATACCAAAAAGGCTACTTAAACGGCGTGAGCAAAATTTACACGCAAGACGGAGATTTGCGCTCCGAATGTTCCTATAAAAACGACAAGATTATCGGCGATAAAATTGTGTATCACCCCAACGGAACGATTGCGCTGATTTCCCCCCACAAAGACGGAAAACCGCACGGCGTGACCAAAAAATTCAGCGAAACCGGCGACCTGATTGAAGAATGGTTCTTTGAAGACGGCGTACTGACCCTTAAAAAAGTATATTAAGCCTTTGTCGGCACAAAGGCGGCCCCGTAAAAAGGGCCGCCTTTTTTATGGAAAAAACCGCTCAAACACACACAAAAAACCCGGCATAAAGCCGGGTCAAATCAGGCGGTAAAATTCGGCCCGTTAAGGTTTAGGCCGGCACTGCGGCTCGGTCGGCTGGGCCTCGCACACCGTGCGGGATTTTTCCACCGGGTACACGGTATACCCCGGGTTTTTGCACGGGCCGGCAAGGCACTCCACCCGCACCAAGTGCCCTTGCTCGTCATACGTTTCGCGGGTTTGGATTTCGCGCGCGGGGCTGTATGTCAGGCGTTCTTTCGGCTGGGCATTGGGGTAAAAAGTAATGGCTTGCGTAAGCCGGGAAAATTCAAAATGTTGCCGGGAAACCGGAAAGCCGTTTTCCGCAAACACGACGGATTTACTAACCAGGCCGTCGGGGCCGTTTTCTTCCCAACGGCGCACGCGGCGCGAAGCATCATAAATCACGGTGGAAGTTTCCTTACCTGTTTTTAAGTCATAAATATAGCGGGTGGTTTGGTTAGTGTCTTCGTTAAACCAAAAGGCCGTTTGCAAGTTGCCGCTGGTGCGGTCGTATATTTTGCGCATGGTTTCGCGGCCCCAAAAGTCAAAAGAAGCAAACTCAAAATCCAGGCGGTTAGACGTTTTATAGGTGTTTTCTTCCCATAATTTGCCGTTGGGGAAGAACAGCCGCTCCGTAGACGAACCGTCCGCATTGCGCGTAAGCGTACAGCGCGCAATATCCCGGCGGGAGCAATCTTCCCGGCGCAGTAAACGGCGGCCCGGGTCCACAAAGCGCTCTAACGTGTGGGTGGAATTAGCCAGGGGGACGTCTTCCCAAGTATTGGTGGCGCCATTGAATTTACGCCACGAAAGCAATTTTCCCCCGGTTGTATACGTTAAAGAGGCTTGCGGAACGGACGAAACCGGGTCCAATTCCAGCTCCGTCGTCACGCCTTTGCCCGGATAAAAAAAGATATTGGTTAATTTTTGGTCCTGCCCGGTAAAACGCCATTCCACCCGGCCAGCCCCCTCCGCATTTTGGTAAAATTCCGCGCGGCTGCCGTCGTTATAATATTCTATGGAACAGCGGGCAATGGCCCCGCCTTCGCACACGCCCGGTTGAGGGGCGCCCGCCGCTTACAAAGCAGGCAACAAAAGCCCCGCCGCAAGCATTAAAAATTTATACATAAAAAGACCTCTCTTTTATACACTTTTTACTTGCAAATTTACCTAGTAATAAACTTTCTTAATACAATACTATCATAACCATACGGAAATGACAACACATTCCCCCTTTTTTTGCTAGAATATAGGGGAAGCAAAACCAATACTCACGCGCTTTTATGGCGCAAAAACATTCAAGGACATACAAAAAATGATTATTCTTTTCTTAAACTGCGGCAGTTCCTCCGTTAAGTACAGCGTGTACGATTGGGACAAAAAAGTAAGCCTCTGCGCCGGCGCGGTAGAACGCATTGGCATTGAAGGTTCCTTTATCTCCCAGGACCGTACCGGATTTCCTAAATTTGAACTCCAAAGAAATTGCAAAGACCATAAAGACGCTATCAATTTAGTTATTGAAACCTTAACCGATAAAGAACACGGCGTTATTGAAAATGTAAGCGTTATTTCCGCCGTGGGGCACCGCATTGTACATGGCGGTAAGTTTTCCAAATCCGTAATTGTGGACGACAGCGTAGTGGCCGAATTAAAAAACATTGCCGATTTGGCCCCCTTGCACAACCCGGCCCACATTATGGGTATTGAAGCCGCCCGCGCGTTAATGCCCAACGTGACCCACGTTTGCGTAATGGATACCGCTTTCCACCAAACCATGCCGGCATCTTCTTATATGTATGCCTTGCCGCGCAAATGGTATACGGATTACCAAATCCGCCGTTATGGCTTTCACGGCTCTTCCGTTTTATACACGTCCCGCCGGGCCGCCGTGCTTTTGGGCAAAAATGTAGACGAAGTAAACACCATTGTTTGCCACATTGGCGCGGGTGCCAGCGTGACCGCCGTTAAAAACGGCAAATGCCTGGATACCAGCATGGGGCTCACCCCGTTAGAGGGTTTAGTAATGGGCACTCGCTCCGGCGATATGGACCCGTCCATTTGCTTCCACATGATGAAAAAGCTGAATATGGCGCCGGAAGAAATGTACACCATTTTGAACAAAAAAAGCGGTATGTATGCCCTGACCGGGGACCGCTTTGCCGACCAGCGTGACGTGCGCAAAGGCGCCGCGGAAGGCGACGAGCTTTGCAAACTGGCGTTAGAGGTGGAAACCTACCGCGTTAAAAAATACATTGGGGCGTATATGGCGGCGTTGGGCCGTTTGGACGCCATTGTGTTTACGGCGGGCGTGGGTGAACGCGCCACCAACATACGCGAAATGATTTTGCAGGGCCTTGAAAACTTTGGCATTGTGCTGGACGAAGAACGCAACAACTGCGCCGACACCAACAAGGCCGAATGCCGCATTTCGGCGGATAACTCCAAGGTAAAGATTTTTGTAATCCCCACAGACGAGGAAATTGTAGGCGTGCAGGATATTGTAGCCTTAAAAGCCGGCACTTACGAAGATTACACCAAGTTCCGTTATATCTTTCAAGAGAAAGACTACCGCAACAAACTGCGCGACGCCGCTTTTATTGAGGAAGTAAAGAAAAGACCGTTCCTGTTAAAAGCCGCCGTAAACTTGCCGGAAGAGTTAAAAAACACCGCCGCGCGTTAATTTACCAGCTCCCGCTTGCCTGTGGCAACGGGAGCTTTTTTATAAAGTTGTCATTCCGCCCGCAAGCGTTTTGGGTGTGGGCGCAAGTAATAAGAGTACCCTACGGAGTAATAAAAATATGTTCATGCCCAAAGAAGTAAAGTTCTTTGATTTGTTTGATAAACAGGCCGAAAACCTTGTAAAAGCGGCTGAATTTTATAAAAAACTGACGGACGAAGCCGCCTTTACGCCCGAAAACGTGCGCGCCATGCACGAGCTGGAACACTACGGCGACGAACTGACCCACAACATTATTAATACCCTAAACGAAACTTTCATCACCCCGTTTGATAGGGAAGACATTTTGGCCCTGGCAAACCGTTTAGACGATATTATAGACGGCATTTATTTAATTACAAACCGCTTTCAACTGTATAAAATTACCAAACCGACCGAATACAGCCAAAAACTGGCCAACACCATCGCCCAAAGCACCAAAGCCATGCAAAAGGCACTGGCCAGCTTGCGCAGTAATAAAAATATGAAAGAAACCCTGTTCCAATGTGTGGAAATTAACCGCTTGGAAAACGAGGGCGACGTATTGCGCGACGAGGCGATTTCTTGGTTATTTGAAAACGAAAAAGACCCCATTATGGTTATCAAACAAAAAGAGTTGTTTGAAGAAGCCGAAACCGTCACCGATTTTTGCGAATATGTGGCAAACTTGGTGGAATCCATTTTGGTAAAAAATAACTAGAGGCCCGTTATGGCTTGGATATTATTTTTAATCATTCTGGCGTTATTTTTTGACTATCTAAACGGCTTCCACGACGCGGCAAACTCCGTTGCTACCGTTGTTTCCACACGGGTATTATCCCCCAAAGTGGCGGTGGCATGGGCGGCGTTTTTTAACTTTGTGGCCTTTTTAATATTTCACACCGGAGTTGCCAAAACCATTGGCAGCGGCATTGTGGACATCCACTTGGTAGATGCCAACTTGGTTTTTGCCGCACTGTTAGGGGCCTGCGGGTGGAACTTAATTACTTGGTGGTGGGGGTTGCCGTCCAGCTCCTCCCACGCGCTGATTGGCGGCTTAATCGGAGCTGGCTTGGTCAAAGGCGGCTTTAGTGCGCTGATTATGGGTGGGATATTAAAAACCGTACTGTTTATCTTTTTATCCCCCCTGCTGGGGCTTTTGTTAAGCATGCTAATTGGCGTACTGGTATTTAACTTGTGCCGCTCATTTAACCCGTACAAGGTGGACCATTTCTTCCGCAAAGGGCAGCTATTTTCCGCCGCGGCGTATTCCTTGGGCCACGGCGGCAACGACGCCCAAAAAACCATGGGTATTATCAGTATGCTCTTACTGGGCGGATTGACCGGCAGCGAAGTAGGCCCCATTCGTGATTTTCTGCTCACCCACCATGAAATGGAACTTGCCGCGCAAGGCCAGTTTATTGTGCCGCTTTCCGTTGTGTTGCTCTGCCAAGGGGCTATTGCGCTGGGCACGCTTTCCGGCGGGTGGAAAATTGTTAAAACCATGGGCCAAAAAATCACGCGCCTGCGCCCTGTGGACGGGTTCTGCGCGGAGTCGGCGTCCTCTATCTCCCTGTTTATTGCCTCTGTGTTAGGGGTGCCGGTTAGCACCACGCACACCATTACCGGTGCGATTGTGGGCATTGGCTCTCTGCGCCGCCTTTCTTGCGTGCGCTGGAGCGTGGCCAACCGCATTGTGTGGGCCTGGTTTATTACCATTCCGGCGGCGGGACTTATTTCGGCCGCGGGTTATATGCTAAAAGTGTTTTTATTTGATTAACAAACAACCTACCCCATAAAAGAGATACCCCATCACGCCGAAAACGCGCCATGGGGTATTTTTATGCGTGCGAACGCCACTTTATAAAAGGATTACAGGTTCATAAAATACGCAAACAAGGCACCACTATTGTCAACAGCAGAGTGTTCATCCCTTCCAGACAAACTGCGGCAAATTTGGTTTTCAATTTCCTTGTTTTTATCCGCCCAACATATATAAAAATTGTTTTTGTGGTATTTTTCCAAGGTGACCAATAAAGGGCTGATATCACATTTAATAGAAATTTCAGCATTTCCGTGTGATGTCATAATATAACAACGAGTGTTTCCTTTATGAATGGTCCCTACGTCGGTTTTCACAAATCCAGACGGAATCCCCACGCTTAACGAATCAAACGTAGTGGCATAGCGGTTATTAGCCATATAAAAAGCCTGTTGGGCTTGGTCCACCCCGCGCATAAAGGCGTACATGGTGGAGGCGCGGCTCATACCCACCGCCACGCGGTACTGCGGCAACGCCATAGCCGCCAACACCCCGATAATCAACACAACTACCAACAACTCAATTAAAGTAAACCCCTGTTTCTTGCGCCAAAAATACTGCAAATTTCTATTTTTCATAAAATACTCTCTTTTTGATAAATTTTGTATATAAACAAAATTTATCAAAAAAAAAAAACAAAACAACCCCCTTCTAAAAACGGCAGGCTGTTTTGTTTATTTTTTAAGTATTTTTACTTTTTTTATTATTTCAAAAAAATATCTTGCGGATATATTTTCAAAGCAGTTTTATTATCCCGGTAAAAGTGGATTAATTTTTGCCAATCTTCCTGCACCGCCAAACCCGGGGCCCAATGCTTGTCAAAATATTCCATTTCTTTTAGCATTAAACTGCGGATTTCTGCCAGGGTGCGGATGTTGTTATTGGCGGCAATTTCCGCCGCGCGTTGGGCGCACATATTCAGGCGCTCTTTTATCACGCCGTAGCCCTCCACCTTTTTCATACGCGGGCCGAGAAAGCGCAACCCGGCGTGAACGTCTTTTTCCAAAATAGCCATATTCAGTTCCACCGGCTTTATGGAGCCGTCAAACACGCCCTGCATTAAAATTTTAAGAATAGTCACCCGCGCCGTGGAATTAAATTTAGGCAACACTTTGTCCGTTAAGCGCTGGGCCACCGCTTCCGCCAGTAAAGCGCGGTATTCCGGCATTTCTTCCATTTGCCGCACCGTAAGCGGGGTAGTCATTAAATAAACGTGTTTAGAGCGGAACATTTCTTCCGCCTGCGCCTGCGCCGTTTTAAGCTCTGTACGCATTAGTTTTAAGATTTTGGGGTCCGTTTTGCACAAGGCTTTTTGCACCTTGCTCACAAACACCATTAACCACGCATTAAGCCCCAGCGTGTTTTGGGTTTCCCAGCGGTCCATAATCCGGCTGGAACTAGTCCACGCTTTGGCCAATAGAGCGTCGTTTACTTCCCCGTCACGCAAAATATAAGCAATAGGATAATTCCGCTCCGCCGCTACCGCCAGCGCGCGTTTGATAATCATTTTTTCTTTACCGCGCCGGGCCAGTGCCTCTATACGGGCATTGGAAAGCGGCTCCAAGCGTGCGGCCCTGCGCCCGTTTTTTTGTACGGAAGATTTAGCTAACTGTTTAAGCGCCGGGGCCACGCGGCCTTGCGCCCACACAGCCGAAGATGAAACGGCCAGTATTAAACCCACAACAAATAGTCTTTTCATTATTTACCTCGTACACACTCCTATTTTATTTTGGCAAAAATGCTGCCTAAAAAAAAGGGCCTTTGGGCCTATCCCGCCTGTACCCGATAGACCCAGAAAAAGAGAGTGCCCCGTCACCGGGGCACTGTTCTATAAACATTCTTTAATCGTTTGGGCCAAGCGTTTCAACCCTTCTACCATTTGTTCTTTTGTCGGATAAGAAAAGTTTAAGCGCATATCGTTAAACACGTTGGCATCCGGGTAAAAATCCACCCCGGCCACATACGCCACTTTGTTTTCAATCGCTTTAGGCAAAAGCTCCGTCGCGTTGACGTGTTTAGGCAGTGTAAGCCACAGAAAAAGCCCCCCCTCCGGGCGGGTCCAGCTTACCTCTTTGGGCATATATTCCGCCAAAGTTTTAAGCATTAAATCGCGTTTTTCCCGGTAGGAAGCAATAATTTTTTTGATGTGTTCCAAAAGCAGCCCGCGGCGCAAATACTCGTAAGTGGCCAACTGCAAAATGGGCGAGGTACACAAATCCATGGCTTGCTTCAAAATAACATATTTGCGGATAACATCTTCCGGCCCGACGATAAAGCCCAGGCGGAACCCCGGCACAAACACTTTGGAAAAAGTAAACATAGTAATTACGTTGTCTTGGCCGTTATCCAACGCATAAAAAGTACGCGGGGATTCCCCCTCAAAACGCACCTGGCGGTACGGGGAATCTTCCAAAATAAATGTGTTGTATTTTTTGGCAATTTCCAAAATTTTTACGCGGCGTTCTTCCGGGATAGTCGTTCCCGTCGGGTTTTGGAAATCCGGCACTAAATAGATAAATTTGCAAGTTTTACCCGCGGCTTTCAACCGGGCCAGTTGGGCTTCCAAATCTTCGGCTAAAATGCCATAATCATCACTGGCGGCACCGATAATATGCGCCCCCGCCACATGGAACGCCTGCAACGCGCCCAAATAAGTGGGGCACGCGGTAATAATGGGGTCGCCCGGGTTTACAAACAGGCGGGCCGTCATATCCAGCGCCTGCTGGGAGGCCGACACCATCACTAATTGGTCCGGCGTGGCGGTAATACCCTCGGTTTCTTTAAGCAGTTTTACTAATTCCTGGCGCAAAGCTAAAAAACCCTCCGTGGTGCCATATTGCAAGGCCGCCTTAGGGGACTTGTCCAATACATCCTGCATAATGTCCGAAACTTCCTTGGTAGGGAATAATTCCGGGTCCGGCAATCCCCCGGCAAAGGAAATAATATCCGGGCGGGCTATCACTTTCAAAAGTTCTCTAATGGCGGACGCTTTGGAGCGCTGCACCACTTGGGAAAACAACTCGTTGTAATTCATGCAAAAACTCCCATAATTATAAATCGCTTAACATATATATTGTACAATTTTTAGGCTTAAATCTTTCGCCGGAACAGAGTGCGTCAGCGCGCCGGAAGAAATAACATCAGGCCCGGCTTGGCAGTAGGCTTCCAAATTTTCCAGCGTAATACCGCCCGAAACCTCTATAATGGCGCGGCCGTTGACCAGTTTTTTACACTGGGCCACCTGGGCCGGGGTCATATTATCAAACATAATAATATCCGCCCCCGCGTTTACGGCTTCCTGCACCTGTTCAGGCGTTTCCGCCTCCACCTCTACTTTAGGCGTGTGGCCGATAGCCACTTTAATTTTGGCTACCGCTTTGGTAATGGAGCCCGCCGCCGCAATATGGTTGTCTTTAATCATCACGCTGTCCGCCAGCGTCATACGGTGGTTGCGCGCCCCGCCAATACGCACGGCGTATTTATCCAACCGGCGCATACCGGGCTGTGTTTTGCGGGTATCCACAATCATTACGCCGTATTTGGCGCCCACTTGCGCATACGCGCGGCTGGCCGAAGCAATGCCGGACATACGCTGCATAAAGTTAAGCGCCGTGCGCTCCGCTTTTAATATGGAAAGCACCGGGCCGCTAAGCGCTAACACTTCTTCGCCTTTTTGCACGTTATCCCCCTCTTGTTTAAGCGGGGTAAACGTGACGGACGGGTCCACCAGTTCAAACACTTGGCGGGCAACCGGAAGGCCGCAAAGCACTAAATCTTCTTTGGCGCGGATGACGGCCTTGGCCTGCGCGGCAGGCGGGAAAATAGTATCGGAGGTAATATCCCCGAGCCCCAGGTCTTCTTCCAGGGCCAGTAAAATAATTTTATCGCTAATCATTGGGCTAATTCAAACATTTTTTCTATGGCTTTGCGGGCCGCGGCGGCGGTTTGTTCGTCCACGCTTACCGTTTGCGCGGGGAGCGGGTCCGCCAGGGCCTGCAAGGTGTTGGACAACGTGTTGCGCTTCATATAAGAGCAAACGCCAAAGGGCCAAATAAATTTTTTGTCCGGGTGTTCGGCTTCCATACGGTTTACTAGGCCGAACTCCGTAAGCATACCGTAAACAGGCGCTTGCGTGCGCGCCACATAGGCGGCCATACCTTTGGTACTGCCTACATAATCGCACAATTCACAAACTTCTATGGGGCATTCCGGGTGAGCCACCACGCTAATACCGGGGTAATCCGCACGCAATTTTTTAACATGTTCCGGGCGGTATTTGTCATGCACACAGCAAGAGCCGCCCGAGGAAATAATTTTTTTGGGTGTGCCGCGGCGTTTTAACTCGGCCTCCAAATTTTGGGCCATCAGCATATCCGGCACAAAAATTAATTCTTTTCCCGGCAGTTTTTGGGCAATATCAAACACGTTGCCGGACGTGACACACGCATCACACTGGGCTTTTACGTCGGCCGAGCTGTTAATATAGCAAAGCACCGGCACCCCGGGATGTTTGGCTTTCAGGCGCATTAAATCCGCCCCGGTCATGGAGTCCGCCAGCGTGCAACCGGCCCGCCCGGCAGGGATAAAAACCTGTTTTTGCGGGTTGATAATTTTGGCTGTCTCCGCCATAAACCACACCCCGGCAAAAATAATTACGTCGGCGGAAACTTCGCGCGCTTTGAGGCTTAATTCGTAAGAATCCCCGCGGAAATCCGCCACGCCGTACACCAAATCCGGCCCGGTATAAGAATGGGCCAAAATAACGGCATTTTTTTCCTTTTTCAAACGGTTGATTTCCAGCGTAAGCGGGGCGGCCGCCCGGCAATCGTCCAATGTCCAGCGGGCGGCTTTGGTTTTGGATACAGAACCAAGAAGCCCATATAATCTATGGGCTTCTTGTGTAATTTGTTCTTGCGTAAAAGCGTTTGGCATGATTAGTTGGCCTGTTCGCCCACCGGGGACGGCGGCACCGGCTCGGAATCGCCCGCTTGCACTTCCGTCTTGTTGACGGTAGTAATGGTTTTGCCGTCTTGGCTTACTACGGTGCGGCTGGTTTTGGTGACCGTCTTTTTGGCGGGCTTTTTGGAGCCTTTTACACTTTGCAGGTAAGAAGAAGACGAAATTTGTTCTTCATACGGGGGCACCACGTCATAATCGCCGTCCGGCGCTAAAACATTATCAAACTCTTGGTCAATAATTTGATATTTGGCGGCATCCTTGCGTAAAGACACATCAGACCCGTCATCCTTTCTATTGGCAGAAGAACACCCCGCCACGACCAATACTGCGGCGACAAACAACAAAAGTTTTTTCATAACCCAATCTCCTTTAGAACCTGCTTTATAAAAATCCGTCTTTCTAAATTATATATCATATTGTGGCAAATTTGAACAGCTTTTTATCGGCAAATTTATATTTTAACATAAAACCGGAAAATTAAAACCAAATAAACATTTTTTTGATAAAATAATTAAGTTATTGTTTATTTATATAGGAGAGAAAATGGAAAGCATTACAGGGCTGTTAAACAGCATTACAGCATTTTTTACGGCCCCCTCCGTGCATGGCGCGTATGATATTATGAACGCGTTTAATACGCTGGTTTGGGGCCCGCCGATGGTAATTATTTTGCTGGGCTTGGGTATTTATTTTACGTTCCGCCTGAACTTTTTGCAAAAATACACCTGGAGAGCCATGAAACTATCCGTCAAAAAGGTAGATTCGGAAGGCATGGTAAGCAGTTTCGGCTCCCTGGCCGTAATGATTGGCGCCACCGTGGGCACAGGCAGTATTATCGGCGTGACGACCGCCATTTCCGAGGGTGGCCCAGGGGCATTATTTTGGATGGTAGTGGCCGGATTTTTTAATTTTGCCATTAAATATTGCGAATGTTTGGTATCTTTCAAATACCGCGTAAAACTGCCACATGGGGAATACGTCGGCGGCCCGATGTACTATTTGTCCCGCGTGCTTAAATTAAAGTGGTTGGCCGTTATTTTTGCCGTGGGAACCCTGCTCATGGGGCTGACGGCCGGCAGTGCGTTGCAATCTAACTCTATTGCGGATGCGTTGCGCGAGGGCTACAACCTCAACCCCTGGTATATGGGCATTTTGGTAGCCATAGCCACCGCGGTTGTAATTATCGGCGGGGTTAGACGCATTGCGGCGTATTCCGAATGGCTGGTACCCATTATGGGCGGCATGTATTTACTGCTGGCCATTGTGGTTATTTGTATGAATTTTTCCAAAATTCCGGATGCCATTATCCTGGTATTAAAAAGTGCCTTTACCGGCAAGGCCGTGGCAGGCGGCGCGGTGGGCGTGGGCATTTTAGCCCTTTTTAAGACCATGATTCCCGCCCTCAGTGCCGGGGTCACCCGCGCGGTACTGGCCACCGAGGCCGGCCTGGGCTCTGCCTCCATGGCGGCGGCCGCCGCTAAAACGCGCAGTGCTACCCAAATGGCTATTGTGTCGGCCACGTCCGTATTTTGGGCCATTTTTATTTGTATGATGACGGGCACCGTTATTGTGCTGGCCGGGGATTGGGCCAACCCCAATGTTTACGCCGCCAACTTGTGCAACAGCGCGTTTAAGACGGTTCCGTATATCGGCACGCCGATTTTGATTTTTTCCTTGGTGATTTTTTCGTTCACCACCATTATCGGCTGGGGCTATTATACGGAAAAGGCGCTCCAATTCTTAAAAGGCGAAAAATTAATTAAATACTGCCGCATTTTATTTATTATTTTGGTAGCCGTGGGCGGCGGGATTGGCACCTCGTTCACTTGGGATTTTACGATTGCCGATTCCTTAATGCGCACGGCGGAGGCCAACAATTCCACGCGCTTTATGTGGTCTTTGGTTATTTTTACCATGACCATGATGACCGTACCCAACATTTGGGCGCTGTGGTGTTTGCGTAAAGTCATTATCAAAAATACCACCAAACACATTAAAATTATCGTGGGCAAAGTTCCCCCGCCAGACGATTATAACCCCCGTTAAATAAGGGGCCCCTAAAGGGGCTCCTTTTTATTTTCTTCCAAAGATGAATAAAAAGCCCCGCCGGGAGAGAGGCGGGGTCTGTTTTTTTATATTTATTTATTTGGCTATTTGCCGCATACCTTGCACGATACTGCGCCCGCTGGGGGCCTGGTACGCGCTCAAACCAAATTCCGGCAATACGGAAAACAAATGGTCAAAAATATCACTTTGCAACGCTTCGTAATCCGTCCATACGGTGGTATTCAAAAAGCAATACACCTCCAGCGGCAAGCCCTGCACCTCTTGCTTGAGTTGGCGCACCATGAGGGTAAAATCCGCGTTGCCGCTCATCACATACGGGCGGGAGGCCAAATACAGCTCTGCATAGTGGCGGAACGTGCCCAAATTGGTTAAATGCCGCCCGTTTAAGATGTTTTCCTTTACGTTGTGGGCCGCGTTAAACGCTTTAATTTCTTCTTCTTTTCCGGTTAAATAATCTTTCAACAGGCTGATTTTTTTCAAGCGTTCCAACATGGGCGCATCTAAAAATTTAACGGTGTCCACGTCCAACAAAATACTGCGCTGAATCCGCCGCGCTTTGGCCGCATACATCCCGTTCCAGTTTTTGAACGGCTTGGAAATCAAATCGTAAGTCGGCACGCTTACAATGGTCATATCAAAATTTTGCACGCGCACACTGGTTAAGGAAATATCTATAATGTTTCCGTCGGCGCCGGCCGAATCCACGGTAATCCAGTCCCCAATTTTAATCAGCTTATTGGTGGTTAATTGGATACTGGCGGCAAAACCTAAAATCGGGTCTTTGAAAATTAACGAAAACACCGCCGCCAAGGCCGATAACCCGGTAATAATATACATGGGTTTGCGCCCCAACACCAACGAAAGCACAAACAGCCCCGCCAGTAAAAACAATACTATTTTAATGGCCTGGATTAGCCCTTTTAACGGGATATTGGGGTTGCGGCCGTACAAGTGGTTTACGCCGTCTAACGCGGCATTAATACACCACGCAAACGCACACACCACAAATACGCCGGTTAGCTTAGTCATTACCGTTCCCAACCAGGGCAGTTTATCCGTAATAAACACCGGGTGCAGGTTGATAGCCACCATGGCCGCCAACACCACGCCTACGGCCGTAAAAAATTTATGTTCAGAAAGCGCATTGGCCCATTTTTGGGAAACTACCTTGCTCAAAAGCCGCTGCGGGTATTTATTAAAAAACCAACTGGCCACCCGCGCCACCGCATACAAAATACCCACAAACAACAGGGCAGAAAGCACCTGCGCTATGGTTAAATTCCAATTATCGGGGATAATGGGCAGTTTTTCTATATAAGCAAAAATAACATCCATAAAAAATACATCTCCTTAAAAAGTTATTATAATTAAGTGTATGAAAAAACTTTACGCCTGCGCAACTTGCCTGTTATTTTTAAGCGCGTGTTATACACCGCTGAACAACTCCGGCGTGGCCACCACCCAAAAATGGTTGGAAATTGCCGCCACCCGCACCGATTTTGACGGTAAACAGTATGATTCCTGCTACCGCTTTGACATCCGCTTTTGGCCGCAGGAAGCCGCCCAAGCGCTGGATTTGCAGGAAAGCTGTATTTCCGCCTGCTGTTGGCGTAATGAAAAACCGTCCGTCACGCTGGATTTTAATAAAAATTTCAAACAGAATTTGGCCCGCTACGGCAAAGCCTATTATTACGAGCCGGGGCAAATTACATTGTCCGTCACGCATAGCCGTTTGGTAAACACCACGCGCGTGGCAATAGCCCCCCGGGGGAGTATTTCCCACAACGGGTTGGTAAAATTAAAATATAAATTGGTGGAAGACCCCGCCCGCCAAGCCCAATTAAAAGAGCAGGAAGAACAAGCCGCGGCCGAACGCGCGGCACAAGCCCGCTTAAAAGCCGAGCAAGCGGCCCAAAATGCCCGCCAAGCGGCACAAGCGCGCCGGGCCCAAAAATTGCTTATCCAACAAGCGGGCGCGGCGATTGACGGCTATTTGTATCGGGTCAACAAGACCTACAAACAAAAAGGGTGGATTTTTTTAATCAGTGACCGCCTTTTTACCCCGGTTCAAACCGGGGCCGACCAATGGAAAATCACTTGCCATACGCGGGTTCAAAAAGGGAAAACCGCGGTCCAACTAACCAAAGCCACCTTTACTTGCGGCACTTGGGCCGTCAATACGGCAACCGCCACGGTAAAACCGCTGAACAAAAAAGCGCGCCTCATCAACAGTGCGCGCTAGTTTAGGCGTGGGTGGGTATTACTGAATCCAAACGCGCACCCAACCATCACCGCTGGGCCTTGCGTCCCCCCACTGTTGGCAAAACTCTATCCCTTTTTGATTGCTTGACTCTGCGGCACAATAGATAGTATTAGGCCAGGCGGGAGAAACCGCCGAACGCGAAGTAATGGCATAATCAAAAGGCCCATTGCGGCGGAATAATTCAAATTTTCCGTCAGAAGCTAAATAAGTAAACTGGCAATAAAAATATTTCGGGCAGTTCTTCACGCCAATATCCAATACATCAAGCGTGGCCGGGAAATGCCCATGAGCCATATAATAACGGTCCACCGAATCACGGACGGACCGGGTGAAAGTCAGGGCAGAGCCGAAACGGCTAAGTTCCGTGGCGCGCTGATACTCGGGCAAAGCCATGGCGGCTAAAATGCCGATAATGAGTACCACGACTAACAATTCAATCAGCGTAAAGCCACCTAAACGGCTTAAATTTGCGTTTTTCATGTAAAACCTCATTTTTTGATAAATTTTGCTTATAACAAAA